>Ga0126335_1002419_pt1 | contig 11152 bp, 4 predicted proteins | sample OlaspJWI45metaG_FD_108409 | JGI IMG/M metagenome (GOLD analysis project Ga0126335, IMG submission 108409) | Marine gutless worms symbiont microbial communities from Oahu, Hawaii - Olavius sp. 1 OAHU.JWI-45 metaG | ecosystem: Host-associated > Annelida > Digestive system > Unclassified | place... | reverse complement strand
GGAGTGGGTCTATTCTAAGCCCCGGAACCCACACGGGGTGTTTAGTGATGGCACTGACAGCTGTAGGTACCAGGTAGTGTTAGGCTGTGCATATGTTGATGAAGAATGTGACCAGATTTTTGGGCTGAAATATGATACTACAGCAATTCTGACTGGGTGAGCTCCTAACATCTCCAGTCTACTTCACTCATCCCGGTGGGACTCGAAACATTTTGACTTCTGTCACCTCAAACACTCAGCTACACGGCACTTCTAGGAAAAATAAAAATTTACAAAAAGCAGCAAAACGGCAGCTAACTTCGCCTGTCTTGTGAGCTCGGCATCAAACTTGGCCCCCAGCAGATTCTGATACTGATTTGCTTCCATCAAAGCTTTGTCACTAGCCACTTCACTCTCCCTTGCCAGTATCTTATGCTACACAGCACAACCCAACAAGCAATAAAAAACAAAGCATAACAAATGGCCAAAGTAATTTGGCAAAGGCTGCATTGAATCCGTGAAGAAAATATAGACCCACACAAAATGTTTCTTAAGATCACAAGAGTCTCCAACACAAGCAGAAACTCGATCCGTTCAGCAACGTTGGCATAGCAAAGCCATGACAGACAGACTTACAGATGCCGGGAACATCGATCACAATAGTCTGAATCTCACGCGTTCACTTGTCCTTGTGGTGAAAGCAAACAATGTCATACATTATCAAATCTTGTCGAAGTTAAATGGCGGCTTGTCACTATAGTCCTTAAACAGTGCTACTTTTAATTTTAGGCCACATCGAGTACACGGGATACATTACATTACATTACATTAGAGTTATTTAGAGTGGCCTAAAGTACAAATACTGCTAAACCACTACTATACACGGTGTGCAGAACTAGAACTAGAAACCGAAAACAGTTAGGAAGGAAATGATCGGGAAAAAAGATAAGTTTTGAGGCTGTTTCGAAAAACAGACAGCGTTGAAGCTGAGGTGATACAGGTTGTTGCGACTGATGATCCCATCGACTGACACCCTGATTGTCATGCTGGTAGGCTGTACAAAACCGGCTGGACGGATCAACATCCTGCTTAGGGTATAGTTTCATTTCATAGGGACATAGGGAAAACGACGAGGGAGAGGGGGTTCTATGTGGCCTTTGTCAAATTACTTTGGCCACTTTTTACTCACGTTATACAGACAATAAGTAACTATGTATTATGACAATTGATTTGTATTTATAGTAGGCCTACTAGTTCACAATGTTCACTGTCAACTCACAAATCGTCTGTGTGCAATCTAGCATTCGTATTGCAAAAGGAAATAAACCGTTATTAGAATTATTATTTGTCACAACTACACTCTGCTGACGATGAAGCTGATGCATGGCTGATCAGCTATGGCTCTTAATGCACATGCAAGAAGTGCGGCCTAAAAACAATTTGTACTTTTGTACATCTCTGGCTACGGAGTGGATTATGTTCCCACTCTCTGCGCTGTAAGATACCAAGTACATTGGACTTCCCTAAGTGGATACTATTTAGATGAATACTTTGCTTTCGTGGATAGACCAATTAAACCCACACAATGAAAATGCTGCAGCAGTCCACCTACCATTTGTTGAACTTACTTCACTTAAATAAATACTGCAAGCATTCTTATCATCATCCTGTCACAAAATCGACTCTGAAATTATGCTACAGCCTTCACCGACTTCATGCAGCTCAGGATAATGATGCGTGATGGGAAAAAATAATCGTAAGCATGGTGTCACACTGGCTGTATGATAGAGACAGAGTGTCTGGATAGCCTAAGAAACATGCGGTTCAGCATCGTCGCTTATTGGGTTCTTGCAGCCAAAAAGCTGGATTAGCAGTACAATATAAAACAAACAAGTAATCATAAAATATATACTGATAGGCCTACAAAGTTACGAATAGATACTGCACTCTAATCTAATCACTTCAGGAGAAGCATGATAAATTTTACCCCACACATTTCAACATTCGGTTTGCATAACAGACATGGTGCACTCCAGTAAAAAATCTGCCAAACTAATACAATTTTTAAGGTAAAAAGTGGTGGAATTACTTGGTCGAAGTGAAGGAAAACGATAAGTTACAGTTACAGCAACAAATTTAATAAATGAAGTCATGAAACTAAATTACAGCTACACAAAGCAGAGCCACACTTCAACAACACAGCAAGATTTACAGAGAAGAAAAACAAAAACCTTCAGTTCACGTTCCATCTGAAGCTTCAATTCACTAAGCTGTTTCCGTTTTCTCCTGTCCTCCTTTTTCTTTGTTTCCAAAATTTCTCCTAAACATTCGACAGCAAATAAATTTAACAAACTCCCACAGAGTGACCGCATTCAGCACAGTTTTACGGCTGCGATTGTTCGGCCACGTCACACGTATGGATGAAAGTGTACCTGCCAATCGAGCGCTACAGCTCAGGACAGACATTCACGATGGCATGTCACCAGACCCACAGTAGAAGTGACTATGAGACCGACCTCACCACACCTGGCTGTCACATATATTGCACAAGAAGACAACGCCACATCCCCTTCTGAACTGTAGATATCGGAAATCACCAACGTGGTCACTGTGGAGAAGTGCAATGGTCCCTGACTATGTGTCAACGATGATTATGATGATGATGATAAATAGGTTGAAATGATGGATGCAACATAAATTCAATTCTCACCTAAATCTCAAAGTATACTTTTAAAAACTAAAGCTAAACGTTAATAAATTACAAAATCATTGCAGAGGATCAGCAAAACTCCGTTCTAACACTCTGTACTCTCATTCGAGTACCTGAACTCAACCCATCTGCAATTTGAAACTTTTTCCGGAGCAATTTAGCTAGATGCCTCCCATATACCACCACCACCTATGAAATACCTGCGAAGTTGAAATACTCAGATCTCGGTAAGAAAAAAGAGTTTGCCTCGACCAACTCAACCAAACAAACAGCAATCATGAACAGTAACAACATCAAACATAAGAGTAGTGTTGTTACGGTGGCAGGATATCATAGCTAGGTCAGTGTCAGACGGTGTTTTGACCTGCCATTGCGATGTTGAATATTGGTCAGTGCTAAGCCTCTAACGTGGTCACGCATGAACTGTGTTCACTGTTCACCTGTAATGCCTAGCTAATGCAAGGAGCCATGATCTGTCTGTGTCTCTAGATGGACATTGTCTTATAGACGATTGCTACCCTACTTATCTTGGTGTAATGCTAGACCGCACACTGTCCTTCAGAGAACACCTGACAAAAACTGCAGGCAAGTTGAAGAACAGAAACAATCTGCTGATGAAGCTAGCTGGCTCATTGGGGTGCCAATGCCGAGACCCTCCAGACGTCTACCATGGCTCTCTGCTACTCTGTGGCACAGTATTGTACACCAGTTTGGTCACGGTCTCCTCACGCTGGGTTGGTTGATGTACAGGTGAACTCCACCACTCCGTCTCATCTCTGGTTACCTGTCCTCGCTAACACTGAACCACCTGCTCTCTGTAGAAAGGCTGCCACAGATAAGTTCATGGAGAAGATTACAGCTCATGACAACTGGCAAATTCATTCTGATATCACCATCCCTCTGCATGCCTGTCTTCCACCCACGAAGCCTTTGTGGCAGGATCTGATACGCATGAACATCAGAAGTCAATGAAAAGAAAACTGGAAGTCGGCTCAGGTGGTCAACTTTCCCTAGCGGATGACCCCACAATTCGGCAACCAGATTTCAATCTTCCACGACAACAGTGGTCCCTGCTTGACCATTTCCGGACTGCACAGGGTCACTGTGGGGCCTGTAAGAAGAAAAGGAACCAGGCAGCCGCTGATTTGTGTCCGTGTGGTGAAAAGCAAACGATGTCCCACATTGTCGACTCTTGTCCTCTGTCGAAGCTAAATGGTGGCTTGTCGCAAATACACTCTGCTGACGACAAAGCTGCTGCTTGGCTGAACAGCTACAGCTATTAATGCAGACGCAAGAAAAAGAACGCAGTTAGAAAGCCTGAGAAGCACTGTTGTACTACTAGGCCTGTAACTTAGTTATTTCATGCTTCACTGCACACACTGAATAGAGCCACTCGTCTGCTTCCCTGACTTTGTCCAGTTTAAAAAACAGAGACAACTACATGTAGGTGTATAGTGCCTGGCCTTGGTGTGTAAGCTGGCACTAGAAAGGGTACAGACCGACCAACCGTGTGACTTGCTAAAGTTTATAACACAGCGCAGCGCTCTGCAAGTGCCACGAAACAAAGCCAAGACGAACAGTCAGGGTTTCAACTGACAAGCCGTGTTGTCTGTGACAGGTGGCAAGCCTGACAGACACGGCACACTGTAGGCCTAATGACTGTGGTGTCCAGACTGGCGACCGTGCATTTCACAGGCTCACAGCACACTGTGGGTATATGCAAATGTCTGTTCCACTGCCTTGCATTTACACTCAATGGCAGTCACCTCAGCTTAAGCAGTCTTCATAGAAGTGAGAAGTCCATGCTCTGTGTATAATTGTCAATTAGTCTTTAGGCCTACGACAGCGACCAATTAACCAATGCACATTGCAGGCAGAACAATATTAGTGCTTGACTGAGAGCTACTGTAGCACAGTGGTTAATGGTTATGGGTCTCACTGGGAAGTGGCCAGCACCTGCTGCTTTAAGTCGGTCTGTGAGTATACAATACAACCAGTTATACACGCCTAGTAATTACACAACATCCAGCGCACTATACACAAAAACCGGGGCAGCACTGGTGTCATCTTCCAACTTCCACCTCCCCTCTCCACACCTGAACAGTCGGTGGCCGCTACCCACGCCAGCGGGCCATGTAATTGACAGTTTACGACATGATGAAACGTGGGTGGTCGCGTAACAGCAGTGTTATCTGGGCAGCGTTTTCAACTTAGCAAAAGACAGCCATCAGTGTGCTGTCTTGATAGTGACGGACAGTTTCTGGGAAACAGGGTTCAGAAACACCGCCATGGACACTATCAAGATGGTGACGGCAGTGTTGATTTGGTGATAGCTAAACACTGCAGTGTCAGTCGTAATCTTGATGGTTGTAACAACACTATATAATAGCAAAATGCTCATAACACACTCACTCTCAGTGAAGGCAACTGGTGTCTGGACATCTGCCCACACAATAACACCCATACTTAAGTTAAGTTTGGGGAGGCAGATTTCCCGGAAAATTTTTGATGAAGCTCATCAGCTATCACCAGTTGGTTACCTTGCAGTCTACGGTGACGTTCAACTGTTGTGTGGTAAGCACGGGTTGCTAAGTTTCTCCTCTCTCTTTCAGTTCTCTGCTTCATCTCAGACCTGGCAGAAAGCATCCGGCAAAATGTCACAGATAACACTTCAAAACTTAACTAATTTTAGAATACTAATACCCATGGCTGTACAAAGATGGAATGCAGTCTCCTTCCAAAATACCATGATTCCTGAGTGAAACGTCAGTGCTTGGCTTCAATCTTTGAAAAGCTTCAATATTTCTGCCCTCAGGCTTTGTGTTGGTAGGCCAAATAATAATAATAATAATAGTAATATCTCGGCCCTTGGTTATTAAATTAGCAGTGCATCTGGCGAGGAAAGAGAAATGTTATTCTTGTTCCAGCATCTCTCTATGGCACAGGACAATCCGGACCAATAGCCATCGCAGCTCTGTTTTTATTGCCTTAAACCCTTGGCGACTAAACTATAAACCCAAAGATATAAAAATGTTTTTTTTTAATAATAATAATAAGCCAATTTGTATCCCATCATATAGTCGTAACTTCACAGGCGGTGACAGGACTTCAAATTAGCTCCGTCGTGTATAGCAGAAACTGTGGCTGCACTGCATATTCTATTTGTATTCCATTCGGGCCAAACAGTACATTCGCATTCAGCCAAATAATACTGCTAAAGGTAGACCAAATAGGCCTACGAATAGTCATTCATTTGCACTGCAGTGAGTGGTTAGCTGCGACAGTGACTGGCGCATTGCGTGTACAACTACTGGCTACCTTTTCACTTAACTTTGAATTGGTTTTTCGCGAGATTAAGGACTTTGTGAGTACATATGTATTTTAGACTCAAACTAATAAACTGATGACGCTGAATGCAAATGAATATCTAGTATAACGATGTTAACCTTCACGATGAAGTTCAAAGCAAAAATTTGTACTCTATTCGTATTTGCCGAATAATAGTTTTAATTATTCGTATTCGGCCGAATAGTCAAGACCCCCTATGCAGTACAGCCCTAGCACACACAAACATTTACATGCAATGCTACAAGCAAAAAAGTAGCACATTAACACTTCCCATGCAAGCCAAGAACAGATTGAATTGCTTGCAGAAATGCTTATGAAATATATTACTAAACAGTGACTATTTCACATATCTGTGCTGTTAAGATCCCTCAACGGTGGACCTACAAACTGATATAAACAATTATAACCAGGAAGTTAAATAGAGCAAGTGACGGCTGATGATTTTGCAATTTCTACGACGTAATACTTTCAATTAAGAGCAGCAAATTCAGCCACTTTCAAGTAACAACTCTTAACAACTTGTCCCTTCACATACGCATCTCATCAAGGAGTATATGTTACTGGCCAAAGGATGTGATACTTGATAGTTTGGACAGCAACCTCAACCCTGGCAAATAACAAATGGCAACCTACCTTTGTCTTTAATTATAGAAAAAAATGCATGCGACACAATAGCAAAAATGTCAAACTCTACCGCAAGTTCATTTGCTGCTTTGCCGTAGCTTGCATGAGCTTGAAGTATGCAGCAAAGCGTGCATTGTGACCCAATAACTCAGTATTGTTCAACGACAGACGTAATGGCGGCAAGTCGGTACGGTCACTTACATCACAGACAAAATGCTGAAACACAATAAACAGCAACGAGTCAGCATCAACCCAACTCAAGACAGAAAATGGTTCCCAGACAAAGAGTGAAAGCGAATCATCACTTTTTCATGATGTATCACAATTACTCCATTATTAAATGTAAATCTCAAAACTCTCTCCACAATCAGTTTGCAGTATTACAGCGAGCTTACGTCATTAATGCTTTTTATATTTGAACAGAATGTGTATATATCTAAAAAATACAAACTTGTAACAAAATACGAGTGTACACATTTATTTGCTTTATATATGCACATAAACTTGTCCTTCTTCTAAATTTTTCAGTCATAAACAATACAAAGATCAGTTTATGCCTTCTCAAGACGAACAAGAACAATAACCAAAAATTATCTCAAACATTCTAGACTATTTCCACGTTCGTAAAACCAGGTATTTAACAAGTAAGGTGACTATCATCACAAAATCCTCATTGCTCCACACTGTCTAGGTAGTGTGTGGAGAATCCACTCGCACAGTGGCGCCACATAAACACTGTTTGTGCATATACGTTGTGCCACCGCGCAAGTGGAAAAAGAACTGGTGTTTTTTTTACAGTTTGTTGGTTTTGGGCTAAAAATTTTGCCACAATGAAATATTAAAGCAGTGAGTAACTTTTAAAAAGTTCCCGGCATCATCCTCAAACCATGGGCTATGTTTGTGCCAATTTCCACATTTCTACTATTTTTGGTTTCAGAGGTAGCATGTGGAAAATAAGTTGCTCATTTTTGGCATTTTTTGAAATTTTGCCTCAGATAAAAAACTATCTGCGGAAATCTAAGTGTGCGCATCATCCTTGTACTAGACACCACATTTGTGCCAAACTTGATGTTCTTAGGCCTTCTCAGTCCTGAGATATCGTCCGGAGAAATAACAGTCACCCAGCCACCAGACATCACGCAGCTTACTTCGACATCTGCGAACTCTGCACTGAGGAAAACATACATTATAAATTTGTGATTTATGTTTTATTAATTTCCAGAACAACAGAACTTATTACTTTCAGTCTCTGCTCTAACCAGAATACTTTTTCAAAGTCACTCCATCCAGGCTATGCGACAGCTCGTATACCTGACCAGAAGTGCACAGTCTGAGCAGACTAAAGGACTTTCCACACAAGAAGATATCTTTAGCAACACCGCGAAGAAAAGCCGGAGCAGCACTAGTAATATCCTCGGCTGTTGGAGTGTAGCCTTGTGTCCAATACTGCTCATCTGCAGCAGTATCAGCATTCAGTAGCCAGTATTTCATTAGTTTTAATTACGCAAACAATCAAATAACTCTATGCATGACAAGTTTTGTTTGCAACTTACCGGTATTAATTCCTCAAATCATTTTATGCTCATATATTAAACATATTTCTAGCCTCAAACCAATCCAATCCAACAGCAGCATGCACCACTACGAAGCCATCAGCCTTCAGAAAAAATTAATTCTAAGTTGCATCTCAAGCCTCATGCAGCCCTAGGTACATCAAAGTTAGATCATTTTGGATGTTCTTCAGCCAGGTGGAATGAGGCCACCCAGGTGTCATCTCGAGTTCTTTCAGAAAGGATCAAAGATGATTTGGTTCTTGTCCATCCAAATAAGATGTCCAAATAGAGAGAATGACAAAACCTGTTGAAAAGGGAAAGAGAAAGCTGACCGTATATGTGACAAACAACCTCAAACCAGTTTTACAGAAATTCTTTTACGACAAATTGAAAGACAAAAATCTAAACCTCGCAAAAAATATATTATATCAAATAAGATGGATAATAATCAACATTAGGGTGAGAAATTTTCACAATGTATTCAACTTCATCATAGAAACATTTCTGGCCTAAAGTGAACTACAGAATAATGAGCTTTTACTACCACGTTGAGCAGTGAATTCAGAGTTCATCTGAAGCATAAACTCGCCAAAGTTATCACGACATCGACCAAAGAAGATCCATTCATGAACCATACTAAACAGCCACAGTCACACAGCAAAATCATCTCACCATGCATGGAACACACTATCTTCTAACGATGGAGGCGCACATATTACTAACGTTTAGCATGTGACTGCATATAATGCAACGCATGCTCTTGCTATCGTAATTCCATCTCTGTCTGTTTGTCAAATGCACGTATTGAAGTGAAACTAAAGACTTGTCTGTCAATATGTCAATTCATTAATAGGCACTGGCATAGGAGCTTTTAATTGGCTTCTTGCTGTTACTCTTACTGTTATCTATAAACAAAAAGTGAGATTTTCCATCTAAAAACTGCAAGCTGTCACTACAACTAAATCTATGTTTACTACATGACAGACAAGTTGGCATTATGTGCTCACAGCCTTCGTAACATCATCAAACTCAACCGACAATTAGACATTCATCAGAATTATTTATAATTTACACATTATACCTATAAGAGGTCTCAAAATAAGTTTTCACCAAATTACAACTGTAACTGAGAGCAAATGCAGTGTTACACAGACAACATTTAATGCAGAACAAAAATAAGACAAACCACAGATAAGGTGTGGAGGCAGCCGCCAGTAGAGACAGAAGCACGGGGTAATGTGGAGCTGAGGATGCATTCAGACACTCATTGTATAGTAGTGTTAGCAACTTACTACCCTGCAATGTACGCATGAATGAGTAGAGGCTTAACGTCCCACTCGACACATTATATGTCATTCGGGGACGATTTTTACAGACCAGATGACCCAACCAACAATGTCAAAGCACTGAAGTTGGCCACTGAGATAGACTTCAATTCCAACCACTCCACCATGGTACAATATACCGTCTTTATGCCAAGCGCAGTGCAAAGTTCCTAGTGTGACAAAACTCAATCTGCTGGACCCGTAAGCTGCCTTAAAAGTTGTGCAACATTGTTGTTGCACAATACTACAGTAACAAGAGCAGCTCTGTTAATATTCCCTCTTTACTCTAAGCCAACATCACTGATCAGTTGAGGCTGCGGAGGTTGAAGGGATATACATGTAGGCATAAACACAATATTATGTAAACGTATGCTACCAAGGAGCCTGCACGAGGCTTAACTACTACTACAACTACTAAAACTTCCATCACTACAAGAGCTTCTACTGTTACTACTGTGACAATAATGATATAGCAGCAAATATACCGAGTCTCATTTCATTCATCTGTTCTATCATAATGGTTAGGGATGGTTTGTTATCATTACCAACATGGTTTTCATGTGATCTTATAGATAGCATTTTATCTAGTGTTTGTGTTTAGCGCTTTCTTGACAAAACTGATATCTGGTTTGTTTTCATTAAGATACATACATCTGACAAAAATGCCTCTTAGAAGTATCAGCAATACAACATGAAGTCATAACATAAATTAACAGCAAAACTAAACCAAACGAAAATTTTGTCACAGCGTGCACTAAAATTTGGAACTGCTCGAGATCACCAACGTCAACAAAACAGCCAAACGCACAATATATACGAAAGAAAACAGACAAAAATTGCACTGATAGAATAGGCACTTTTGAGAAGCCAACAAAATTAGGGTCGATGACTATTTGTTAGGGTCGATCGGGATTCCTGAAATGCACCCCTTTTTTGTTTGGCCTAAACACACAAATGTAGAAACTGACAATTTACCGTTGGCAGAGATGATGGTGAGTGTTCAGAAAGAGTTCTGTCATCCAGATGACAAAGTTCTGTCACATATCTATGACACAACACGTACAGCAGTTCTCATATACATAACTACTCAGTTATGTGTAGTCATGTTCCCGCCTCTACCTTCGTAGCTTCATCTCATCACCGACGTTAGTTAGGAATTAGAGGGAACATTAACAGAGAGATGCTCTGTGTTAGTATCGTGCAGCTTTTTTTCAGCCTGAAATGACCTATATTGTGTCAAGTGGGAAGCTAAGCCTTTACTCACTCACACATGTACAGAGTTGCCAGCTTTACTTCACTGGCAATGGCCAATACTGCTAAACAGACCAAAAATCAATTTGTCACAATTACACTCCTACACAAAACACCTTATACTGAACAGCATCTAATACAATTAAGTGTAGTTACAGTAGCTATTAGGGCTGTGTTGAATATTCTAATCGTATTCTATTTGGGCTGAATAGTAGGCTAAATAGTGTATTCGTATTTCACCGAATAATACTGCTAAAAGTAGACCGAATGCAAAGTCATTCATTTGCACTGCAGTAACACCAGTTAGCCATGACAGTGACTGGTCAGCAGCAGCAGCCGTCTTCAAAGCAACCACTCATGAT
>Ga0126335_1002418_pt1 | contig 11152 bp, 15 predicted proteins | sample OlaspJWI45metaG_FD_108409 | JGI IMG/M metagenome (GOLD analysis project Ga0126335, IMG submission 108409) | Marine gutless worms symbiont microbial communities from Oahu, Hawaii - Olavius sp. 1 OAHU.JWI-45 metaG | ecosystem: Host-associated > Annelida > Digestive system > Unclassified | place... | reverse complement strand
GCCTTTTTGCATCTCAAGCGGTGGCGGGGAATTGCGACACGTTATGCAAAAAATACCGATTCATTTGTCGCGGCGGTACAAATTCTCTGCTTGATATTATGGGCCAATATCTCATGACGACACTATCTAGTAGCGAACAAATTTTAAGTGGCGAAGCCTACCGACCCCGACCGCATCATTCCGGCAGAGGTGGCCAGGGCTACCGAATAATCATCACTGTTGAAACATCGTCTTGACACTGAAACCACAGAGACGCGGAGAACGCAGAGGAGGCGCTGAAAAGAGGGGTTGTGCGCTCGGAATGTCGCGAGCCACCCGCATCGATCGGCAATCCAACACCGGCTGGGTCGGAAATCATCTGTCTTCTCTGCGTGCTCTGGGTCTCCGCGGTTCAAACGACTTAACCAAGTGTTTTGTATCTCGTTATCATTCGGTTGCCCTGCAGGGGTAGCCGGAGTCCAGGTGTCGGGGACGGCGAAAGCGGATTGAAGCCGCTGGGTTATTTTCCCATACTCAATCTGACCTGGGCAATTTCATAGCCGACCAGCGTGGCCTCAGTGCAACCGGGCTCAGCCGATGGCCGGCGGGCCGAAAGGTAGGCGCAGGCTTGCCCGCACTGTCCTGAGGTCTGACCCGTCGGCCTAGTTGCCTTCCGACCTATTGACATTTAATGCTAACCGAAGACCGTCATTCCGGCTGAGAAGCAGGAACCCAGTGACCGGGGAGGGCAAGTCCACAGCCGGCAAACCGCGGATCTCTACGGCGACTAAGGGTTGTTGACAGAATCCTCGTACCAACCGCTAATAGGACAGGATTATTTTCCTCTGGCGCCATCTGTTGGCTCGTTCCCACGCTCCAGCGTGGGAATGCAGGCAGGCCGCTCCGGCGGCCAAGGTTTGATGACGCTGGAGCGTCAAAATCCCTCCTGCGTCGGGACAAGCTTGCTCCTACGCTGGAGAGAGTGTGAAGGTATTCCTCAGATTTTTAGATCCAAAGGGAGGGGGAAGTACACTTCACCTGGATGTGACATAAAATCCTTTCTTCTCACCCCCCATAGCAGAGGATTTTGTGCGAACTAGAGCGATTTCATCCCACCACTTTCGGGGAGAAAGAAATACTTTCACAGTCTCTGGAGCGTGGGAGCCAGATGAATCTTCCTGAAAACATGAGGTTACCGGATTGGTTTTTCCGGATTGGTTTTCCTGGCGCTGGAACGCGTAGGCGCGGGCTTGCCCGCGCTTTGCCTGACCGCGTTTTCTTGGGGGTTAGACCGGCCGGCCTGGTTGCCTTCCAGCTCAGCGCCTGCAAGCCGGCGCCTACCTTCCGAAGCCGGCAGCAACCTCAACCGGCAACCAAATTTATATACGCTCGCCCTGGGCATCCCCCGGCGAGCTTGACTCGAGCCAGCCGCCACCGCATACTTTACAAGCTATGCGCCCGTAGCTCAGCCGGATAGAGTACCTGGCTACGAACCAGGTGGTCGGGAGTTCGAATCTCTCCGGGCGCGCCATTTAACTGAATATTTATCAATCGGTTACAGAATCGGTTTAACCGCTTTATTTCTTGCCTGATCGGAACCCGTGCTAGATTTGTGCTAGTTTCCTGGCCCAGGCTCAGATTGTGCGCGTAGTGCGCCAAGTGCTCGGCGGACAAATGGGCATACCGCCTCACCATTTCGTAGTCTGGCCAGCCTCCGATCTCCTGCAACACATGCAGCGGCGTTCCCTACTGCACATGCCAGCTGCCCCAGGTGTGGCACAGGTCGTGCCAACGGAAATCCTTGATCCCAGACCTGGCTAACGCCTTGCGCCAGGTGTGGTTGTTGGCTTTGGTCACCGGCTTCCCCTTGAACGCGAACACCCTCGTGAGGTGCCTTCCCGCTTGCCGGAGGATCACCGCCATGGCGTCCGCGTTTAGTGGCACGGGGATCGCCTTCCTGGCCTTCGCCTGATCCGAGTGGATCCAGGCACATTCGCGTTCGAGATCGGGTAGTGATTAATTTTTAAATGCCATCCTAACCGACAGTTGGTAATAGGGCCATATTATAGCGGTGCAGGAAGAGTTTCAAACAGATCTCGTGCATTTTAATGCATTTGTAAAAAAACAACGTCTTACGCACAAAGCGTGCTAAATGCTGTCACAAGGTATTATTCCAGCGATCAATGTAGGCTGTTTCTCCAGTTTCTTTGCCGACAGGATTATGTTGCTCGTTCAGAATAACGGCTTGATAAGCTTTTATGATGAGAGTTTTCTCTTCCTCCGTATAGCGATTTTGGGGTTCAAGTACACCATAGGTACCACAGATTTTACAGTGATAGTGTTGGTTTCCACACGCACTTAGGCCGTTTTTTAACCTCTTTACTATGACATTTTCGGCAGGTATGTACTTTATTTTAGAGATGAATTATTCTACTCTAGTGTTTAAAAATTAACCACTATCACGGTTCCTTTTGACCTGTGCAGGACCCGAAATGCCAAGGCTACTCCTCAGGGAGACGAGGATGACAGAGAGTGATTCGAATTGGTGCGACGGCTTCGATTAGAAATGCTGCGTAGTCCCGCAAACCTTTCCCTGCTTCGGGTCGAGCCTGTCCATGGTAAATGCTAAGAGATAGCCTGGGCTCGCGCGTAGCTCCAGCTGGGTTTTCGGCGCGTCAGTTCGAAGCTGTTTCAGGTCCGGATTGAGCATCGGACTCCAGCTCTGCGCTTACCACTTTCAGCCGAACTTCCTGGGCGGCGAAGAGTCCGACGAACAGAACTGGCAGGCAAGCCAGGATCCACGGTGAGGGGTGCCCCCAGCAGACCAGGGCGATGATTCCATCAAGGAACAGCATCGGGTTACCGAATCCCCAGCCGCGACCCCGTCCGTAAGCGGCTAAAACCATCGCTGCGAGCCAGATACCCAAAAAGATTTGAACGGTGTTGGGCCAGGGAACGGGCACCTCCGTCATCAAGCCAACCACTGCCGGCCAGCGCACCACGGAGAAGGCATAGGGCTCCGCGAGGGCATTGATCAGGCTCTTGGGAACGGAGATCGGGGTGTCGCTCATGGGCTCTTACTCATCGGTTGTTGTCACCGGCGCTGTTTGCGGCCAGGGCCATCATGCGGGCATTGAGTGCCTGGCGGATCCGCTTCACCTGGGTCGCCGTCAGGCCGCCCGCTCTGGCGATGACGCCCTCGCGGCGACGGAAGTCGTCCCAGCTCTCCGGTGCCGCTAGACCGTTGGCGGTTGCCACCAGGCTGGTGGTACGCTGGGTTCGCAGGATGTCATGCTTGTTGTTGAAGGCGGTTTGAAGCTGCTTGATTTGGCTGTTGTTGAGGCGTTCGTCCTCGGGGCGGCTGCTGTCGTAGGCGGCTCTCCCTCGGGTGAACTGGTTCCAGGCCATGAGCTCGATCATCGCCTGGATGGCAGCCCGCTCTGCGGCGAGCAGTCGACCCAGGTGATGGTCGCGGATGCGGTTGCGCAGAAGGGTGACTTTTGCGGCACCGTCGGAGCTGGCGGACTGGAGCCGGTCGATACGGCCGGAGCGCCCTCCGCTGGTGCGGTAGCCGGTCCAGGTGAGATTGGCGTTGGCAGCAATTGCAGCCGTCATTTCGGTGTTCAGCTCATCGTAGAGCGCGTCCACATCCACCGGCACTGTGCCTGGCTGGAGCTGATATTTCTCCGGCTTCTGGCTGCCGAGGTCGTTCGGCACGTGCGACGTAGCGATGGCGGTCCCGGGCTCGCCTTCGGCGTCGAGCTCGTGGGCGGTACAGGTGACGGATAGGGGAACATGGCGCTCGGCTTCGGCAATCTCAGCCTTGACGGTCTCACCGGCAGCACGTGCAGCGGTGGTGTCGATGGCACCGCGGCCATAGTTGGCGGTGACCACGAAGCGCACCTTCTTGCCGTTGTCGATGGCGGTTTTAACCGGCGTCTCGAAGCTGTGGAACATGGAGGTGCTGCCTCGGTTGTTTGCGTCCTGAGTCAGGGGCGTGAGATTGCGCCAGTCGTTGCCGGGGCCGCCCAGGTTGTCGTTGAGCAGATGGCCTCGCACGTACAGAGTCGAGCCACCGCGGTAGCGCAGCCGCAGCTTGTCCCAATGGCCTTGGGCGTCGGAGGGCTCGTTGCCGTGTTGGTGGAGCTGGGTCAAGCGGGTCACCGTGGCTCGGGTGCCGAAGGCGCTGGCATGCATGCCGCCGTATTCCGGATCGGTGCTCTGCTCCGGGAGAGAATCCGGGGGCATGAAGCGCGCCGTTACCGTGGCGAGCTGGGCCAGCTTGGCCGAGATGATACCGGCGTGGTCCACCGCTGCGGCGCTGGAGCTGCGCGCGGTGCGATTGCCGCTGTCGCGGTCCGCCTGAGTGGCGGCTTGCATGGCCTCGCCCAACTCGCCGGCCAAGCGTACAGCCTGGGCTTTGTCGGCTTCCTTCTCCGGCGGCACCGTGGTGCTTTGCAGGAAGCGCTCGTAGCTGGTTTGCATCGAGGCGATCATCAGGCGGGCCGAGGTGCCGCGGCCCTGGAAGAAGAGGGCGTGGCTCTCGCGCCCGACCCGAAACTCGCGGCGTGCACGCCACCAATCTTGGATCCGCTGTACGCCGCGGCGCACGGCGGAAACGCCACGCCTCGCCAGGTCGAGCAGCGCGCGCCCTGCGCGGATGGAGCGGTCGATGAGCCAGTCCAGGGCGCGGTCCACGACGCCTTGGACCCGTTGCAGGATCTCGCGGATGCGCGAGGAGATGCGCCCGAGCCCGAGCTGGTTGGCGAGGAAGCCAATGGCCACGGGCAACGCGGTTGACAGGGCATCTTCCAGGTGCCCGGCGGCGCCCTCGATGGCGCCACGGGCGATGTCGAGAATACCGTCGAGCACTCGGTTTACGATCTCCAGCATCTGGTGCAGGTATTCGACGAAGGACTCGATGGCGCGGTAGACGGCGATCAGGCTGTTAACCACCGCCGTGATGCCGGAGGGGTCCAGCAGCGACAAGAGCCAGCGCGAGGTCTGGGTGATGACCACCTCCGTCACCCAGCCGATCGCCCCCTGGATCACCGTGTTCCAGAGGTCGGACAGCCTTTCTCGCAGCTCCCGCCATAGCCCTGCGGGTCCTTCGTTGATGAGGATGGAGACGAAGCTCCAGACCCCGGTGGCCAGATTCAGCATCTGGCGCAGCCGGGTCACGACCGATTGACCGACGTGTCGGACCAGGCGCCGGAAGACGTTGTCGGCGGTAATACCCAGGACTTCCAGTACGAAGCCCAGTACCGAGGTTAGGGTGAAGTCGGTGGGTGGATTGATGCCGGCCTCTTGCAGCCGCCCGAACAGCCAGCCTGCCAAGAGAGCAGGGTATTGGCCCGCAGCCGGCCGATGAGTCCGGTGACGGCCGAGGCAACGGAAACTATGCGCTCCACCAGCCATTGCCCGGCGCGACGATGATGCGGTGCACCGTGGCGATGATGGCCTCCACCGAGGGCAGCACCGCGTTGAGGGTGTCGCGGGACTCGGGTACGCCTTCGCCGCCGTTCATGTCGCCGGCCGCGGTGTCCAGATCGCCGGACAGTTGTTGGGCGTTCTCGCCCATCTCGCGCACGAACGACGGCGGGATCAACTCGGCGACGCGGCCGGCGAAATCGGCCACCGGCTGCCACACGGGTCTTGACCCAGTCCCAGGCCTCGCCTGCCTTGGTGGTGATCTAGCCGATGACGCCACCCTGGCTGCCGCTGGTGTCCGAGCCGGTGCTCGGGCCGAAGAGCAGGTCGGAGAACCAGTTCCAGATGCGGGACGCGGCATCGCGCACCGGACGTATCCAGTCCCACAGCCGCCGCCCCAGGTCCTGGATGCCTTGCCAGACGTCGCCGCCGAAGTCGCGCAACCAGCGTATCGCCGGCGCGCCGATGTCGTCCCACAGGCCGGAGAAGAACTCGCCGACGGGGCGCAGGAAATCGGTGAGCCGGTTCCAGGCGATGCCGACGGTCTCGGTGACAAAGGTCTTTAGCTCGTTGATGGCCGCCATCAGCGGCCGGCAGTCGCCGGAGACCAGGGCGGCGGTGATGCGAGCGGCGCGCTCGACCAGCCCGGCGAACAGGTCGATGAGCTGGCGCGGGCCCTCGAAGGGCACCAGGGCGCGCAGGGTGGAGATGTAGGCGTCCCAAGCGCGAGCCACTTGGCGGCCGAGCCAGCTCAGGATGCCTTCGTCGAGGATGGCGCGCACTGTGCGGGCGAACTCGGGAGAGATGCCCTCGATCAGCCGCCAGCCGTACTCGCGCACCTTGTCCATGGACCAATCGGCGATGCCGCGCCGAACCGGCCGTTGCTCTGCGGTGGTAGCCTCGCCCCGGTTCTGAGCAACATGGGCCAACTCATGAGCGGGCAGACGGCGGCCTGCGGGGTGCTCGGGGTCAAAGCGGTCGCGGTTGAAGGCGACGTGCTCGCCGACCGTGATGGCGTGGGAATGGAGCGTTTCGTTCAGGCGGGCGGCGGCGTCGCCCCTGTGCACACGCACGTTGGAGAGGTCGATACCCAGGCGGCCTTCCATGCCGCGCCGCAGCGGGGGGCAGGGGCTCGCCGCCGCTGGAGAGGGCATCGATGTCGCGTTCCAGGGCTTCTGGCAGGGCCTGCTCCTCTTCCGGGGGGGCGTGCAAAGGCTCTTCACCGGGGTCCGAGAGGGCACGACGGACGGCATGGCGGGAGTCCGCCCGATTGGCCGGGGTCGTCGTCTTGCTTGCTTCTCCCACCGCTTTCGACAGGGCTCGGTCGGCGATCCTGTCCGCCTGTCGTTCGGCCTCGTCGGTGGCGCTGCCCAGCCGGAAGGCCCGGCGTGAACCGGGGCGTTTATCGGGAGACGGTCGCGGCAGGGGCCGTCGGCGGAAGCTTCCAATCTCTCTCGCCGCCTGGATTGCTTTTTCCGCCTTGGTCTGCATCGACCTAGTAGTCCGTAAATTATATATTGATGTATATAGTCGTTTGATATTGATTAAAAAATCATGGTCTTATCGATAATAAGTTTACATCATTAGTTTACTGATATCCTATAGTTTCCGGATCCATCTGACCGGCGCCCTTTTTGTAGGCACCGTGCTTGAATGCTTCCTTCGCCGCTGGTCCGACTTCGTTCTCCGGCTTCGCGGAGACGGTGATGTTGCCGGGATTGCGAGTGATCCAGGGAATGCTGCCGATACGCCGATTCGGGTTGTCGCTCTTGATGCTTCGGCCGAGGAGGACCGTCTTGTCGTCGAGATACGCGACATAGTGCCAGTTGCGGAATCCGCTGGCCCTGAGCAGCCCGGTGTGCAAGGGTGCAGCGAGCTGAGATTCGGGCGTCAGCGGCTGGCGCTGCAAGGTTCGGCCGGAGTCTTGCTGCAGCACGTGGACCAGCTCATGGCCGAGCAAACGCCGCCCGGCCATCCGTGCCCGGCTGAAATTGCGCGGTTCCGAAATAGATGTCCCGCCCGAGGGTGAAGGCCCGCGCGCTCAACCGCCCCGCGAGCGTAGCGGCTTCGGCATCGGTGTGCAGCCTGACGCCCGCGAGATCGTAGCCCAGCCGAGGTTGGAAGAAGCCACGCTCGGCGGCCGGCAGGGGTACGCTGGCACCCTGTCGGACCCGGATGCGCGCCGCGGTGTCCGCGGCGATGGCCCCGGTGCCCCCTGCGCCCGGGGCCGGCTTGGTCTGTATGGTCTCTTCTTCCTCGTCCGAGCACCTGGCCTCGGCGGCCTCGGCCTGCACGAGTTCCTCTTCCTCCTCGTCCGCGACCGTCTCGTCGGCTGTGCATTCCCGTTGTACCAGTACTTCGGCGGCCTGCGCGTCGGGAGTGCGCATCACCTGCTCGGCGATCGCGTCGGCGGCTCGTTCCTTCGGGTCGTCTTTTGCCCCTAGCCTGAGCTTGGTCTGTACCTGTTTTCCCAGAACCTGCTGCAGGTTCTCGCGGTTTGCCTCCGCGCGCGACGGGGGGCGCGCCAAACGGTTGCCTGGAATGCGCTGCTGGCATTGCCGATAGCCTTTGACGAATCTCATCGCGTACCTCCCATGTTTCCGGGGTAGCGAAACAACCTGGCCCTTGTCTTACCGACGTTCTAGTAGATCGTCAACTTACTATTGATTTATATAATAGTTTTATATTGATAAAAAATCATGTTCTTATATATAAGAAATTTACATCAGTAGTTGACTGATAGACTACTAGCCACATGCTCTCGACGTCCAGCCTGACGTTGCCCACCGCCTCGAGCTGCTCCTGGCCCGCTGTGACCTCGAAGCGGCTGTGCTCACGGCTGTGCTCGATCAGGTTTCCGGTGAAGGCGGCACGTTCACAGGCAGCGTAGCCTAGCCGAACGTCGTTGCCGACCCAGAAATTCCCGCGAGCGACCAGGTTCAGCGCAACCAGGATTTGGGTAATGTCGACAAATCGATTGCCATCCAGCGTCATATGCGAGTGTCCCGGCACCGGGGTCAGCAACCTGTTGGACTCGTCCAAGGCACCTGCAGGCAGGGCAGATTGGTCCTGATGGCCACCAGCTCGTTATTCAGGAGCTCCAAACGCGAACCGCCCGCCAGGACGGGTCCTTTACCGGGTCTGATGCGGCGTTCGATGCGGGTCGGGATGTTGTCGGCCTTGACACCATTGGCCTGAAGCAGCCATGCGGTCAGCGTGCAGTCCGAGATCAGACCGCCGACTCGGGCATCGCCCAGACCCAGGGCAAAGTCCGGTGCGGAACTCACCCAGATCGCGGTCATGTTCTCGATTGCGCGGATGAGTGCCGAGCGCGTCGGCGTGTCCCGGGGCAGTTCCGAAGCGAGCGTCCGGCTCTCTGCAACGGGGATTCGTCGCGTGAGACCGAACGAGCTCCTGCGGGACGTCGCGCTAGCCCTGACGCGGCCGCTGTCGGCCGGCAGCCTCGCCGCCCAGTTCGAACGCTCGCTTCGAGACATGGACGAGACGAGATCAGCGGCCCTGATCAGGGCCGCGTCATAGGCCGTGACGTCGCCGCGCACGTCACTGGATCCCAGTGCCAGGAGTACCTCGCTGACTGCAATATTGCCTACCGTGTTGTTGCCGACCAGGCTGGTAAAATCTCCCCGGGTGCTGTAGCTGCGCGCGTCGAGCAGACACTCGCGGATGAGCAGGTTGCAGTCGCCAGCCTACTGCAGCCCTCGATCTTTACGTCCTCGGCGTTCAGCAGCAGATGGCTCTTTCCCGTAGTGAACCTGAAGAAGAGGCCCTCCAAAATCACCTGGTCTGCTGTCACGGCCAGCGCCGGCGAGCGGGCCATGAAGCTCTCGCCGCTGGTCAGACTGATGGACACTGAGGCCGCACCGGCCCCGGAGATACGCAGACTGCGCTTGGCGTCGATCTGAAGGCCGCCGCCGAGATCGTAATCGCCCGCGCGGACGCACAACCACAGGTCCTGCTCCGGAGACTGAGCGAACTGTTGCAGCAGTGTTCGCAGATGCCCGGAGGAGCTTACCAGGGTCGGGCAGCCTCCGCCGGTGCGTTCACAGAGCACGGTCAGGGCATCCTGTACCGTGTCGACACCGGTCGCGGAAAGATCACTGCAGAGCTCCGGGGCTGTCTTGTCCAGGGGCAGGTACCGGGCGTTCATATCGCACGGCAGGGCGTCTATGACTGCGCCCAGGTCCGCGGGGCCCGGCGGCAGGTTCAGCAGGTCACGCAGGCTGCCGTCGGCGCAGGCGGGAATCTCGTACAAGGCTGTGTGCGTTGAGCTCGCAGATGATGGCGTCCAGCGCCTCCTGCGCCGTGAGCTGCCCGTCTGCGTCCGGGTCCAGGGTCGCCAGCAGCTTGTCTTTCAGGGCGTTGCCCGCCGCAGCGGCACAATCCGGCAGGGGGTACGCGATGTCGTCCGCGCCGATGTTGCAGAGCTCGTCCAGGGCCTCCTGCAGGTTGGCGGCGTCTCCGTAGAGCCCTAGACATGTGTTCTCGATGCCCACATCCAGGGCCCGCAGATCGCTCAGGGGCGGGAAGGACATGCTGCGGCGAAAGGCGTCGTCCTCCTGCTCCAGGCGTCCGGTGTTGTCCAGGGATGCGAGGCGCAGCGGGTAAAATTCTAATATTTACTTCCTCAAAATGATTAAGTTCTAACATGATTTCGTAACCTAAGGGAACCTCGAAAAATCCCGTTTTTCCGCGCAGCGTATCAGTATGCGCTAAACCACTAATTCAATAACGGCGGATTCGAGCAAAAAAGTGCTCGATTTGTTGCGATTTTCTTTGCCAAACGGCCTTCTTGACCGCTTATCCGCTTGTTCAGGCGGCAGCGGACGCACTTTCCCTGCGTTTGGTGAGCTGCAGGTAGCGCATCAGGTTATAGGTCATGTTCATCATGCCGATCTTGACCTCGGAACGGGCCAGCCCGATGGTCCGCACAAGTTTTCCGCCCATGCTGTTTTGCTGGAAACCGAAGACGTGCTCGACGCGCGAACGGACCTTGGAGCGCTGGCGGTTTGTGGCTTCCTGCTCAGCGCTGAGCGGTTTGCTGGCCTGGCCCTTCTCACAGATGCGACTAATGAGCTTGTGTTCGGCGTCGACGTCACCGAAACGATTGAACAGCCCCTCCATCAGATCCCGTTCCTTGAGGCGCTCACGGAAACGTCACACGCTGGTGGCACCCGCGACCCGACAGGTATCCACATAGGTCTGCTGGTAGATCCGGCCGACGCCCTTCAATGTGCCGACGTAGGAAGGTATCCTGGGATCCCAGATAGCCTGGACACGGACTTCTGCATCGAGGCCCTGCAGGAGGCCATTCAGCGCTTTGGCACCCCTGAGATCTTCAATACCGACCACGCACCCAGTTCACCTCCGAGGCGTTCACAGGCGTGCTCAAGGAACACGGCATCGCCATCAGCAGGACGGAAAGGGCCGCTGGATGGACAACGTCTTCGTCGAGCGTCTGTGGCGCACCATCAAGTACGAGGGCCGTGTACCTGCGTACCTACGAGACAGCAGCGGAGCTGCGCCAGAAACTGGCCTGGTATTTCGAATTCTACAACACCAGGTGCCGTCACAGCGCACTGGACCGATTTCAAGGTCCAGAAAAACAAGCCCGCGACTACCTGCACGAGTTGACCGGCATAACCACCATCGGCGCAAAAGAGTTTCAGCCGCGGAAATCGATCGTCAGCTCGTGCGAAAATAGACAGCGCACCGTCACGATCTT
>Ga0126335_1002416_pt1 | contig 11157 bp, 5 predicted proteins | sample OlaspJWI45metaG_FD_108409 | JGI IMG/M metagenome (GOLD analysis project Ga0126335, IMG submission 108409) | Marine gutless worms symbiont microbial communities from Oahu, Hawaii - Olavius sp. 1 OAHU.JWI-45 metaG | ecosystem: Host-associated > Annelida > Digestive system > Unclassified | place... | reverse complement strand
TATCTGTTATGATAACGCTCGAAGTAATTCGGAGCTTTTGACATTTTGACCATGACCTTTGACTGTGAGACATATTTTCGTATTTATTCAATTCAAGCTCTGAGTTTCAAATGCTTTAAGCCAGCAGTTTCGTTTGCAGTGTGAAGGTACATCTTTAGAATATCTAGGTCACCTTCTAGTTTCAACGTCATCGAGTTAATCTCAAGGTCACGGTCGCAAAACAGCGGCAGCGCGCAGGTTTGTGCTCCCTTCGGACACAGATTAATTAATTTCTGTTCTAATATAGCCGACTCTGAGTTGTTACTCAACTCATTCAAGGTCTACCATTCTTTAATTTTACCAAAGAAAAATCGTTTTACTCTAAAATTACCAATGCTGAAAAGTGAAAACGCGCTGTAACCCGAGTTCGTGACTTTGTGACGCGCTATTTTAGTTCACTAAGCAGTTCTTGGTGTGATGATCACCTAAGAAAACAACACCTATGATTAAACATTCTGGAATAACACTGTTGTGACTGTGACTGTATAGGCCTACGCTCTGACCTGGATGCTGAAAGCGGTCGGTAGAAGTGAAGGCGGATGTTTGACGTAAAGCGTTCCATGCTTGACGATGTCGCAGTCAGTCAGATGCTGCTTCTGCAGCTGATGCGGCTGACGATAACTGACTCTGGAACTATGTCGCTCCATCACTCACTGCGAGAACATCTAAACTGTATAGGCTACTTAACAAATGATTAAAACTGATTAACAGTGTCGACACTAAGTTGAGAATATGTGTCGACTTCAAGATTAACCTGTTAAGAAATTCACCTACTATTCAATTAAACCCGCGCTTTTACTAAACAACTGAGTCACGCTAAACTCGCGACTTGCCAGTCAAACACTGTGACTTAAGTAGTACCGCCACTCCGCCAGGCTCCAGCCAGGGAGCAGTAGCCGGCCGCACCAGGTCTTGGAAACAGACATGCAACGCCCACACGTGGCCTAGAGGGGCTTGCGAGGCCCGCGGTCGCGAAGTAGCTGCCGATTTACGGCTGATTCCGTCCATCCCGATGATGCGCTGTGGACTGACACACAGGGACGACTTTTGATTTTTTTCTGGGTGCAAAGTTGCATCATATCAGGTTAGTACCGCGGCCGCTCCAGCGTACCTGCCTACACCATTGCCTTTCGTCGCAACCCTTCTCAGTTTTTATACACTTGAAGTAATAGTAATATAGTGGAGGTTGGCTTCTGGCTCTCCCTATTGCTAACTGTGGTCTTAAGCTTGATGACGAAGCAGTGCGTGATGCTGTCGGTATGCGACTTGGTCTGGCTCTGTGAGTCCCACATTTTGTCTATATGGTGACCAGGTGGATGCCTATAGCCTCCATGCGATGGTGTGCAAACAGGAGCCAGGTAGAATTGCCAGACACCAAATCCTGGCGGTCTTTGGGCTCTGCCAGCATTCCAGCCACAAAGGCGCCATCAGGATTGGTCAGACAAGATGGTAAACGGCCTGACGGGCTCACCTTAATCTCGTAGCAAGGTGGAAAGTCGCTGGCTTGGGATGTCACTGTTGTCAGCACGCTGGCACAGTCGTATGTTGACAGGGCAGCTACTAGTGTGGGAATGGTGGCAGAGTTGGCAGCCGAAGGAAAGTTAATGAAATACAGTAATTTGCCAACTAATCTTATCTTCCAGCCTATTGCTGTGGAAAACTTGGGAGCATTCAGCTCATCGTCCTCACACTTTATCTCGGCCCTTGGCCATAAAATCAGCAGTGTGTCTGGCGAGGAAAGAGAAACTTCATTTTTGTTCCAGCGTCTGTCTGTGGCATTGCAACGATTTAATGCAGTTCTTCTGCACAACAGCTTCGTGTCCCAGGACGATCCGGACCAATAGCCATAGCAGCTCTGTTTTTTTATTGCTTTTAACCCTTGGGAACTATACCCCAAGGGCATTAAAAAATAATTATTATTATACTACCGGGGTGTAACAAGAAATAAAAATAAATAAAAATAATGAGAACATTTGTATAGCGCAAAAATAAAAAATCCTCAGATGCGCTTAAAACCTAAGACAAACAGATTTTATAATTCCTTCATTTGCTTTGAATTTAAAACAACTGTGTACAGTATTACAACGTTAAAATTTAATTTAAAATCTAGTTTTTTCACGATGAAGTTTTTTTATCTGGGCGCAATTTCAGTGATCCTTTGCTCCCAAAGAGTCGTTGCCTGAACGTATGCGTGACATGATCTGAAGAGACAAGGTCGTAGCAACCAGCAGTATAGGCTAGGCTAGGCCTACAACAAGTGACGGTTGCATGACGCGCAAGATGAATCATGTATAGACGCTCGTGTGATATGACCTTCGTGACCTTGGTTAGCTTACTGTGCCCGTGCCGCCGTAGGCCTTCGTGTGAAAGTATTTAACTCGGCTACGTTCGTAGGTACTCTATACAATTACATGCTATTCTGTGGATGGGGACAATGTTGTGAGTTCTGGCGACGGGTTGCAGCAGCAACATTGACAACAGACAGAGAAAACAAAGAGAACTCTGGTATCGTATTACAGAACAGGAAGTATAGGATAATAGGAATGCGAGTATGACATTTCACCAGCTCACATGACCCCATTTTGCGTTGTTTCATCTATGCAACTCCTATATGAGCACTACAGGCCAGTCTGCGCAGCTTATCGTTCGAAGCATGTGACGTTTCGGTGCATCTATTCTATGATAGTGTATACCTATACCGGGCATACCTTCGGAAACTACAGTTCAAGTTCGTATTGACTTTGTCATCGGGTCACGGTCAGGGCAGTAAAAAAAGAAAAACGCGGGTGGTCCGCCTTTGATTAAAAGGCAACTTCTTTATACTTACTTTTACTTTTTGTCTATAAGCATATAGGCCTATGCAGCAAAAGTCAGTTGTCGACGCAACCTCCCCTGACAAGAAGTTGTTCTTGACAAGAACAACCTTGTCTGAACGTCTTTTACTTTGATCATCTTTGTGGGTGAACTATATTAAGATGCACTGTGTAGGATTGCCGCCAAAATTTCGTATTTTTATGAGTTTGCTGTCGTGTTTCTATTTGTAACTATGATCCATGGAACTCAATAGCAAATATTTTCGCAACTGAAACCAGCAGCCGTCTTGACAGCAAACCTGTTGCATGAGGATAGCAAAACTTCGACGGTATTTTTGCGTGTTGCGTGTCAATAATACGTGGAAACGAAACGTTTATTTTTATCCCTGATAGAATGATTTTGATATCGCAGTAGCTATCCAATAACCAACTGTGCAGTGGTATGCGTGGTGCGCGATGGGCTCGCTATGCGGCAATGCCGCGGGAGGTCAGACCAGACTGCTCGCTCGTGTTTCTATGAACACGCCATCGTCTATTCGGTATCCTACGCAGCAGCAGTCGCCCTACAGTATGGGGTTTCGACGTATGAGTCGCTTATCCACCTTCCGCATGCAACAGCTGAGACTACTCGGTGTAGTCAGTTGATATGGAAAGGACTTGTGAGGCAATAACAAACGAACGTAGTACAGCAGCGGTAACAGTTGGTATGTTGCGTGTAGGCCCTATTATCATACGTTTATTGTACGTTTATAACGCTTCACGGAAGTGTAGGCAGACGTAGCGCCTATAAGCGATGTAGACTTATAGAAATTAATTCACAGCGCATGTAGTAAACACATCATGTGAGCGGCGATAGGTCTTAACGGTGGCTGAGGCAACATGTGTAAGCAACATGTTGGGCTATGAGATGAATTTTTAACTGTTTTAGTTTGCAGGATGTTCTCATTACTTTTTGACCTCGTTTTAGGAACTGTCGATTTTCGGTTAGGGTTGGATTATTTTCAACCCTTTAATTAGCAGTACTCTATAGAACATATTTATGCATGTTGTAGGCATACACAGCCTGCGTCAATCGTCATATTGCAGTTTTTTTCTTTTGGGGGAATTTTTGGCATTTTGATTGGTCTGCGTGTAAAATTTCCTTTTTATCTTGCGTGACACTTGACAGACAGAGATAGAGAGGGTAATCTTCTTTCCTCCACCGGTTCCTCAACTGTCATCAATACAGTTACATCTTTGTACACCAGTTGCGTTTTGTTCAACTTGATGATGATGATGATGGAGACATAATGAACATTTCTGTTTTCGCTCTTCATCATGCAAGTCACTGCTTGCAAGCAACCGACCTAGTACAAGCAGCTGTACCGGACTGCGCTTGCTGAACTGTATTTATACGTGTTGTACACAGTACAATGTTCTCTCTGCCTCATGCAAGTGTTCCAGAACACCTAAACAAGAAAAAAGTCCGCAACTGTTTTTAGCTATCGTTGAAAAGTTTCAGCCTTCGTCGTAAATACCAGGACTTACATCATCTCCATGCCGCATTGTTAAACTAGTTACTATAGCGAGTTTTAGTAATAATGTACGTACTCCTAAGGGTAGGCTAACTTTAACTCTCAAATCATTGTCTGAACCTATACTGTCTATAGAACACCGTAAAACAAGCCAGTAGCAAGGATTCTCAAAACGGGGAGGCAGACAGGTCGACTCCCCTTTCCCTCCTCTCCTTTCCCCTCTCCCCTCCCCTGTCCTTAGAAGTAGGCCCCCTTAAATCCAGCTAGGGGGTCTGGGGGAGCGCTGTAAGATAAGCTTCCCAGCGGGGTCTGGGGCGGAGCCGCAGCCGAAATCGAATTTGGTGCATTTTAGCCGTAACATCTGACATCTGGTGACAACAATTTTGACGATTTTCCAGAAAAGCAACTAACCAAATTTCGTGCAGTTTAAACAATAAAGGCCATTGTATTTGCGTCCATTATTGTTTTAACAACGTTAAACCCGGCAAATTCATTGTCATGACTTATAAATAAATTAAGCAAGTAAGTAAGTAACTCTGCCACGAACAATATAACGCAAATATGTTACAAGTTACAACACATGGAGTGGAACGTAGGCGCACAGCAACAGCAACAGGTTTGTACGACTCTTTATGCTATATTTTTTTTCTTTTTGCACAGTTTCTCATTACATTTATTTGTGTCTCAAAAATTTTTAAACGTCGACGAACGAGGAGGCAACTGCCTTCTCGTGCCTGAACGTAGCTACGGGCCTGAATGGCTATTTTAACCTTAGGCCTAAATTTTAAATTAAACACATTTTGCACGGGTTCTAGGCTACGTGTGACCGCTGCGATATAAGATGTTTTGTTGCTGTTTCTGTGAACAGTCCACACACATGAAACTTTCACATTTGCACGGAATGTTATGCTCGAGTGTTTTGGGTTCAGTGCGGTTCTAACGACTTAGCGAGTTGCTGATGGTGGGTACAGAAAGCTATCGACGTTACAGCTGGGTTGATGCGAGCAACCTTGTACCAAACAGGCCTCAGCGTTGCACCGAGTTGCGTCGTTGCTATGCTGGGTGTGGACTGCCGTCATCGTTCGTTCCTTCCATCAGTTACCGCATCTTTCGCCATACATATTCATACCGGCTGTACAACCACAGAAACAGTGAAGGTCGTATGGGCGTAGGCGTACTTCGCGACTGCTGACAATGTGAAAACGATACACGATACACATGGAATGTAGCTCTGTAGCAGCAGCTGCTCTGCGGTTGGAAACGCATCTGTCAGAGGGGTCAGCGGTCAGCAAGCTCAGTAATTTGTGGCTACGCAACGCACGTCGATATTGGCACGTGGCTCGACGAACGCGTGGCGGACATTCTCTGAGTACCAGAAATGCTTCCAGCGGTCAGCTTGATGATGTTCGCGGGACAGAGTACGCCGTCGAGCTACCCTGGTTCCGCTGAATATAGTACCAGGTAATTGCGGTCAAGCATGCATAAACCGTGGACCCGGCTGAGCAGCGCATGTGTTATGAAGCTATATATATACGTATGCGACCAACCGCCAACTCTTGGTGCTAAGCCAAGAGCGAAACTCTTACAGTGTCCTTAGAAGTCTCTTCAATTTAAAAAAAACTTACATCCAAAAACATTATCCTGCAAGTTGATAGAGATGCAGATAGGCTAATTCTTTTCGCTGTCTTTTCCCGCAGCGACATGTCATCGATTAAGAGTCAAACTATCAATACATGATTTTCTCTTCCGTTACTTTTCTTTTATCACTCGAGAGAGAGACTTTTCCGGGTTAAGGGGGAATGCGAGATAAACTCCAGAAAATCTACGGCAAGTCGGCAACTCCATTATGCTTCTGCCGCACCGTCCGTCACAGACGCACAAACGGACGCACGGACAAACATAAATGGCAGAATCACAGACGGCAGGTCGATGGATATATGCCTCTTTCGCTTATAGGCGGACAGAGGAATAAAAAATTTGTCAGTCAAAACAGTAGCTTCAGCACAGCAGTTAGCCAACCAGTATAGCTTGTTCTGGAACCAAACCGCCACTTGCAGGCCATGAGAAAATTCACTGAAATACTCGTCCTTTTTTTTACTAATCATTAGTATTTTAGACCAAAAGGCTGTACTACCTCACTGCTGGCTGCTGTGACCCTATCACTTCATCCTTAGGTAGACCTGTACAAATATAGTCTACGCATACGATTATTCTAGACCTGGTCATGCCTCTGCGTGAATCACTTGCAGCGGAAATGTTGTTTCCAGGTACTGCCACATGTTGGCAACAGCGCAACGGTAACAGCAGTGCACCTGTGCCTAGCTATTAATCTTATGTCAAGCAAACATGCGCACTATCTCATCCCAGGCATTCCGAGACTAATGCAGCTCACTGCTAAGTGTCGGTCGGCGCCAAACCTCGACAAACCAATCCGTGATAACGAAACCGCCTTCACTGAGCAACGCCACGAACAAGTTAAGAGTTGTGCAAAAAAACTTTATAGGCGTCTACAGCATAGCATAGGCCTCCGCCAGCGCCCACCTATACTGAAGGCACATTTGTTTAACTGAGGCTGCGACGCTTGGTGGTTCTTTGTTTTTAGGCACCGTGTATATGCCTAAATGTTCTACTCACACGCATGCGAAATGCTCGATACTCGGTTTTAGAAATTACAAAGCCAGTAATATCGCATTGGGTTTATCTGAAAGGTATTTTGACGTGTGACGCTGGAGTTTGTTTTGTTAACAGAGTTTTGCTGCAAGATATCTGATGCTACAAGCGTTGGCAGCATCAGTAATTGCAGCGGCAGTAGTGCTATGCATCAGCAGCTGTTGTCTAAACGATAACGTAGCACCACGTTTCCCATCTCGTCAGTCAATCCTACTCAACCCGTCCGTCCGTCATTCCGTCCACCCTGCCACTGCCTGTAGTGTGATCCGCGTACCGTCTCTCACGCGCTGAGATCACATCAGGCGCCAGGTAGTATACCATCAACGCCGTCACCGTTCATAATTAAGTTCCTAATAAAAACAAAAACCATTGGCAGTTTATGGTAGCCAGCGTTGACGGGCTGAAGCCTTTTCTGGCAACCAGCCTTTTTGGCAAATAATTTTTTTTCTTCTTCTTTAGAGTGATTTAAAGGGTCCCTTTAATATTTATTTATTTATTTACGCCACGAATGCTGCACAGCAAAATACAAGCATACAAAACAAATAAAAATCATGCACTATAAAAAACTACGAATCCAATGATGCCATAAATGCGCGTGACACTGCATCTATTATACTGTCTCTTGTTGAAGTAGGCCTAACACCTTACTTACTATATACAGAAACATGTAATCAGAAGATACACCAGGCAGACTCATCATAGTTCTGAGTATAACATTGTTACTCGATGAAATTTTACGATAGAAAAGCAACTCACGGTCGTCAATCATGTACGAGTACGACACAGTGTTACAATAAAACTGTATAGGCTTCACCGATTCACGCCAACAACAGTTACAAATATAACGGAAAGCATTGTCACAGAGGTCGCGGTAGCGCAACACTGTGTTAACGGCAACCAGCTACTGTAAGTCAATGGGAAATGGCCAAATTTGACAAAATTCGACCCGCCACAAAATCGGAACCCCTGAATCGATTCGCAAAAAAACTTGTCACAGTTGGTAAAGTCCCGAAGACGACCTGATGTGCCAAATTTGGTATCATTCCGCCCAAGGGGGTTTTCGGAGGAGCTTTCCGAAAATTAGCGTAAACATCGTTTTTTATATACTTATGGCTTTTTCTCAAACCAGCCGACGGGCCAGACCCCTTAACGTATTTTTTTCACGGAATGGTTCAAAAGACGTGGTTTAGGGCAAGGATGTGCCTTTTTGAGGTTAGAAAAATCAAAAATAATATTTAGCCCCTTATTATTGCCCCCAAACGTCGATTTTGGCCCCCAAAACGGACTGAAACTTTCCACCAAAAATCACTAATGGTAACATTCTCCCATGAGCAGCGTCCTTTAAATGTAATATCGTCATCGTAGCCACCACATATGTTGTATTTTGAATAGGCAAATCAGGGATGGGGATTTCGAAAATGTGAGTCATTTTGACCCCCTACTCCGAGAGGGGGCGTGGTCACGTGACCAAAAATCGCTAATAGTAAAATCTTCCATGAGCAGAGCCTTAACACAGTTGAGTACAAGACTTGGGGCTGCGTGCAAAAGCATCAAGAAGACAGTACGTGACATGGCCCAGAAGCACACTGGTGGAAGTCCGGGCTTTGAACAGACCATTGTTAACAAGGCGACAGACAAGTGTAGCAAGTAACCTGTCAAGGCTAAAGAACAACACTTTAAACACTTGCTATTTATGATATCTTGCATTGTGTGGACAGCTGAAATGTTTTAAAACAAATTATCAGTGAAGACCGTAAGAAACTTCATTGTCAAACTTGCGCGGTAGACCAGCGTGCGCATTTTTGCAATGATGCTGTGGTTGCTATAGCAATTACACAATGGTTCTCGGCCAATACTAAACTTTCTAGACAGGACTATTAGGCAATAGCTTCGTGACCTTCTCTGCAAAAACTATGCATCACTGACTTGTTTTAATAAAGTTATGCCAAAAATCGTAGCGGTCCAGTTTTTGAGACCTGGTGTATTTATGCAGTCGAGTGACTGATTTGTGCAGTTGGAGATTTGTTGACAGTGAACTGAATTTGGGCGTTCGTACGGTATAAGTTTCCAAATTGCACAAATTGTTTTGGCGTCGTTGTAAGTTGCCATAGTTGCTGACCCTGACATTGGTCACAGCACATGAACGATTCAGTAAGTAAAGTATTAGAGGTGCAATGTATTTATTGACGCATCATAACTTTGTAAGTTTGTATTGGAAGTCAATGTCGTAGTTTTAAAACGTCCGTATATGTGATCTATGGATTATTGTGTCTGAAATGAATAAAAAACAGCAAATATAAATGTAAAACACGGTGTAAAAAGGACAGTTATAGGCGACAATGTGGCACAGCTAAAACAAAAAAACTAATGTTTCGATAGATTTCCATGCAGTTTCACCACTACGTGCAAGTAGAATCCTTCTGCACTGTAGTGGTGAAACAGTGCATGGAAATCAAGCGAAACATCCAATTTTTCGGCTGCATCGAATGCATGAGATGCAGGCTATTCTTACCGATGTTCGCGGTGTCTGTCCGTCTGTCTGTCTGTCAGACTCAGTCTGTCCATGTCACGCTGCTTAAATCGGCGGCGGCGCGTGCAGTGTGCGCGGGGTCATTCGGTGCAGCCTTTGTCAAATTACTTTGACCACTCATTGCTGTTTTAGATGTGCCATTTCGTCGTCCTTTTTAAACGTTGTTTTTTTACATTTACTTTTACTTACGCTTAAAACCGATTATTTACGCATCAGTAGAATACATTTCATTTTTAAAGACCTTTTGACTTCCTTAGTACTGCTCACTGTCTGTGCACTAGTTTACTGGCCATTGTGACATACTGACATTTAATCAACATGAAAAAACGTCTCTTTTCCCTAGACTGCAAGTTCAGTGTTCTCTCATTTCATGAAATACTGGCAGTTACAGCTTTGATGCAATTCTTATTTTAGATTTTCTCATACAATGTAAACGATAATACACAATTATACACAAATATATTTAGTAGTCCATATAGATATATTTTTCAAATTAAGAAGCAATTCACTAACATATTATGCAACATAACATACACACATATATGCACGTGTGTCCAACTCAAACGTCAACAAGCAATTAGAAAATGCACAAAATGCATAAAAACTAACTACGAAACATACACATTAATCACAGACATGGAAGAAACACACAAAAGTGCTAAGTCCTAAACAAACCAACAGGACTAGTTCACCTTTAATAGCTATCAGACAAACAAAACTAATTACTGATAGACAGCCATCGAACCCCAGTGTACTGCAATAACTGTCATCCAGAAGCTCTAGTACTGTGCTAGTCTGTGTAGCTGTGAGTCAAACACGAATAAAAAACAACGCATTTCACCAACAGTTCATTTGCGTACACTGCACTTTTTGCCGCTGCCCCAGCCTGAGCTGTGACCAACTTGTCTAGTTCTCCAGGAGATCTTTTCTCTCTGAGCTGGCTGAGGTAATGAGTTCACTTTCACTGGACTCAAAGGTGGCAACTTGTCACCTGCACAAATTACAAACTCCTACAACAACTGGATCTTCTTATATTCTACACTATGTCCGAAAAACTCGTATATCAAGGTCACATGAGCATGCACATGGCTGGTTCAGCTTTGATTTACAGGCAATGTTGTTTGTTGATGCAAGTACAATCAAAGAAATAGCAAGCTAGTGGTTCTGCCCACACAGCCGGGCACACACAGGCAGCCCCGCCCCCGCCTTTCGTCCACCAAAAACCCCCACTTCTTGTACCCATATGCGTTCCGGCCCATCAGCACTAACGCCTGCGTCTATTGCGTCTGCGCATTGTCCACCTGCACCTGTGTGTACGCCTATAACCTGTCCAGTGCCCAGTGCCCAATCTGCCTGCAGTGGCGTATGGCTAGCCGGTCCCGTGAGAAACAAAAAATACCAATTTTATGGCCCCTACCCATGACCCCCAATTATTTGCGCCTAATACCATCTCCAGGGTACCCTAGAGCTACACCGTGTTCCAAAAAAACGTCCCACTTTATCATTTGCTGTAACTTTAACATGCCTGCATCAAAACGGACAAAATTTGGCACATAAAAAGAAGAAACTCAGAGCTACAAAACGCACATAG
>Ga0126335_1002415_pt1 | contig 11158 bp, 6 predicted proteins | sample OlaspJWI45metaG_FD_108409 | JGI IMG/M metagenome (GOLD analysis project Ga0126335, IMG submission 108409) | Marine gutless worms symbiont microbial communities from Oahu, Hawaii - Olavius sp. 1 OAHU.JWI-45 metaG | ecosystem: Host-associated > Annelida > Digestive system > Unclassified | place... | reverse complement strand
TGGCTTCATTCAGTGCTTTGACGCTGTTGGTTGGGTCATCTGGCCTGTAAAAATCGTCCCCGAAATGACCTATAAAGTGTCGAGTGGGACGTTAAACCTCTGCTCACTCACTCACTCACTCACGCAGACAAAAAACGTGCAGTTCATATTCTACCTCAGAAATAGTTAATGCACAAAATGTAAGTTTGAAATGCATCATAAGCCAAGCCTTGGCACATTAATGTCAGTCACTCAGTCAACACCAGTTGCACACGACATGTGGTCCAGCTATCAAAAAAACTATAGATCAGATGTCATATGATTATGCAGTTCTATGTCACAAGTCTGATCATCCTGGCTACACCAGCAAGTCAGTAGTCACTATGCAAAGAGCTGACGACAGATTAGATTTAAATTTCATAATTCTGAAACTTTTGACGGAGTTCTCCAAATGACAGAGGTTGTTGTCTGAAACTTTCAGCTGCAAACACAATGTTTTACAAACACGTGTAACAATGCAACATACAGTAACAGTCAAACAAACAGCTGCATTGTAACAATGCAACATACAGTAACAGTCAAACAAACAGCTGCATTTAATCAATACACTGTTGCCATTCTGTTTTTGTGTTTGTCCTTTGAGTGTGTTATCAGCTAGGTTTCTAGCCATAAGGTTAGCACTGATGTTGGCTCTAAGGCCAGGATCAATGCATGACCAGTCACCAGTGTGTAAGGTGTTGTGCACATACTGTCACTAAATGTAGTGACGGTGCATAATAATAATAATAATAATAATAATAATACAAAAAACCTATAATGCACATATGGTAGAAAAAATCGAATCTAAAGTGCGGACAGTCACCAGATGAAAAAAAGGCAGTCGTGTCTAATATTTGTCAATCAGGTGAAACAAGTGGGATTTAAGGGGAGTTTTAAATGTGGTGAGTAATGGGAAAGGGCTTGTAGGTTTCTCTGAGACCAACCAACACTAGTGTGGATATTTCCAATTCGACTAAGCAACATCCAATACTGCACACCTTCTCGTGTAAAAATAAACAAAAAGTATAGTGCCAACTGCTGAAACACAAATTAGTCAAAACAAATGTAAAGACAAAATAATACAACACTGTACATACTTTCAATAAAATTGCTTATGCTGTCATCATTTACTCTGCCAAAAGATTGTTGTGGTGCCTCAATCATGGCTTCTTTCTTGCCACTTGTAGCCCAATGCATTGCCTACAATTATATAATATCAAATTAATAACAAAATGATTAAAATTAAATCATCTTTTAAAGACAGTTGCTGTGTAAAACCGTCCACATTTGCTTGAAAAGTTTCAACTGTTCACTTCACAACCATTATACTCCAATCATGCCACACATGTAAGACTGGTGACAAAAACTAATAACCTGATGAACATAAAACTCAGGCTAAACAATTCAGTGCAACTGTTACAATATCTGTTGCAGATAAGACAAAGCTGTAGAGAAAACTACTGTAACTCACTTACTATAGAATAACTGTGTAAAAATAAGTCAATATATTCTGGTGTTCTGCTGCATAAAAAGGCACAAAATGTCACAATGTCGAGCGCCCCAAAGTTTGTTTGGATCGGGAAACGTCCGGGGTTCACGAGGGGGCATTTGTCCTGGGGTTTCAACTGGAGTGTGGGACACGGGGGCATCTGTCCGGGCTGGTTAGTGCAAGGGGACATGTTTGTGCCGGGGTTTACTCGGAATCGGACAATCCGCGGCCAAGTTATAGCGATTTAACTAATTAAAAATGGCCACTGTCCACCATCTTGGATGTTTAAGAAACTTGGAAGCATATTTGGACCATTTCACAGACACTGTCAGCCGCAGTCTATTGATTTTCGTTTACGTTTAGAAATAGTATCTTTATATTCTTTGCATTAAACTGTCTTCATGTTTCCTATCTTGATCTTGAATGACTTGTGCAAATACATAAATGCAAAATTTTAGACAAATGAATGTTATATTCATAATATAAATGATGTATCTTTTTTTATAAAATATTAAACATAAACTTTTTTCAGTGAATTTTAAAAGACATTGAGAAGTTAGGATCAACGGTACAAACTACACAGCATAAACAATTTCTTATTAGCATTCTGTGTAACTGCAACTTACAATGCTTATAACTGAGATAGCAAGTTTTCACAATCTGCACACACATCATGCAGCAGATCAGAGTAGTCAGTGCAAATGTTGAAATTTGTATTATTTAGCTACATCTGACTAGTTAATGACATTCTGAGCAATGTTTTATATATGACAGATACAAAATTATGGAATGGAACCATAATTAAACTTCTGACTGATATTCATGGCCAGCTACAGTCTAGCATTGTAAAATAAAAATAAGTCTAAGTGCAGAACTGCAAACATCAACAGCCCGTCAGTTGCATTATCTTGCAATGGCAGAAATGAAGCACATACCGTGCAGTGTGCACTCCTTGCACACCAATCCTCAAATGAGATGCATATTCCACTAGAAAGCCAATGGTTATATTTTTGCCTTGCGACTTCATCACACAAAATATCTTTTATTTTCTTTAACTTTACAAAATGGGCAGCTGCAATACAAAAGCACATGAGATAGCATGACAGCAAAACTTACTGAATACTGATGTAAATCAAACAGTGCTAAAATTCAAAAAAATATTACATAGCTACACATACAGGGTGGACCAAAAAATGCACATTTCCATTTGCTTGATGTTATATTGATATACCTTTGTGAAATCTCAACCGAATTTTATAATTTTGGGCTAGAGGAGGACACATTGAACATTGCCTGATCAATACAATTTTGTGTGATTGACACTATTTCCAGTTCCAGTTTCGGTGGAGGCGAAGTTGTCCTTCGTAGAACCAGGCCACAGATGGGCCCATAGTCCATCGCCCAGTAAAGCCCCTGGTATTTCTTACCAGGGTACTATGAAAACCTTCGTGAGGATGTTACAAACCTCAGGAAGTCTCTAACTGTTATATGGTGCTTCTTTCTGTTTCCTCGGGCACTTCTGTTGGGCGCCGAGGGTTTCTTCTTTCTGTGAATCATGACTGGTTCACCCGTCAGATGCATAAAGCTGAATTCTTGCGGAAGGGTTCCCAAAAGGGGCCCCTCTTCCGAATGTTCCCTCTTTCACTCCAGTCCATCATCAGTAATCAGATGAGGCCACGGAGGTTGAAAGGTGCCTGGTTTAGTTGCCTCTTACGACATCCGGTCAGGAGACAAAGTGGGTCTATTCTAAGCCCCGGAACCCACACGGGGTGATTGACACTATTTAGTTGTTTGCCAACATAATTCATGAGCAAATTTCATCTTGAGACAGCACAGAAAATGGACATTTTATTTGTACAAGGTAGTGTAGAAACACACAATAGGTGCTGTGGACAGTATATGCAGTGTTTTGTTGGGAATCTATTCATGTGTAAGTCTGCCATAAATTATAAAATTTGGCAGAGATTTCACAAAGCTATATCAAGCATGGAAATGTGCAGTTTTTGGGCCACCCTGTAGGTACACATACTGCTATAGCCATGGCAAATGGCTTTCTGCTGTAGTATAATATTTTATAGAATGAAACACATAATTGCCTGCATCTGCATCTTCAGGAACTTTATCTGGATGATAGAGACGAACCCTGGCTCTGTATTCAGCAATAATTTGTTCCGTCTAAAAACAAAAAGCATAAAGCTTCAAATGTATGGCATGGTTGGACCTAACCTGAATATATAACCTTTAATAGTTTCAGTAAGTGTTTACTATACTAATGGGTGGCCCAGAAAAAAACTGCACATTTGTCTCAAGATGAAATATGCTCATGCATTATGTTGGCAAACAACTAAATAGTGTCAATCACACAAAATTGTACTGATCAGTTTTCAAGCAATGTTCAATATGTCCTCCTCATTCTTGGACGACACGCTCCACTGCAGCGCCACTCATTGATGGCATGATTAATGAAGCACATATTTCATCTTGAGACAGCACAGAAAACCAACAATATTATTTCTACAAGGTAGTGTAAGAACGCGCAATAGGTGCTGTGGACAGTATAACCAATGTTTTGTTGGTAATCTATTCAGGTGCAAGTCTGCCAAAAATTATAAAATTTGGTTGAGATTTCACAAAGTTATATCAATTTAACATCAAGCAATCAGAAATGTGTAGCTTTTTGGGCCACCCTGGAGTGACATTTCGTCTAGGTTGTATTGTAGGCCTACCTATGTATGTATAGCCTACCAACGGTGCTAAGTACGTTGTTATGTGTTAATTCGTAATATCACGAAACAGTAGGCATATAAGTCACTGTCAAAAACTATGGTAATGGTTTGGAATAGGTCCGGACCCGGAAAACCCCATTTTAGCGACTTAAAAATGACACCAAATATAATAAAAGACGTAAATATGAAGAAATAATTTGGTGGAAAGCAGAAATTTTAACCCTGCACAAAGTTCTCATCCGGCATGTTCGAAGTTGGGCTCGATTTTCACACAAAATTTATTGTCCTTTTTCAAAGTCTTTTCCGTAAATTTTTCGGCCTATAAATACTTCAGATATATTCGCTAGGTGGCGCCATCATTCTGCTTACAGCTTATTCAGCTATTATACGCATTTTTCTGCGATTTTTTAGTCGCAATTTTCGCAATAAAGTTCCTGCCGTAATTAGTTCTGATCCATTCGCTAGGTGGCGCCACCGTCCCATATGCTGTTTATACAGCTTTTTGGACGAATTTCTGTGCGTTACGTTACGTTGCGTTACGTTATTAAGAATATCCCCACCCAAAACCCCATGTTTTATACTCGGGGTCCCGCTAGAGTTGTCGCAGTTATTAATTACTTCGGATTGCATTTCCACTAGAAAATTAAAGCTTTTCTGTCTTCCTAACATCGTTTTCTATCGTTTGTAAGTCGCTAAAATGGGGTTTTCCGGGTCCGGACCTATTGCAAACCATTACCAAAACGATTCTTTAAATTCTTATGAAACGAAACTCGACACCGATTCGAATGAAATTCAAGCGCAAATGTCAAGCTGTGGGCAATACACAATTGTACAATTTACATTTACAACTAATCAACTTCTATAAAAATGATTAACAGAACTTAAGGTAAACGCACTGTCGACAATTCATCGCATCCCAGAATTGCATAATAATTTTCTTTTAATATTGGTTTCTGTGATAAAATATCCTCCATTCCTCTAAACAGCTGATCAACATAAACAAACACGGTGCACTTTGACCCATAGAGGAATGCAATAAACTAAACCATAGATAAACGACTTTTACGACACGTCGTCAGCAAGGTCAGGGTGTCTATGACAGTGACAGAGATACAGACTATCAATTAGTAGGCTACATAACATCACTACATGAATATAATATCAATGACATCACGAGTTGCAACAAGCTAAGACCTATGGCACTTGGCAACTTGTGTCTACTACTGTCTATAGGCTACGGGGTGGGCGAAACTACTGTAGCTTACCGTAGTCTGTAGGCCTACATGCAAACGGTCATTAGGCTGTGCCACCGTTCATTTTTAGGCCGCGCCGAATACAAAATGTAGTGTGGATAAATATTGCGACTATATTTACGACAGATGATCACGACGTTTGTCTGTCAGTCCGTCTGTCACGCGGTCGGGCTGTGCAAAACACGAATAGATCGACGTCCTGTTCGGGCGGGAGCCTGGAAACTCCTCGTGACCTAACCCAAAAACATTGTTTTTAGATAGGGGTCCTCATTCCTACGATCATGGACCCCACGGCTAAGGGGATGGGTTCGATGCCGCCCTTGCCAAGATTACTTTGGCCACTTGTTGTTTGTAACAAAATAAGGTGTCGTCCCCGATGGGATGAAACGATAACTGACCCGAGCGCCCCCAAAGTTTGTTTGGATCGGGAAACGTCCGGGGTTCACGAGGGGGCGTTTGTCCAGAGGCTTCAACTGGGGTGTGGAACATGGGAGCGTCTGTCCGGGCTGGTTAGCGCAAGGGGGTGCGTTTGTGCCGGGGTTTACCCGCAATCGGACAATCCGCGGCCGAGTTATAGCGATTCAACTAATTAAAAATGGCCACTGTCCACCACCTCGGTTGTTTAAGAAACTTGGAAGCGTATTTGGACCATTTCAAAGACATCGTCGGCCGCAGTCTATTGATTTTTGTCGACGAATTCTCGCCGCCGCAGCAGTAGGCCTATACAGACTAGACTGCAGCAGCAGCAGCAGCGCTGTGCAGGCTAAGCTGGGTTGGGCGTTGTCTGACTCAACGCAGAACAGATGCACAGGCAGCCTAGTGATTACAAAACGCGTTGTCGGCGATAAAGCAATAGGGGTGTAGGTCCTACAGTCTGACCAGATTTTTGCTGGTGGTATATGATGATAGGACAACCACAGTGCTGTCTATATGGAATAGGAGATATCTGCTTCATCTGCAGTCTTAGCTAGAGTTGCACCAATCGATCGTTTGTCTGTTCGCTGAATCTTTATACATAGCCTACTTATCCTATACAGGTAAAGCTCCAGCCACGTTTCATTATTAACGAATTACGAATAATGCCAAAGGAAGGCAATTTTGGACTTGCAGTTAAGCAATGATCGGAGCAAATTATTTGGAAGTCAGGATACTAAACTTAATCGCGTTAGTTTCGCTCAGCTAGTGCGACGCTGTAGCTACAGCACAGAAGTCTCAGTCTCTGCATCGTAGCTCATTTTTGTCGTCTGATTGGGAGGCGGGTTGAAGGACCTTTTTGCTCACAAGCTTATGGGCTGCATTGAGCAGGCTGTACATTGAAGTTCATTGCGTGCAGTGAACTGAAATCATGGCGGCAGTGACGGCGAAGATAAACGTGAAGAACATGGACTACTTCAAGTTTAAGAAGATCGTGATCGACGGCAGCCGAGACGACTACGAGTCTTGTAGTCGCGAGATTCGAGCTCTCTGTGACGCTGTACAAACTCTCTCTTTCAGGTAGACCTACCGTAACGTTGTGCCTCTGAGTCAGCGTCTGTGTCGTCTGCAAAATGATATTCACAGTGGTCCATTGGCTAATCTTAACCGATTTCTGTGATTTTTTTGTATTATTTCTTTGCAATTAAAACGATCAAAAAATCACAGAAATCTGTTAAGATTAGTTAGAGTTATAATGAATTATAGACTGCTACGTTTTTATGGACCACTGTGTACATATAAGTACACTTCTCAATCATTTTGATGGCGCATAACGGATGAAGTCACTAATGCGAAGTTGTCGACGTAGAGTATCACGATAAGGATTATTAAGCTACCTACTACCGAAAACGTTGGCGTCGTTTATGGAACTTATATAGGATCGGGCTTAGTAGTCGTAGGTTGTAGTTTTCAGTTTTGGGGCTGAAATTTTCTGTGATCAGGATCACCAGTAAAAGTGCTAACAAGTGACACATTTTAATTTCCTCACATTGGCAGGAAAGTAACTGCAAGTAAAACTGAAAGGGTGTTTGGTGGCTTCGCCTTCAAGCCCCACAGACTACGCGTCTTGACTGACTTCGTATTGGTGAAACGTTCACAAGAAAGACACAAGAACGTCAATTGTGTGAAATCTTAGCGTCTCTGTTTATTCAGTCTCAAACAATATACCGGGCTTTTGTTATAGCAAGAGGTCATCGACTGGAACCTGTGACGAGTGATGACCACCTCATTAGTACATTTTTGACGTCTTTAATTAGTCTTCAGCTATATAGTTCATCTTTCAGGAGTAAGCTCGTGGATTTCACTTTATGAAGAATGTTTTCACGCCAGTGAAGTATGTGTTGTATGATGAAGTCGTCGAACTGATTGGCGTGCGTGTACAGAGACGAACAGTTTGCCGACGAGGATGACGACCATGACGACTCATTGTCGTCGTCGTCGTCTTGCGGCGTCTCAGATCGACGTCACTTGGATGAGATTTTGACCGGCTACCGACTGATTCTGACGGGCAAGCGAGTCGACCCGGTGGACATCCGTGTCAAAACCGGGTGGTGGGCGGACACAGTCGGCAGCGCTGCCAGCGCGTGCGGCTCCGCCGGCAAGGTATCATTATGTCAACCCATAACCGTGTAAGTAAGAGGTCTTATATGGCGCTGCGAATCAAAACAGTCACAGAGCGAATGCTCTCAGCCTCCAGCTATTAGACAAGAACTTGAGCTTGAGTCTGTAGCTGAGGTGATGTCGCAGAGAGAGTAACAGTGGCAAATCGTTCCACGGGCATGGGGAGTCACAGTCATTGTAGCTGCTGTATAGTCTCCATGAAACGTCAGTGTCTCACTCTCGCTGATGTTTACTGTGATGCTGGGTAGACTATAGGTGCTGCTGCTGATGATGCTGATGATGGAGGTGATTATCAGTTGAATGCTGCTGCACGAAGCTATATTAGCATCAGGCTGCAATTTTTCTGACAGTAGCGACGGTTCTGTGCCGTTGCCGTAATTTGCTGTATGTGAAGAGTTCGCAGTCCTCTATGTGAGGATATCGCTGTGTGGATGTGGACTTATACTTGCTGTACAAATTATGATGATGTTGTTGACTTGTTGTTCAGTTGGTGTTGTATTTTCATAGTGTTTCGTCAGGAAAAACGCATTGCCTTACATTTTCAATTAACAGACCGAATGTACATGAGCATTTAGGTCTACTCAACGAGATTTTTGCTGAGCACAGGATGAACGAATGCTAACGAGTTAGATGTGTGTGTGTGTTTTTCAGTTTAAGTCGTCTGCTCTGCGGGAGACGCTACTAAAGAAGACAGCAGACTGGCGGTCTCGCCACGGCACAGCTGGAGTCAGCGACGGCGATCAGCTGGATCGTCCTGGTGTATTTGTGTTGAAGCACCGTGAACGTCAGTGTTTTCAGTACGTCGGTCGTACTTGTGGCCAACGTGGAGGAGTGTTCGCCGCCTGTACTGACCTACTCAAGTCTACATTCGACGGAACGCTGGCTGAACCTATTGCCGCCTTGCTTGTCGTGTCGATGGTCGCCGACTGGGACTTCTACTATTTGCCACTTGATGAACACGGTAGGCATAAAGCTACAATGCGAGCACCTTCAGCAGTAGGAAGTTAGTAACCTACAGTAGCGTTGCAAATGGCACCGACCGAACTCACAAAAATGTAACAGCAGATGGTGTTCATTGTTGTCCATAGATGATGTTATCAACTTATCAGCATCCGTTCAAAAGCGTTAAGTCAATTTACGGTAGGCTATGGGGCAGACGTCAGACTGTTCCATGCACAAAGTGCGCAACAGGGCTGTTCCGCTAAGCTCGGTTGACAGTTTCACACTATCCGTCTTTGACAACATCGAGCGGATGGTGTTGGAAAAAGTGTTATCGTGCATGTGTGTGCGTGTTGCAGACGACGACCGGATGTTGCGGATCGTCATGAATGATGTCATAATACGTCACGACGCGCTGTGGCCACGTGGTCTCAACGAGCTGTTGTACCTTCAGACGCCGCTAGAAGTCGCTCAGTTGCGCCTGTCGTGTCTGCGTCATCGCTGGCCTCCAGTCGACGCCGATCTCCCGCCATGTGACGCCCAGCTCAACCTTATCAGGCTGCGGACCCGCCTTCAGCGCTCACCGCCAAGTGTGGCGTCGTCACCAGGGAATGAGGCAACAGGGGGCGCCACGGCGACCAAGAAGGGAGGCGCTGCAACTCATCGTACAGGACCAGCGGCCACGTCATCTCCGCCACAGACGTCGCCCACTAAGTCGACACAACACCAGTCGACCAAACCCAGCGTGCCGTCCCGACCTGCGACCATGACCAAATCCACTACGGCCACGAGTCCGACCAAGAGCCCGCACAGCCGTCCTCAGTCCGCCCCTAGACCGCCACCACCGACCACTGCGTCGTCGCGGCCACCCCAACCTTCAGCGGGTACGACACAACCCCGGCCCAAGTCAGCCAGGTCTGTGACGGCCGCTGGCGGAGGATCTAAACCTAGATCATCAGCAACTGGGCGTGTGGCCGCAGCAACAGCAGAAACAGAGTTGACGAACACGTCTGACACGACTTCATCAATGAACGGCCATACACAGAGTTCATGTCAACAGCCTGGTGATGGTGACCACACGTCAGCCACTGAAACATCGGACGTCGTTATCAATACGCTACAGAATGAGCCTTGTGACCTAAGTGCTACTGCGATAGACTTTCAACAAGTATCAGCCACTGTCTAATAGCAGCAAGACCAGACCGGACTTTGGTGTGTATGTGTGCTTCACTGTGCCTGTCTGTAGCATCTATGGGCATGCGTCGGTTATGGTACATATTAAATAGATTAACATTAGCACGTACAAGGGGGCCTTTTTGACCACCCCTTGGGTTTTTCTCAGATATGTTTTGAACCACTTTCATTTTTTGCGCGCCTTTAGGTATTCCTCTGGGAATGGCTCCCGCATTTTCTGGTGTAACAGGCATGACTATATCCCCATCCGTCACCTGGAGACGAATGGAAAACAAAGGTCACTTCCCCTGGTCCACTTGGTTTCCCATTGGTATTACACGTAATCCAGTTACACAAGTCATAGAGGCAAAATTCCAATGCCAAATACGGATTTTTGGGGACAGCAACTACTACTACGACTTCGACTGCAACTACGACAATGACAGCAACAACCACTACTACTATTATGACAACTACAACAACTACAAGGTCAACAAGGACGACGACAACTACAACTACAACGACGACTGCAACATCGAGTACTACTACTGTATAACTACCACAATATCTACTACTACTACTACTAGGACGACTAAGGTGCCCCGGTAACGGACTTTTTTTCGTGAAGTGTCACCATAAACTTCACACTGACTACGACAGCAACAACAACGACAATTACTACAACAACTACAACGACGACAACTACGATTACGATAACCCCTACAACGACAACTGCAACTACAGCAACTACAACTAAAGTGTTAACCACAATAACAACTACAACAACTACGAGGACGACAACTACGACTACTACAACTACAACTACATCGACGACTGCAACAACTACTACTACTACAACACCATCTAGACATAGAATTAAGTATTTAGCATCACTCAGAAACTTGTTATCATCTTTCAAACCGCACTGATCTCTGAACTAGAATGAAAGTTATTTCTGCTTTCGG
>Ga0126335_1002414_pt1 | contig 11158 bp, 5 predicted proteins | sample OlaspJWI45metaG_FD_108409 | JGI IMG/M metagenome (GOLD analysis project Ga0126335, IMG submission 108409) | Marine gutless worms symbiont microbial communities from Oahu, Hawaii - Olavius sp. 1 OAHU.JWI-45 metaG | ecosystem: Host-associated > Annelida > Digestive system > Unclassified | place... | reverse complement strand
TTGTAAACAATGACGCGATATTCGATAGAATCGTAAATGTCGGAAAAGTAAGTGTTTAACGTTACAAATGACTGAAAAAGTGTGTCGATGCACAGAACAGACGATAATACAGCAATACAGGTATGTCAATACTCGATAAAATGATCGCAACAGGCTTAATACACTCCGCGTGTGTCGATCAACGCAAACAGCTTTTCGATCATGCCGGATGAGAACTTTATCCAGAGTGAAAATTTCTGCTTTCCACCAAATTATTTCTTCACATTTACGTCTTTCATGATATTTGGTGTCATTTTTAAGTGGTAAAAATTGGGGTTTCTGGGTCCGGACCTGTCAGTAACAGTAACCTTCTGTTCTTCAATCTGATCCATATGACAATATTTGAACTACCCTAAATATATCTTTAGTGACAGCAACTTTGTGTTAGCAAAAACTGATTTATAATTTGCAGTAACGACTTAAAGTCATGGCTCAGGTGCAGCATTTGTAAATTATTGACTGCTATATTAACTTTGTCTACCTCAGATTACCGTTGAGCTAAAATGTGAATATTTAAAGTTCGGAACACACCCTATGTCGATGTGGCTTAAGTCACGTGTCACGCCGGCGGTTAGCTGCAAGCCTTTCGTTAACAGCGAAAGCCTTCGTCTGTGTAGCTGGCATGCGTTGAATACCAGTAGTCGGACTTGCGAGCACGTGGTTTTCTTTCATGGTTGTCTTGAGCAGTAAGTGTGCTTTGCAGTTGTTTGCTGTGTTTTATTATAGATTGTATGTAATTTTGCAACTTGCAAACAATAGCAAATGATGTTACAAAGGTAGAAAAGACTTAATTTTCTACCGGAAATGCATTCTGCAGTCACTACTAAGTGCAACAACTCTAGCTTATCCCGATATTTTTCCGTATTCTATTTGTTGCTTATACAGCCAATGGACAATTTTTTAAGCATTCTTCATCATGATTTGTCCTAGTTTTGTGAACATAGTCCCTATTAAAAATTGTTGTAATCATAAATCTTTCCATAAAAATATTTCAGCTAAATTTGCTGCTTATTCAATTCATGGACGAATTTTCATGCCTTTTCCCACTGATTTTTTTCTTTTTTTGTCACCTCTATCAAAATTTTTCCACTAAAAATAGTTAAGATAAATTTGTTAGTAGGCACCATCGTTCTATTTGATGCCTATTCAGTTTATAAATGCATTTCTGTGCATTTTACCCTCGAAATTTTTGTCATTCTTCAATATTGTCTGCATCATTGCTAGCATTTTTTAAATTCTGATTAATATGCTAGGTGGCGCCACCATTCCATATGCTGCTTATACAGCTTTTTAGATGAATTTCTGTGCGTTTTTGTCGTTTTTAAGAATGTACCCACCAGAAATCCCATGTTTTATACTCGGTTCCGCTAGAGTTGTTGCAGTTAGTAGTGACTTTGGATTGCATTTCCAGTAGAAAATCGAGTTTTTCCTGCCTTTCTAACATCATTTGCTTTCGTCTGTAAGTCAAGAAAATGGCCATTTCCAGCACCGGGATGTATTGGACACCTTTACCGCTTGCTGTAACCATTACTTTAAACCTAACCCCAACACTAACTCTTAACTTTAAGGACTCACTTGGGGGGGGGACTAATATGCGAAAGTGTGAAATTCGCATTGTCTAAAATGCGAAATATTTCAGGCACAAAATTCATTGCAAAAATGTGGCTGAAACAATAAAAGTGCGAAATTATGTCTAAAATGCAAAAGCGCGAAATCCAAAAACGTGAAAATTCCGCAGTATGAAACGCGAAATTTTAAATTGCGAAAACTTCTGCGATTCAGTTCACGCCATGACGGCCTGCCTGCCCTGCGCTATTCGTGTGAGAATGCATGATATACGAACGGATTTTTTTGTGCGAGCTTCTCGTACGAGTTTCTTGGACGGAGAACTTGGGTCGTCTGTCATGGGCTTTAGTCAAAGGAGGGACAGAGAGCGCAGTAGTGAGAGAAGACTCACAGCAGGGGACTGCGATGCTAGGCATCTGTGTGTTGTGGCAGGGATGGTGTGTCTGATGTCACTTGCACTAAGTTTAACTACACATGCCTGGATGGGATGGCCAGTGGATTGACACCCTCCCACATACACTGCAGTATAGGCAGATCAGTTGTTGATAAGGACTCTACAGTCTACAGCGGCAGAATGTCACTTGCCAACTGTATCACACAGCTGATGAAATAGTCATGTTCACAGTGGTGTTTTAGTGATCGAATACTGAAATCTAAAAGTTCATTTCAGTAAAATGGAATTTAAGTTACAAATTTTTGGAGCAATTATAATTATATTTCATTTATAATTTCAGTCTTCCAGACTAAATTTGAATTTGAAATAAAAATTATTCATCTTGTAAGTTTAGTAGAACAGAGCCTTGATACAGTGTTAAATACATATTTCAGACAGGCAGGTGTGCCGGTGTAGTTCAGTTTTGTGAAGCTTGCAGTAATAATTTTGTAGTTTGTTGTCAGTGTTAATTTTTTTAGGACATTAATTGATTAATCGCGATTAATTTTTCAACACATTAACACATTTGTTAATGCATTAATTCAACAGCCGTGGTTAGAACCAATTGTGCCTTGTTTGTCATGGCTTCTACGGCTATGCTCACCCAAGATACCATACCTTTATTAAATTTGAGATATTTATAACAGGGTATATTATTTTGTTAATTAAGACATTATGTTGTTATTGTATTTTCACTCAGGAATATCTGCATTGACTGGGTACAGGGTGGCATGAAGTAATGGCTGTAACTGATCACTACAAAGTGCTGGGAGTGGACAGAAATGCCACCAGTGATCAGATCAAGAAAGCATATCACAGTCTTGCAAAGCAGTACCATCCAGATAAGAACAAGAGCTCGGGTGCGGAGGAAAAGTTCAAAGTGGCAGCAGCGGCATATGCCGTTTTATCAGATTCAGAAAAACGCCGGACATATGATCTGCAGAAAAGTGAGAAGTCATCGCGGCCGAAGCAGTACCGCCAGGAAGAGCCATATGCTTCTTCTTCAACATCTTGGAGACGGCCTATGCACTCCGAGCCGGATGAAGCCACGGATACGGAAGGAGGTAGTTCAACTGGTTGGAGACGTTTTCGAAGACCGGAACAGTCACACCAGAGTGGCACTGCCCCATTTCGCCATTACTTTACGAGTTCATTTTTTACCGATTTTGCCGATTTGGGCGATTTGTTCGAAAGTCCAAGACAGCCTGGAACTGAGAAAATGGCAGCAGGTGCGAGGAGCAAAGGAAAGTTTGGAAAGTCGCCGCCATCATTCTCATTTAGTTTCATAGAAAGACCGGAATGGAGTAATAACTTCTTTGAAGATGCTTTTACTGACCTAGAACAGGAGTTTGATAAGTTTTTTGGTGCTGGTTTTCATGGCATGTTTGATGGTGCAGCCAGATTTCAAAAACCGTTTACTGAGAAGGATGATATTGGTAGCGATGAGGAATGGTTCGATCTGGTTCACGGAAAGAGAGTTGGCCGGAAAAAAGCTGGAGATCAGTCTGCTTTTGACGAGATGTGGGATTGGTCGGTTCCGATGTTCAAGAACAAACCACACAGGCGCACACCCGCAACTCCTAGGAAAAGTTTGTGTCTTTTACTCAGCGTTGAGTTAAAGTACAGTTTATTGCTGTTAATTCTGGGCAGTTATAGGCATTGGACACATATTCACGATCGGTTGTCATGCTTTCCGATATCTTGACAAATTCAGGTGTCAATAAATGAAAGCCAGCACTTTTTATACCTATTATTAGCTGACAGGTTTGCACCACTGTGTAGCTTTTAGAATTGCTCACGGTAGTTTTATCTGCATTGTCTTTAAAGTGATGCCGTATCATTGTGTGATAGTCTGTGTGCAAGTGCATAACTGTGTTGTCATAACAAGATGCTCAGTTGTCATTGACAAACCACCCGACGCTATAAATAAACTGTGTGATAACTGGCCCATAGTAATATCGTGCACTATTAATAGATGATGACGTCACGTTGCTGCATCGTCGACATCACCACATGGCCAGATTTTGTGACTTTCACTTACCCATTTTCCATTTGACGTCCCCAGTGAGAGAGATCCCCTCGAGCTGTTGGGGATTTGGTATCGGAAAACTAGAATGGCTGCGCTACTATCTTGTGAAGGTCGCATGATGATTGACTCACTTGCTTGACATGACAGACACACAGCCAGATCGCCATAGCAAATGCCGCCATACACATTCCCATCGGGGGAAATATTACAGATATGTTTTGATGAGACATTGCGTTCTAGTTGAAAGGCCTGAATGAACTTGGTTGACTTTTTGGAAAGCTTTGAGTACATATATGTAGGCTTAGTTTGTGCTGGCAGAGGTATATGATGGGTTTCATTGTGTACCTGGTAAATGTCTTCTTAAGTATGAATTGACTCTGTGACTGACAACGGAAAATGGCTGCTGCATCTGGTGCCATGTGTATCTGCGTTTGGTGCTGAAGGTGCTGACATGGGGCAGATTCGACTTCCCTGCGTTCACTGTGGCCGAGTTATGTCTCCGTCGTCTCTGGTATGGCTTTAGATCATATCGGACTTCTCTTTCATCTGCCTCAGTGATTCTCCGTACATTTCACACGCTTGTTTTAAGGGTTTTTTAATGTTTCAGTGTTCGTTGCATTTAATACTTCACGGGTAATTGTGTATTGCTGTGCCTGTGGCCTGGCTAAGAACAGGGTGCATCTCACTGGTTGGTAGTTATATTTTGTAAGTAGATAACTTTACTCAGTGTACTCTGTCTGTAAGCTGTTAAATAATTGTTACAATAAGTATAGTTAGCAATTTGCAGGTGACTCAAACTTAACTTTCGTCAACAATTGCCAATTTATAAATTGATTAAGAGACTGTAGCAATTTATGCCGTCGTGAATAATACTGCATATCTGAAAGAAATTGCTTTTCGTGAAGCTTTAGCACTTTTTAGAAGAAGAAGACAGAGTCTTGATTTTGTAATTTGTACAATGCAGGCATAGTTTCTTTTGTTTAGAAATTCTGAAATATAGTTGCTGGTGCTGATATTACTACAGTGCAGTTATAATGATGGATTGTGTAGTGGTTTTATTAATTTGATTAATGGAACAAGTCTGATAATTTTGTTGTTAGTAGTTGCATGTAAACATATTTTAATAGTTCTTTTACGCAAGATATTTTTTGTTTAAAAACAATTTAGTTAGCACACTGTTCCGAGTGGCTGTAAACACTGTAACTTAGCATGTTAATTCACCAAAGTGCTGGGTGGAAATGACTGCGTGTAGTCTGGTCACGAGGATACATGTGGGAGGTTTCACACAGCAGGCAATAGTCGACGACATTCACATCCTAGCTTCACATCCAGTCGCCAGTCAGCTTTCTCAAAGGCATGTCTACTTGACTGCTTCTTCTGCTGTTTGAATTAATTAATATCTTAGCAGAGTTGAGGTAGTGAGGCTCTTGGTAAAGAAATTGAACTGATGATGAGTAGTAGGGATGTACTGGATAGGGAATTTCACTATCCTGCCAGAACTGGAATTTACCGGATACATTAGGACCATGAGACACATTGACAATTGAGTTGAGTCGACTACACCATCTGAGTGAGCACTCAGTAGTTTAGGGACAGTACTAGTTTGACTTGGACACCAAGATGCCGTTTTAGAAGACATAGCCTTTTTACAGCATGACAGGTGGTGAAAAGTGACCGGATATCCGGTACATAATGAGTAGGATTCTTACATGGTGATTCCCATAGGATTAGTCCAACCCACTGTAGTGAGGAAATTTGAATCTTGGCACGCTGGTAGGGAGACTCAAATAGGGGTTGCATTCTATCTTTTTGGGGGTTGTGGGAGTATGGAGGGGGTCAGAACCCCCAAAATATTCCACTTTAATGACATTACGTTGGATGTATATCACCAGAGAGCACCTGCTATCTGCTGGAATCACGTCTAAAGCTGCATTCACAGCTGCAGCTCCGCTGAGGACCTTGGTGCTTTGTGCGTTGTTTGTTAATAATTAATCATTTAGAAGTTAAGTGAATAAAATTTGTAGGGCTGTTAACAGTTTTTAAACCAACATCGAAACCGAAGTTTTACATGAAAACCGACCTGAATCGAAACAGCGGGTTTTTAGTACTTTGGACACGGTTTTTAGAACGCCTCTTGATGCTGGCGTAACTGAAGAATCTGACTGCGATGGGGGTAGTCCCATCAAGAAAAGGAATAATTCACATAGACTCTGTGTTGATATGAGAAGAGTCAACTCTGTAACAAAACCTATCTTCTTCCCTCTTCCTTTGCTAGAAGACGTCTTTCACACCATAGCAGAGAACAACCCCACAACATTCTCAGTAATCGATATGACTTCAGGATTTTGGCAGATAAAACTTGTAGAGTCATCAAAACCTATTTCGTAGTTTCCTTGGAATCACATTACCAGCGTTTTATTAAACTGAAACTTTTCGATCAGAACCGAACCGAAACAGCAGTTTTGGGGCAAAAACTGAACTGAATTGAACCGGAAATGGAAATAGTGGAACCGTAACAGCCCTAAAAATTTATGTCAGCTGCTATGAGACTGCAGCAGTAAATTAAACTATTCTGCGGTTGTATGCATTTGATTTCAGATGTCTCCAGACCTACAAGAAAATATATTTTAAAATGTTGGACGGTTTAATTTTATTGCATTTTTTACACATCACATCTGCTGTAAACAAATCAACAGGAGGTGCATCAGTGCCCCAAGCACTGCTGGAAACAAATACCGCACATACTCATCTATAAGCCGTCCCACGTATGAGCTGGCCCCCATTCCCGGCGCTAAAACAAAAAATAAATAAAACAAAAATCAGTGACTCACATACAAGCTGGTACAAAATCATCAATGAACGAGTACCCGAGATCAGTGCCTTAATAATGCCTGAGTGTCAACAAGTTCACAGTGACTGACTGTATACTGGTTTTAATTGTATTGCAGCACGAATGCTGGATTACACAATATCTGCCACACAGGACAGTGCATATAATATAATACAAATCATCATATGAACATAACATAACATACGCAGCATAGCACAGTAATGTACACGATGCCAAAGGCTTAGTCAGTGCCAATTTAACAAGTTAACAATTTTACAAACCGAAACAACAATCAAACACATAATATTACATAAGACATTACTTAATAGACGTAAATATTTACAAACATGCACTCACATTTTTGGCACCGCCCAGGGATTCAACCCAGGACCTTTCGATTTCAAGTCGGACACTCTAACCACTACTCCATCTCCATCTTAGTGCAGTTGACTGCTATGCAGCAGCAGTCTATGTGTGATTGTTAAAAATCCCACTGCGGCTCACTCTCCCCATTGGCCTACTAATGGTCCATGCTGCGTGCGGCGTACGGACAGTGAGTGTCACTGAGAGATAGCCGTGATGCTGAATGTTGAGTGCCAACTCTGGCTGTGTGGCATGACCCCCTTATAAGCCGACCCCAAAGCTTTAGCGTTAAAATTCAGCCAAAAATTGTTGGGTTACATGTGAGCATATAAGATAGTGATGTTAAATGGCAACCGGGAAACTGATAGACATTTGTAGAAGCTGGAGCCAGTTTTGAGAATGAACAACTGGTTGTAATAATGACGTTTCGATAACCGGTTTTAACAAAACGGTGGCCAGTTGTGAACTAATATACGGTAGTTATTTTAGTGCAGTTTTGTTGCTATAAAGCAGGTGCAATACAAGAATTTTCTTGGACCTTTGGCTGACATTAGTAGTCTTGACAAATGGTCACTAGAATATGATGTGTATATGTTTTGTTACCAATTGTGTGTGTCTGACTGTGTGATTTGTAGGGTTGGCCATGAATCCTGAATTCCCGATAATGCTTTGTTGACAAATGGATTAGTAACAACTTAATATACTTTATTACAATATCTGTTTTTGCAGTTGTCGGTAACTGCTGTTAATTTATTTGTTACGTATTCCCTGGTTTAACAAAGCAATGTTGCATTGTATTTATAGCATTTTATTTTGTTGTAAACAGTATTAGTTACAGTTATTCGTTATTTATTTAGACAAATAATAATATTCACAGCACTAAGTGCTTGTAAAGTGATGGCATTTTGATATACTTTGGTTGTGTTCTAGTCAGACTAACTGCGCAGCTGATGGCTGTAAATGTTAGACAAATTAATGACGTTAGCGTGACTTAAGACATGGAACATGGAAGCTTTCAGAATTTGGAACACTGAAAACTCTGCTTCCCTTCCCTACCCTCTTTCTTTGCCATTAGAAGTATGGCCCATAAAGTAGGGCAGCTGTAAAAATCATCTCCGAAATGACCCATGAGGTGTCGAGTGGGACGTTAAGCTTCTACACAATCTGTATGGCCCTTAAATCTAAGTAGCGGATCTGGGAAGTGCCAGATTCATTTTTGTGCAATTTATATGCGAAGCAGTGCCTCGGATGACCACGTGTTAACGACAAAGGGCTTAGAGCAAGCCGCAATTCCCGCATTAAGTCATAAAAATTGAGATGGTAAAATGGCGTGATTCTTGCTCCTCACCAAAAGCTACGTTGGAATTATCCATTCATGCCATAGAGGTTCTGCTGTCCATTTACTATGACTGAAGCTTATGTTTTGCTTGCGTTTGGTTTTCCTGTTTTCTAAAACTCTCAGTTTGATTGCCTGCATTGTTATTGCTTTACGGAATGTTATAGCAGCACCTTGGTTTAGAGTCAACTCATTCCCATGTCAACTTTGACTAACATGACACTAGCCCTGAACTGTAATCCTGACCACGATACGTCACCGTCGCAACACTCCACACATCAGAAGGAGACAGCCCTGTGCTCGTGGTGACCTGCTCCACCCAGCATTTTCATGGACAACCTGGTTGTCTTTTCCATGTGTCAAACTGTCCCGAGAACTGTCCTGACGTGACTGAGAGATGTAGGGCTTGGTGGGCAGGAGCAGCTTGATCCATACGCCTGACGTGGCCATAGAGAGAACGTCTCCTCCGACTTATAGCTTCATTTATGGATGGCAGCTGTGAGAGGGTGGCGACTTCCACGTTCGTAACAAATTCATACCAGAGGATGCCTTTGGTTTGTCACATGGAAGGCCTCCAGTTTCGCTAATTATGAACCCAGCACTTACCAACCCTAACACTTCGGGGCGAGTTTACTTGGTGTTGAGTTGATGTGGGCTGAGGTGACTGCCACCCAGTTCATTTGTATTTTATGTGATTTTGTTTTTCACTTACATCGAAATGTGAAAGTATGTAGTGTACTACTGGTAACACAGTTTGGAGTTGTGCAAAGCAGTAGTACTTTGATGCTGTTTGTTGTGTCATCTGTAGAAGCTGTCCCAGAAATGACCTATAATGTGTCAAGTGGGACGTGTAGCCTCTACTCACTCACCCATGCAGAGTAGCAGCTGGTCACGTAGTGATTTATGTGTGATTGTTAGAATTTTTTATTGGTGAAACATATCGCATCTGCTGTGATAATTTGTTCGGTAGACAAGTAGGTCAAAATTTTTATTTTTTGATTGCTTAGAAGCTAATTTTTCAACTATGTATTTCACGAGCTATTTTATCAATATACGGTCATATTTAGTACAGTGCTACATTTAAAGCTGTTATCGTTGACGTTTTCGTGTTGTAAATTGTATCACTGTTGTTACAGTTATGTCACCGATACACTTGTTTTTGTCACTAACTCACTGTCACACATGGCTGATAGTCCTAGACTGTCATGGACATATGAGAGGATGTATTCTCAGTGGCAGTAACATATATTAGCTGTAGCTCTGAAATTATACACTACAGGTCAAGAAAATACATGGAACGACATAATTAATAACCGTAAGTAAGGAGGAAGACTTTCTTCCTTTTCATACTTTGCAGTGTTCAACAGTTTTTTGGATAGCAGATGTGGTATTTTGCAATTGGTATTGATTAATTTTTACAGTTTTCGTCCAATATGTTGTATGTGGTGTTACAGCAGTGTAGCTGAAGCTAAAGCTTGTTGTCCGGTGAAGGTCCTTGTTTTAACCGAAAACATGTACAGTGTGTCGAGTGGAATGCTAAGCTTCAACTCAGTCACTCTGTGTTAACGTCCTGGCTGTCTTATGCTGTTGTGTGATACAATTGAGTTCAGAAGGTGCTCACTTTCCAGTTGCTTCAAAACTTTGCATGTTTCATTTGTTAACATTATTGCCTGTATTTACCAATTAGCATGCTGTTTTGTAAGTTTTGTTTTACATTGCTGCTATTAGTTACTTCGTACAGTACGGCTATGCTATGGATAACTGCTCAAGGTGACTGCTATTCTGATGATCTTGAAAAACTGAAGAACTATGTAGCATGAGAGTAAGTTTATAACAATTTGTAGAGTTTAGCAATGTTATGAAAAACTTCTCTATTAAATGTCAAAGCAGTTCAGTGGCCCATCCACCAGGGGTTGACGTGTGGAACACCAGATTTTAGGACATCAAATACATGATATGCATGCTGTTGTGACCAGTAACCCCGTAGTGTGGTGTGTCTGTAAGTCTTCTGACTGTCACGCACCTGAACCCTGCATTAATGGCTGATTGGATTGAGGTTCTGTCTTGGGTGGAGACTCTTGGGCCGAAGGAACATTGTATTAGATGGGGGTTCCAATTTATCCCATGAATTTGGTGTGGCTTTCAGCAAGTTGCTTTGTGTGGGCACTTCTTTTAGAACTGATATTCATTTATATTGACAATTGTGGGCAGTGGTGTGGTAACCTTGAATTAGCAATGAGGACACCCCAGATTCAAAAACATGAATATGCCCATAGAACAGTTAGTGTCAGGAAAACCTTATATTTGTGCTAGAGTGGTTTGAGCTGTTAGCAGTTTTACAGCATGTGAGTAGCAGTCAGGGAGCGTAAACAGGTGAGGGGCTGATGGGAGTTGAGCCCCCACCCCAAATCGACAAAAGTGGGCCCAGTGCCAACGACTGACTTTGCTATGAAGAAAATTAAAATTAAATTTAGCACTCACAATAACAGAATCCTCTAAAATGCTGTGTTATGATGTCAAAAATTCGATTTTTTTTGGAAGATGACACATGGAGTCCAAGTG
>Ga0126335_1002413_pt1 | contig 11158 bp, 7 predicted proteins | sample OlaspJWI45metaG_FD_108409 | JGI IMG/M metagenome (GOLD analysis project Ga0126335, IMG submission 108409) | Marine gutless worms symbiont microbial communities from Oahu, Hawaii - Olavius sp. 1 OAHU.JWI-45 metaG | ecosystem: Host-associated > Annelida > Digestive system > Unclassified | place... | reverse complement strand
CAAGCTTCCTATTGAGCCTATTGCATTCTGATAAGTGTTGAAACCAATCATTGATTGCTGTTTATTTTTCACAATCTGATAATCGAATATTACAAATATTTGAATTTCAGTTTTACACACCCTTAGTCAGAAACTTACTTATTTTCTCTGTATCGTACAAAAAGTTTTTTAATTATACAAATGTGTCATGTTTAATCTATTGACCAGTGCATGCATGCTTGAAATATTTGTATGTATATATTATTACATTGTATTGTATATTGTGCAAATTAGACTGGCATGTGGCATGTGAACAGGAGCATTCGTGGCCGGTCTAGATGCAGGGCTTGTATACAACACGTGGCCGATGATGGCTGATAGATGGATTCCATCGGATCTAGTCACGCTAACACCGAAGTGGAGGAATATATTTGATAATGGAACGATGGCACAGTTTAATCACAGACATCTGGTACATTTCTGGCCATTTTTTGTTGACTTTGCAATATCTTTTTTCTGCAATTTTGTTCTTCCTTTTTATGATATTTGCTGTTCCTTCAGCTAGTAAGATAATATAATTTTTATCCAGCAAGAACAATTTTAATAAAGCAAACCATTACAAATGTATTTCATTTCAGACAGTTGTTTTTTGACGAAGTTGCATGACTTGTTAATTGAGTTTTGATGTTTAATTATTTTTCTGTAGGGTGAATTTACGGGTCTGATGATCATGGGTCTCTGGTGGCTGAGTATGAGAACACCTTTACCACCTCGTGCACGTCTAGCTGCCCATGCTCTGGGAGTAATGGCCATGGTACAGGTTAGCAAAACTGCTGCATTCTGACATGCCAGCAGTGTTTTTAGGCTGCATCGAATGCATGAGATGCAGACTATTGTTACCGATGTGTGCAGTGTCTGTCTGTCACGTGGCTCAGCTCGTCATTCGGTGCAGCCTTTGCCAAATCACTTTGGCCTCTTGTTTATAGTGACTCTGTTATTTACTCTTGCACCTGTTACCCAGTGTATGAAAAATGCTCGTGCAATACGGACTATTGCTTTGTAAAAGTACTCTTAGAGAAAGTTAAAATATAGTGGCTTGCAAACTGAAATAAGTAGTCTAAGTGTTAGAAAATTAACAGAATATGAATACCTGATACTAATTGTCATAGATGATTTTTTTTGGAAATTGAAAGAATCTCAAGTGCACGATTTTTCTTTATAGTGTTATAATAAATGTGGAGCTGCACAGGGCTTCATGAACTTAGTGTGAATTTGTTGATGATTCTTGTGACTTGATTCAATGATTTGTCATGCAAGTGTTATTCTGTGTTAGGTCGGTCTTGGTATTGCAACATTGTTGACATTCGTCCACACTCACGTTGCCGTCACACATCAAGCTGGCGCATTGGCTCTTCTCAGCTATGCCATGTGGCTGACACATGAACTCAAACATTTGCCAAAGTAACTGACTCTCACTACATTCATTTATTTAGGTATCAATTACACTCCGTGTATCTTTTGTATTATGTTGACAGATTTAGCATAGCTGTTGAGGGAAGACTGTACCTGACCTTTTGCTGAAATTTACTAATATTAGAAATTTGCAAAAACTAAAAATTGTACTAACTTGTAATGGGTTAAGTGCTGATACTTCTTTCCCCCTGATTTCTTTGCGATGTATGTAACTTAGTGACTTTGAAGAAATGCTGTCATGCAGTACAGAGTATATTAATACTGGCAGTACGATCGGAACATAGTACGGTTAGGTTTACACATGATAATTTGTAACAGCCCATCCGTCTGTCCGGCATCCTTATATTGTCACAAAGTTTAAGTGTGTATTCTGATTAGTTTTTAACAGTGTGGCTGCTAGCAAGTTATTGATTTTGTGATTTCAAACTGTGACATTGTTTTTTTATCACACATTACTTATGAACCTCAGTTTCGATTGACTTGCAGTTGTCCGTTGAATTATAATGGTTTTAAGCTGATCGACTCGTTTTGTAGTTTAAAATTTTCAGTTGTGGTAGAATTCTGTGTGCCATGTTCTTGGACCTGTTAATTGCAGTCAGGTTTCAGAAACAAGCATGTATTTGAAGACTATCTAATTTGCTTATTCACTGTAAAACTTAATGGAGGTCACTGAAAATATTTCCATTTCTGTAGTTTTTTTACCCTGAGATAAGTAGTTTGTGTGCCAGTTGTTTGTACTGACAGTAACGATATTGTGTGAGTTGTTTGGTGAATCAAATGTGCATATTGAGCACCAGTACCATCACTTGTTAAGTATCGTTTGCTGCAAGTAGTTCGTTTATGTTTGTTTATTTCTTAGCATAGAAATTTGATATCAGTGCAACACATTGTAAGTTAGTAACAAATAAACTGTGTCATGGTTTGAGTAGCATTGTAGCAGTATATTTACATATACGTAAATGTTATTTTCTGTCCGCATGGATGGAAAATAGATTTTTACGAATTGATTTCCATCCATGCACTATCTTCCATCTGTGTTTTTGGTTTTTCATCTCACACAACTCGACATTTTTGCACATTAATATTTTGGTTTTAGTTCAATGTGATTTTCTGTCTTCTTACTTTCATCTGCACTTGTATTGGGTTGCCGTCACATGCAATGTCATTTTTCACAGCAAGAACTTGCTTTTCTTCTGGTGGCATCTTGCATTAACTTCAGTAAAATAGCACAGGACATTTGGTTTCGCTAAGTCCAACTCTGAAGCCTAAGCTAAAAGTCACAGTCAAAGATCAGATATAAGACCAAACTTGACTTCTGTTACCGGTTTGCTCACAAACAGTGGACATGCAAACAAACTATAATAGGCTAATAGTGTAGTGAATAAAAACATTTCCGATACTTTTACAGTCAAACATATAATTTGTATGAGTTTTGCACTGCATAATTATGCAGAAAGACAATAAAACTGACAGGCTGATTGTGTAAACTGTATTTAGCTGATCTTAGATGGAAAATAGCCAGATTTTGCCGCTATTTTTGGTCGGAATTGTGGGCAGAAAGTAACGTGTGTATGCATAAATGAAAGTGACGTCGAACAGGCAGCATGATGTTGAACATGCAACATATTTTCTGCATATGAAAAGACAGTTTGTGATTCTGCATTTACTGGTTTTTAGTGAAAATGAGTGTACAAGCTGCTCGGCAAATGGGCATAGTCTCGTGTGTTGGTCAAGTACTACCACTTTACCAGTAATAACCTTCCTCAAGAGGAACCGATTGGGACTGGGGAGATGTTGGCGTGACTGACAGCAAATAAGTGACGTTGCCAGGGGTTTGTTGTTGCAACAAATTTTAGTTTATTTTTGCACAAGGAGTGTAGTGTCAGAACTTGTTTTGTGTGAATGTTATGAGTAAAAATAAAGCACGTTTGAAAGCCCTTAGTGAAGTGTTTTTGCGTGCAGTACCCATTTTGGAAGTTTTTTACTCTTTGCCAACGTTCGTTTTGTAATAAAATGTTATAGCGACTCAGTTTAGTGAGTTTACATTAACAACAAGACGACATTGTTTTATTGCCTTTGATTTCAGTCGTCTTCAATAGCAAGTAAATAGTCATATTCAAGTTCATGTTTTTGTTATGAATATGTAGTTTATGTATTCTACGTTGTCAGTTGTTTACTTTGTTGGTTTTATTTTGCAAAAAAAATTGCGTGCTGTCGTCCACAGTCATGAGTGCAGATGCAGACATTACGTCAGATAACAGTAGTTCGATTTCTCGGAGCGGATTTGCATCTACAAATGTCAGCCGTCCACACAGTTTTGCGACGTCTTTGACTTCTCCGTCATCAGGTATGCATATGCATTGACAGGTGCAGTAATAGGGTCTGTAAATACGCAATAGTACTCGATGATTGCATTGCCTGATTTATTGTTAAATTAGCACGTGACTATCACTAGATCTGGAATATGAGTTGGAGGTTTTCACAGAACTAACCTGTAAACCGTTTTTACTTAGCGCATCGATCAAGTTACAGCAGTAGTTTAGTGCACAGCGGCATGATTTGCTGCAGATGACTATGTGTATCATAAGGACGTAGTATAATATTGGCTACAATGTGCTGTAAGAGTGCTTATTCGTAAGTTGTGCTGTTGATTGTCAGGACATTCGTCAGCAACAAGTAAAGCCTTGTCATCATGCCCGTCTGATTCAAGAAGATTGTATGTATCGTCACAGACGTCTCCACTTGACTCTCTGCGCTCGTGGTCATCGAGTGCGCTGATGGTAGCTCAGCAATACATGGGCGAACACCTCGGACGTCGCACGAGAACTGCACCTGACCCAGAGACATCAGCACATGTCGCTGCATTGCGAGAACAGCAGCGTCAGTTTGTTCACCTTTTGCAGCTGGCAACGTCACTTGCTACACAGTTGGAGCATGTGGTGCGAACACAGCGACATCTTGGTGATGCTCTTGGTGAACTGTCACAGAGTGGTGGAGATGTACCTCTTGGTGAACAGTTCTCAAGCAGTTCTGATACTTTAAAGTTGGTGTCAAAGAATGGAGATACATTGCTAAGTACGTAGTTAGGTTTATTAAATGTTCAGCAGTATTCTAGCTTTTGATATCAATTTATTCAGTAAGCATGCGATAACAAATTTTGCATAGTTGCATATTGAACACTAATTGATTTATTTTTTTCGGTGTTTTGTGCCATGCTGAATGTAGCTAACACTGTATTGTTGTTGTGTTACTTCGCTTTACAGGATCACTGCATGTGTTCAGGCAAGGTGTATCAACACTTTGCAATACAACCATTACTGACACATTAACTACAGTGAAGAACTGTGAGGCTGCACGGTATGTCATCTAGTGTTGTTAAAACCGGATTTTTTCCAAAACCGGTTATCGGTTTGCAGAAACCTGTTTTATCCCGGTAATCGAAAGGCCGTTAAGCTACCATTACCGTGGCATAGGCGTTCGTAAAGGAGCTAATTTATGTGCCGAGCTAGAGTACTCTTTTTTTTCAAAGTTAACGTATAATGTATATAGTAGAAGCTAAGACCTATTCATTAGATATAAAACTATTGTCAGCAGTAGTTAATTGACATGAAACTAAGTATTTATAGTTACGGGCAAAAATAAACGCAACCAAATGGCCGGAGATGTGTAATACAGTAAATAAGTAACGCTTGTTAGTCAACTTCAATTCGAACTACTGGCATAGATCTATGAAACAGCTGCACAATCAGCGTCAATGTTATGCTATCTGGAGATTTTAGGGAACTACTTCGTATTTATTTCATAGGCCTACCTTTAGAAATGTAGTTTTATTTGTTTTTAGGCAATTTTTGGTAAGTGGTTGCTTAGGCTTTCCTATCTGTAGCTTAATGTAATGTAGTTCTCTACACCGTTGCTCTGTTTATGAAGTTGTGGTAAAACTAATTTCTTTTTTAATCACTGTGATATAGTTTTCTTTGGCGTGTTTTATGTGGTTTATCTCTATACTTAACGAATTAAAACCACACAAGCAGAAGTGTTATTGTCAATGTTTTCCTCAAGCTTAGCTACCGTCAGCACAACAGGCTAAACACAAGACACAAAGACAATAGATCCTAAAGCTAGTTCAGCACAATCACAGCATCCAACTAGGCTACACAAAACATTAAATACAAATCATATCCTAAAGCTAAGTGCTGTAAGCCTGGTTGCCTCGGCCGCGAGTCGATTTGATACGCCCTGACAGTCGACATGGTGCGCCGACCTTTGCGCGGCCATCAGTAAAACAAAAGCAGCGAAATCTGTCTGAAATTGTGAAAACCATTCGGGTACATCCCATGCATCAGTTTATAATACAGTCTTTTAGGCACTCACTGCAGTTTAAGGTACACAGGCCGCCAAGCTTACCCATCTTTAGCTTAATGTAGTGTAGTGCACCGAGTTTGTATCTCTATACTTAACGAATTAAAACAACACAAGCAGAAATGTTGTTCTCTGTATTTTCTTCAATCTTAGCTATATAGAGTCTAACATATATTATTGTATATCATCAGCACAAATAACAGCTAGGCCTAGGCTACACACAGTGGCAATTGATCAGATCCTAGAACTAGACCCGCGCAATCACAGAGTGCACAGCATAGGCCTAATTTTAAATTAACTTAAATTTTTGCTCAAATAAAATGTTGTCAAGCCACTAATTTTAATTGAAACACGGAAAACAAAACAGACGACTTGTTGTCGTGTTACGTGCAACAGAGCTCCATTCATAGGCCTACACACTGCTGTACATTGGTCGCAGTCACGTTCAGCAGAAAGACGCACTCATTTCGCATTGTCTATATTGAGAGGTCGTCACAGATGTCCACGAATATAACTTGCATGCACGAACTGAGCATCTAGCTGGGATTATTAGATGGCCAGAACAGCCTCTGGAGTGAGTGGCAGTCCTACCGGCAGAGCTCTCTGCAGACAACGGAGGGTTCACAAAGCAGCTGACTGTTGACTCTAATTAGCATGATAACAATTTAATAAGTCATACAGGCCTATGACTGCTAACTGCCAGTGGTGTTTCATATAGACTATCCAATGCGTGTAGGCCTATGGGGCAGTGGTGAAGGACCTTGGACTATACAGCCGTTTCAGATATTGCTGAGACAACGATGGTGTGCATCGGCTAGTAAATATGTCACTACACGCTGGCAGCCAGGCCTAGTGGATGGGCGGACAGACGGACCTTCCTTTGTAGCTGCCAACAGTGCCTCCCTCGTCACACGTCTTCGTAGTTCGCCCCGCCCTGTCACATGTCCCTTGTACGCTGACAGCAGGCATCGACCAATTGCAAATTTTTTGCATACGGAATTGTCAAGTCCTCTTTTGTATTATAGATATGTAATATGAAGATGTTCTAAATAAGTTGTGATATTATGTTGCAGGGTTAAATTTGATGCCTATCGCCAGCATGTTAGCAGTATGAAGATGGCTCAAACATCAGGGCGTAATGCTCCGTCACCTGCCAAAATTCGTGAGGCTGAAGCAGCACTTCAGCTGCATAGGCAGCGATATGAACGCTTGCAGAGTGATCTTAGTATCAAACTCAAGTTCCTTGAAGAAAACAAGGTAAACTATTTTATCATTACAGAATGGATTTCATGTGGATGTTACTGTATCTGTGTTAGTCAGGCACCTTGTTGAAATTTGTTACATATCCTTACTCAGCATTTGAAACAAAAACATAAAATTATGAATGTATTGCAAAGACAACTACAAAATTACTCACATATAGCCATGCAGAGACCAGGGAATGTACTGTTCAGCTGTGTATGTGACTGTATGACAGCTTTCTACTCCTTGGCGACACCTGTGTAGAGTGAAAGTCATTCCGAGGAAGGCAGCAGCTGCTGCTAAATTTTGCGATTTTGTAATAATTCATGATTTGTGATTTATCTGGTATAATGCTTGTGTATTGCTGTGTTGCTATTTGGACTGTTCAGGTAAGTGTATGTCAGAAACACCTGTTCCTGCTGCACCAGGCTTTTTTTTGCTATGTGTCTGGCAATCAGCAAGCTGTGAAGAGTATTATTCAGCGATGTCACTTCACTAGTCCAATGGCAATAAAGAACCATTATGACTCCCCATCAGAACCAGTCACACTCAAGTCATAGTCATTGATGATACAGTATTGTGTTGAGTTTAGAAAGAGCATTTTTACTTGCACACTAAATGTGCTGATTTTTTTGTAATTGAATTGTGGCACGTCCATGCATTGTTTAAATTCACATGTGGTTTTACTTTTGTCAACATCAGTATAAAAACCATTTTATTCATTTATTAATTTTTATTTACTTAGTTTAGTGACTTCAGGGACTATCAGTCACAGAATTGCACTACTGTAATGAAAGTAAGCAACATGGGTACTTAAACGGCGATTGAAACATTACGATATGCTGACAGGTAAGCATTTGAGAATTAAGCATTGTGATGTATGAAGCAGAGGTAATATGAATGAATGCTTTTGTTTTTTTGTGAACCTATGCAAGGTTTTTTAAGAAAAGAAAATTTGAAGAACATTCCTAGACTAAGAACTTTTAAGAACATGCTGACTGGCTGCCAGCATGACTGTGGATCAGAATCTCGTATGGATCATGTAATTGTAAGTAAGAATTATTGACTAGATGTTTTTTTCAGCTAATTAAGAAATAATGCAATGCTGTTGGGTTGTATTTTTATTAAGGTCATTGTGTTGTCACTGCCATTTTCTCATACAAAGTTATACTGCTTGGTGGTGGTATGTCCCAAAATGACATGCTTGGTAATGGTTATATTGGTTCATTTAAAAAAAGAAAAGTTGAGTGTTGTTATGCTGAAGTGCAATGGCCAAACTGTTGTTTGTTGGGCGTATAATTTTAAGTGTAGGTAACATTTTAATCATTAGTTTGAGAGTTAATTGTTAGTAGGTACGCACTTTTCATGTCATGTTTTTGTGGTGAAGTTGTAATCAGTTGTGGCCGTGGCCATTGTGATTGCGGATGAGGGTTTACATTCCAGCAGCAAGTCTGTGACAGTGTCTTTTAATATGACAGTGGTGATTCAAGGCTGTAGAATTAATCGAGTACAACCATACTATATGGTGATTGGTAGTATTTTTAGTCTTAAGATGATGTAATTTATGTGCACATTTCTATCAATGTCAATTTATACAGCGTCATTTATTGCAAATGAAGCATACTCATCATCGTCAAGTGGTGGGGCCTTCATATCATGTCTTGGTTATATTTTACATTCTCTTATTAGTTTCTACACCGTGCCAATCGTACCATTTGCAAGTTTGTGTGTTTCATTTGCATGTGATTGCTTTGCCAAAGTAGCAGCGTGGAACCCCAGTATTCATGTGTGGTTCTAAGCAAGTTAGAAACCAGTTGTGTCAGCAGCTGAAGTAGCCGTTATTAGATGCATATTGTCACTGCATCAATGCCATCTTATTGTAGTTCATTATCTTCAGTTTCTTCTTGTTGATGGTTATTTGTGCCATTCTTTTTCATCTTAGCAAGAGGTTTTTGTTCTCTTTTGATGCATGTCAGCGAGTACATGCAAATAGCATTTGTGTGGGGTACTGTTTTTTGTTTGCATTGCTTGTTTGAATTTTACCATTTATATGCATTATTGATATATTTTCATTTATAATATATGTGGGCTGTGTGTAACCCACGTCTTCCAATCCAGCATTTTATTGTAATCTACAGTACACTTTTATTCATTACATTTTTGTTTCAATTACATTATTAAAATTGCAAAACTTTTTTATTACTGGTAATTCATGTACGTAAATTAAAATTCTTACAGTAACTAATGTGATACTTGGTAAACTGACACGTGGTCTGACAACACTACTGTGGAGAAGCACAATACCTTTTCTAGTCTTGCGTTTAGAAATAAATGACTCCAACTATATGGATATGACACGATACTGAACATAAATTATATGAACCAAAACTACACATATACTGCGAACCTTCAATAGTAACTGAAGCTGTTCAATGAAATGAAAAGTACAAGATGTTCAATGAAATGAAAAATATTGGTACTGATGTTAATTTGAAAAATTGCACCAACCTCACACTAACACACAGAGCTCATAAATGGACAAATGCAGTGAGTGAGCAGAGTTTTAACGTCCCACTCGACACTTCATAAGTCATTTCGGGGACGATTTTTACAGGCCAGATGACCCAACAAACAGCGTTAAAGCACTGAAGGAAGCCAGTTGGCCACTGAGATAGGCTTCAGTCCCAGCAAAACCACTCCACTGTGTTACAATATGAACTAGGCTAACTGTAGGCAACTGCCTCTAGGCTAATCACAGCATAAGGGTCCCAGTGTGACAAAAACCCAATCTGTTTGACCTATAAGCTGCCTAGAACATCGTGCAACAAGAGTATTGCACCGTGCTATAGTAACTAGAGCAGCTGTGTTAGCATACATGTGAAAACTGAATGTCATTGGAGTGCATGTATTTGTTGCTCAAAATTACCGATTATGATTAAAGAGTAATGCTGGATCACATAGTTATGTGCTACACATCTGCCTGCATCTGATACTTGCAACTGAATAACTGCAAAACAGTAATACAAAATATATCACATAGTACAGCTACATTGAAACAAAACTAGTTTACATACACACAGCACATGCAATATCATATGCACACCCAACACACACAATGAAACACACTTCAAAACACATACTTAAACAACAGAAACAGAACACACCATCTAACAGTGTAATGAAAATACACGTATGCTTTTATACACCACAGAAGACAAAAGTGAGAAACTGGCTGAAATAAGAATTGCATACAGACGATTTTGTACAAAATGACGGCATAGCTTGTACAATGTGGGTTTAAAGTTGTTGCATGACAGATCTGAGAACGAAGAACTACTTACAGGGACTAGATTGATATCAACAAGCAACGAACAATGCCTGGATGAACAACAACAAAGTACATGTATAATCACTGCATCAGGACTATAGCCAGATTTCAGGAAAAGGGTACAGACTGTTGAGGTAGTCTGGAAGATTTAAGTTTCTCAGTAGGGTTCGGGGCAAATCTTATGCATGTGAAGCGAATAAAACAAATAGTGGAGGCAATTTCTTCTTGAGTGTGCATCAAGAGCCACAACTGGTCATCCAAGAAACAGCATCACTGACTGCAGAGTGTAGTAGAGACTTGACTTCCATCAGGGGACAAGAGTGGGACGTCGTTTGGATCTCACCACGGACACTAAGATCAGTGGCTGCCTGTTTCCATTTCTTCCTACAGGCACTGCAAGTGGACCTGTGCAGTCCGAAAATGGTTAAGCACAGATCGATGTTGTCATAGAAGGCTGAAATATGGTTGCCAGAGAATGAAAACGGACTACTCTACCACAGTGCTTAGCATCACTGACACTCAACTGAAGTAGACAGCATCACAACCAATTCACAGTACACTAAAGACATATGACGTGCATCTGTTGTCATGGCAAGCAAAATGTTAAGTAGTGAAAGTAATTTGATGATGGCTGCATCTAATACCTCCCCCCCCCAGCACAGCAAGCAAAATTTTCCACATCTCTCTCCCGTAAGGGTTTCAGGACCCCATTTAACACAACGTACCTTGTGTCTTGGGTCCTCACCCCAAACATGACCTCGATCCTTACAGCTGTTT
>Ga0126335_1002412_pt1 | contig 11161 bp, 10 predicted proteins | sample OlaspJWI45metaG_FD_108409 | JGI IMG/M metagenome (GOLD analysis project Ga0126335, IMG submission 108409) | Marine gutless worms symbiont microbial communities from Oahu, Hawaii - Olavius sp. 1 OAHU.JWI-45 metaG | ecosystem: Host-associated > Annelida > Digestive system > Unclassified | place... | reverse complement strand
TAAACAGACACACCGCGCGATGCGCTAGCCCCATATCCGTAGTCTTGCAGTGTAAGCTGTTGTCTGGCTGACGGCTACTAAAACAAAGATCAGCATCACCCAGTTTGTCAAGTGGTGGCTGTCCCTCTCTCGTGGGCCGCGAAGCTCGGGAAGGACTTTACTTTCTTTTTGGTCTGAGATTGGTTACTACTACTACTACTACTACTACTACTGCTGCTGCTGCTGCTGGTGTGTTATCAGCTCTGACGAAGCTGACACACATTCAGCAACAGATGATCAGTCACATTCGACTCTCACCGTCAGGCTAACACGATGTCAGTTTCTTATATTCTCATGCTGTCTCTCCAGCCTACGCTTCATAACATTATGTTCTTATCTTTAGCATGCTTTTTAGGCTGCATCAAATGCACGAGTTGCAAGCTATTGTTACCGTCAGTCTGTCTGTCACACGGCTCAAGTCTGTGTGTGTGCATTCATGCAGCCTTTGCCATATTGCTTTGGCCTCTTGTTTATTTATAATATTTGTGTCGTGACAATGTTTGAGACTGGCTCATTGCTTTAACCCTGTAGCATCCAGGAATGCATCTTGCTTGTCAGAATACCACTCCAACATTTTTTTGTGTTTTGCTTGTTGTCTTTTGTTTACCATTGGCCGCTCCAGACGAATATGAAAATTGCTGCTATAATGTGTTTATTACTGATAGTAATATATTTCTCTTGGTTGTTGTGAGTGTGGTTGAGGTTTGATGGTGATAACAGTTACGGTGATGTTGATTGGAATTTATGACAGTATTCAAAGGACAACGTGGACATGTTTAGTTTCAACGAGCGTTTTTTGGCTTGGTTTAGGTTCGATTTTTGTGACTTTAACCACTTAACTGCCATGCCCCCATGCGGTTACAGTCATCGCCCTGTGCCGCACCCCACGCAGTATGTACGCGTACACAAGTGGTGCACGACATGTATACTTACTGTTATTGTTGTAACTTTATGTTTGAAAGTTATTTATTGTTATTATTTATTTTTTCATTTTTACTTTTTTAATTTTTACCATGCATGTTTTTATGTATATGTGTGTGTATTTATCTATTTATTTATGTGTATTTCAGTATTAGTAGCATTAGCAGAATCAATATTATTGTATCATCACATACACAGCGACCTTGACACCAATACTGTTGCCAGCTAAAGTTAGGTCACATTATCAAATAGTTGAGTATTAGCCCGAGGAGAGCCCAACATAGCAACAATATGTCATGTTGTGTGCCAAGCCATAGCTGCAGTAGTGTCAACGGCCTGTGCTGGACATTGCATTGGGTCCCCATTGAGAATATGACGTATGGCACAGCGTGTTAACTTTCTGATGACATACACCATACAGCATGAGGCACTTAAGGGGTTAAGATTTATATTGATTTCCTGTCACTTCTGTTTTTTCCTGTTGTCTGTGTTGCTAAGTGCTTGTCATGTTTATGCCAGTATCTAATGTAATAATTCTGTCTGTGTGTCTGTCTGTCTATTTGTATGTTTGTATATTCTCTTATAACCTGCGGAACGGCTGTGGTGATCCCCACCAAATTTTCGGGGTAGCTCCGGGCACCCCGGGGATGGTTTTAGGTGCCAAAAAATTTCCATGGGTGAGGCAAAAAATTGTTATTTTTGCGTTTTGGGGCCCCTATAGGCTAAGTATGTGCAGCCTGGCTGCAGTGGGCAACGTGGTTAGTGTAGCACGAGGACCGTGTAAGCTGTAGCACAGGTGTGTGGCTTGCAGGCAATTAGCCGACCTGCAGCAGTTTGAGCGTGGTATGGGGACAGGCGAGCGGCGGGTGATATGCCACTTGTATTACTATGAATTGTGAACTACTTGTGTATCAGTTCATTTATCAGTTTGTGTTCACTGTGTTTCTGGTTCAGTCAACTCCAAGCCAGCATCTTCGTCTTCTCAAATGAAAACAAATCCACCAGGGAACCTGTATGGGCGAGGCCGAGCTTTGCGGTCTCGTGTAGTGGATACGGCTGCAAGCAGCGATGATGATGCTGAGTATGAGAATGATGCCAGCAGTCAGAGTAGTAAACCACCAGAGAAACGAAGGCGGTCGGAGACGGCTGGGAACACGAGAAACTCTCGGCAGGCCAAGACGACAAGAAGTCAAGAACAACGTAATAGCACGGGGCGTGTCAAACATCGGGCAAGTGGCAACAGTTTATCAGGTCTGTTTGATTGTCTCAGTCTTCAGTTAGCACATTAGTAAGGAATTGTTGCCAGCAGTATCATACAGTACATCATGCAAGAAAAGGATGACAATTACAGATTGTAAACTTGTGAACAACGTAACCAAAGTTGTAGGAAGGAGCTTGAGGGGAGTCAGACGCACGACCTCTTGTGTCATAAGTCAACGTCGTTACAGCACCCAGTGTGTCTGATTTGTCACACACATCTTACCAGTGTTAGCATTCGAGCAGTAACTTCAGTAGCCTGCTGTGCAGTATTACCTCAGTGCCGAGCCCCAACAGTGCTGACACTTGCCATACTGCAAACATCTCAGTTTTTGGTCAGAAATTACACCCATCTCTCTACCCGCCCCTGCAGATTTTATGTCCGTCCCCACCCATCCCCATCTAGGTTCACTGCCCATCCTGCAGAACTTCTATTCCATCGCCACCCATCCCGGCAAAATTATCTCCATCCGCTTTCTGTTTAGATAAGTTCAGCAGTTACGTAACAGTATCAACTCATTTGCCACAAAAAAAGAAAAGTGTAAATTGACTTTGTTGCAAACCTGTTTAGCCTGATAATTAAACTAATATCACAGTAAAATCAGCATTATCATGACAGTTAAAGCTTGAATGCATTCGCATTTGAAACTGGATGAAGCAGAATACGACTACATTTTCGTGGGAATCCCATGCAACATTTGTCCATCCCCGCAGAATACCCACGACATTTGTTTCCATTCCCGCAGATTCCACAGGATTCCCGCAGTCCCATTCCCATGCATGTCTATACTCAGAATCCATTAACACAGCTACTCTGCTTACTATACTGTGCTATACTCTTGTTGCACAATGTTCTTATAGGTCCAGCAGGTTGGGTTTTGGTCACATCAAGACCCTTAAGCTGTGCTTAGCCTAGAAGCGGTTGCCTACAGTTCGTATTGTAACACAGTGGAGTGGTTCTGGTGGGACTGAAGCTTATCTCTATGGCCAACTGGCTTCCTTTATTGTTTTGACGCTGTTGGTTGGGACATCTGACCTGTAAAAATCGTCCCCGAAATGACCTATAAAGTGTCGAGTGGGACATTAAGCCTCTACTCATTGCATCTAACTGATTTCACTGCATTTCAACTGGTTTTGCAGTTTCACTAATTTAATGTAATGTACAGTTGTGATTGCATTTAAACTTTGCCGTTTGCACAGTGCGATTGTATGTACAGTGGAACATCAGAAGACAGACAGACAGAAGATGCAACCGCCAGAGCTTGAGTCAGTGCTGAGTCAGTGTCGGGAGTTGGTCACTGAGCTGATGGAACGCAACGAGTCCTGGCCATTCAGACGACCTGTCTCACGCAAAGAGGTTACAAATGTCTTATCATTAAGAAAAATTCAAGGTTGTCTTGGTTCGGTCTTAGTGTCAGCTGTTGTGGTGTCTATTTGCCTTCAGTGCTTTGACGCTGTCGGTTGGGCGGCAGGAAGGGCATCCGGCCTGTAAAAAACCTTGGGGGTTGTGAGGGTGGGGGCGCCGTTAGTCCGGTTGGGGTGGCACCCACCCGGACTGTCGGTACCTCTGCCTCCATTATCTTCCCCTGCTCCATAAAATCCAGAAGACAGGAGGTGGGGAAACCCAGCCTGAATGCAGCACAGCTCTATGCTAAGGCAGAAGGCAGAGCGTTTCTTATGGTACCAAATTAGAGATGCGTATAGGTGGAACCTACATGTAGTTGGGATATTCATGTGTACTGTAGGCAGCATCAGGCTCTGCAGTTTGTAGAATTAAGAATATTAACGAGATTATAGTGTCCTGAAGTATAGAAACACCATTGTACACTGGACATTAGGCCGAGCTCTAGTTTTGTTTACATTTTATTCATTGTATTAATCCAGCTTTTTGCTGCCAAACCAAATAAACCACCATTATTAGGCTGCATCGAATGCATGACGTGCTAACTATTTACAGATGTTTACGATGTCTGTCTGTCTGTCACGCGTGCAGTGTACTCCGCATGCTGTATACGTCGGGTCATTCGGTGCAGCTTTCTCCAAATGCCTTTGGCCTCTTGTTAAACCAGACAGAAACATGCTGGAAGTCTGTTATTTTATAAACACAACAAATATTGATTGAATTGAAGTGAAATACTTCAGTAAATTTTTGTAGTTTTCATTAAAAAATGTACGTTGGAATGAGTCACAACTCGCTAAGTAAAGCTCTTTGCGTCAGTAACTAAATTTGAACCAGTTACGTAGAACGGGTGCGTATTATACTAATCAGCTTAACTTTTCCCACGATTTTCCCATCAAAGTCAGGGTGCATATTATACAATTGTGTGTATTATAATGAGATTTTTACAATAAGTTTTGACGTTACCAAAAGATGCATTGGTGTATAGGTAATGTTGTTTGGCAGGCTGTACCAGAGGCAGTTTGTCACATTGATTTATGTCTACAGAGTGGGCCATAAAAAACCAACCCCTCACATTATGCTGTTTATACTACATGTGTACATCTTTAGCTGTACAAGCAATACAGTATTTCAATCGTTGTTTCTTTCCACACAAGATAAAACCAAAACTTGATAAATGTGTCAAGATTTTAAACAGGAATATTACGATATAGTCGAAGCACCTTAGAAGCATTTTGACACAATGGGAATATACATTAGCGATCACGTGTTTGTGTCCATGACAGCTTCTCACAGCAGCCAGAGCTGAGAGATATCGCTGTCAGGTTTATCATTTCTCTTTGCCTTCTGCTAGACCCTGTGTTGCCTTCTTGACTGCATACTTGTTCAGACACATGCCTGTAATTCTGTTCCGATCTGGCAGTTCGAAATGGACAACTCGGCGCCGCCAACTGGGCGCCACCAACTCGGCGTTGGGACAAGTCGGCGCAGGCTCAGCTCGACGCAGGCGATTCGGTGCGGGGACATTTCGGCGCATCGTCAGTAACAGACATAAAAATAATTAATGAACTGAAAAATTACAGAAACCATATATTTACTGCTATATGTGTCCAAGATGGAATGAATTGTAATCTAATCTACTCAGTTCATCTCGAAATTGTGGGCGAGTCCACGCAAATAGTGCATGATGCCGTAGTTTGCATAGCTTTGCACAAGCCGTTGGATTCTTTTGTCACACAGTCGATATCATCGAAGCTTCCTGGGAGGAGCGTGTCCGGCAACCAGTTGCTCATGGAATGTCACGACCCTTCTGAACTTTTTTCAGTCCGTCTATAAACTTCCACAGCATTGGATGGTCCATCTGGCGTTCGGCTTGGATGCGCCGGTGGGCGGCTTTAGCGTGGTTGTTAGTACGATCCAGATGTTGTACGACTCGATCATGAACATTCCACATCTCATGTGGGAAGACAGGTGGACGACAGCCCTGTCAAGTTGGTCTTCCGATATAATTGTCTTCTAACCAGTCCAACACTGGTTGCTGCCCAGGAGGGCTGTTATCAGACAGCTCCTGAAACGCTGTGTCTTAAGTCCTGAACGGGAACAAACGCCAAAGCCAGAATAAAGCGGGCATGTAAGGTGAAGTCGGCATGTGCGTTGTATCGGGCTGCTACAGGTTTGCTGTTGATACACCTCTACAGCTAGACACGTGACAAGCCTCTACAGCATGACAGGTGAGATGCAGACAAAGTGACACTGAAAGTATATGTTACCGTTACTGACGCTGCACCGAAATGTCCCCGCGCCGATTCACCTGCGTCGAGTTGGCCCTGCGTCGAATTGTCCCGACACCGAGTTGGCCGCGCCGAATTGGCATCGCCGAATCGGCGGCGCCGAGTTGTCCTAGACCACTGGCAGTCTGTGGTCGTTCCGCACCAGTCTTCCGTTCTATCGCGTTTGTCTTCTGCATCTTGCACTGATCTTCAACGAAGCTGACAGCCCACTCCTTGAGTTGATTGAAAACCCTTTACAAATACGTTTTGTACTTTATCCTTTACTTTGACAAATTTAATGAAACATTTTTCTTTGCAATTGGTGAAAAGAAAACTCAGCAAAAAAAATAGAAATCTTAAGTTTAAGTCGAAGTCAATTTTGACGGAAAATAACGCCAAGAGACAAAGCTGGTGCCGTGAAAGTTTCGCCGAAGATCACAAAACAACACCAACTTATGTTCCATGAAATTTTCACGAAAGAACACCAGCTATCATGATGACGTAACATAATGTTAAAACTCCATTGTGTGTTCTGTAGAGTTCGGTCGTTTTTATTTAAACGATACCGGTTGTATAAATCTTTTTAAGATCTGTTCAGACGCCAGAAATGATTTAAGCTCAGAATGCATCTTGAATTTTACTTCTAACTTAATGTTAAAATATGATACTTGGCTCAAAAATAGGGGGTCGTTTTTTGGCCCACTCAGTACTTTTACAAATGACTGTTATTAATGATGACCTGATATGACTGCCAGGCACCAGGGTACACTGACGTTATACGCCGCCCAATGGATTTCTCTACAATCCAGTCCAAACTGTCAGATGACAGCTACGCCAGTGCGGATGAAGTTCTCGCCGACTTGCGCCTCATATTTTCAAACTGTTCTGTCTACTATTCCATGCCAACATCTCCACAAAGACAGGCTGGTCTCAAGCTCTCGCGGTACTTTGAACGACGCCTGAAGGAACTTCATCTCTCGACGTCAAAATCTTCCGGTGGCATTGGTGCTAAGCGAACTGTTTAGCAGTTGTTGAGGCGACCATACAGTAACTTTGCTATTCTTGTGCCTTTTGTCTAATTGTAACATTGTAATCCATGACATCGGTGACAAATGGCTAAAAGTTAACGTTTTTAATACGGACAACCTTATGGGGTGCTGCCAGAGGAAGGATAGTTCAGTCAGGTGAGGCTTAGAAATTGAATTAAAATGAAGCGTTTTTATTTATCGCACCACTAGTAGCATTAGGAGGCAGTCGTCAAGGCCTTGACCAGGTTTGGGATAAGGGCTGCTGAAGGAACTGTTTGCCCAGAATTTGGCAGAATGTATAGTTTTGACAGTTTCCAGTGAATTTAATGGGCACTGAGAATCAGATGGAACAGGAGTTAATGGCTTGTTGCATAGTTAGATCAGTGATGCTCTGTTAATGTGGCTTAGTTTTGGCAGCCAGGGTCAGAATGTCAGAAGTGGGTATGAAGGAATTTAGCAGTCTGTCTATGCCACAGGTAGCAATTTTTCAAACGTAGGCTTGGTTTAAACCTTTGCAACCCTAGCATGAAACTTTACGTTTTGGTGGACCAAGTAGAATATATTGATCATGTCGATTGAATAATGATACGGAAAACCAGGTAAGACGAAAGAGACAGTTCAGTGTGCATCACAAGTTGGATACTTGTAGGCAGGTTGACAATAGGTATCATCATCGTCATCATCGTTTAACGGCCTTTGTTCCGGGACAACCCGGGTAGGCCGGTACCAGAAAAACATCAGTTCTTCTGGATTTTTATGGAGCAGGTAGTTGATTTTTATATTATGAAAAATTTGGCAGATGTTAGAGTTACGTTTGAACACACAGTTTTACTTGTAAGCAGAAATGAGAACCACTCGGCTGATACAGGTGTACAGCTGGCACAGTGCCTCTTGCATCTATGGGTGGGCAGAGACATAAAGAGCCATGCTGGTCTTTGGTTTCTCAGCCATATCAGATGCCTGTATTGTCTGCAGCACAGAACTCTGTCTGAAAATTCAGTTGAAAGATGCAAATCTTGCTCACCACTTTTGGCTGTATATTGCCTGCCAGCCTGCTGTTTTTGAGGGAAATTTGAAGTTGTGCCATATTCCACTGGTGCTGGCTGTCTAGTGTCTTCTGTTAATTATTAATGTACAAAAACTCGTTTTATAGTAGCTGTGTAATGGCCACTTTTAAATGACACATCTTAAACAGCAAAAATTAATTTCATCAACTCACTAGCCGTGGACAGTACACAGCAAAGCAAAAAGGTATTTAGTTTGGTGACGTAACTTGTTAATAAAGGTTGCAATCTACGTGTTTGTCAAATATTGAAGTGATCGGTCAGTCTGTGGCTGAGATACAACTACTTCTGGTTTCTGAAAACAAAGGGGCCCCAAAATTTAAAAGTAGGTCACGTGCTCCCGCCCCTTGACCGCGTTTGACCTATTTTGCATCTTTTCACTTAGGGCTCCTAGCCCTGAATATGTGCACCAAATGGCGTCATGATTAGCTTTAATGCTGCTAGAGATGTTGCAATTTTACCATCTCGCTAATTTGGCTTGAAATTGCCCATTCGCTCCCATTTTGGGTGGGTTTTTGGGGCATATTTCCCTCAGATGGCATCACCTGTCATTCTAACCCACAAAAGGCACCTCCTTGCACGGAAACACGTCATTTAAGCCATTAAGCATGTGCACTGGTGCTAAGGTATGACCTGTGGAGAGAATTGAGAAAAAGTTAAATACAGTATAAAAGGTCACAAAAGTGATATATTTCACGTATTTGGGAGAACCCCCTGCCAAACCGATCTGCCCCAAAATTTGCATGTGGAGTGTCGGACGTAATACATGTGTGCCAAATTTCAATGTGAAATTTTGAGGGGTTGTGATTCTAAATGGGGGGGCCAAAAAATTTGTCCTATTGATTTTTGAATGGCCATTACAACAGTGCAGCACTGTTGTGCAGCCTGTGAGCATATTATCACAGGTGATCATCGTCAAAGCTCAGAATACAGCACTGCATTGACAGCAATCTAGGCAGTTTTTTACTCTGTAAGCGATATAGCATATAAGACCAATTTCGTATCCCTAAAACATGTATTGATCAATTCAGTTTACAAACAACTGAGAACATGAAACGTGGCACGTGTGTACTACTGTTCTGATCAACTCCATATAATTTTGCGTAGAAAACTTAGGGGGAAAACGATTTTTTAATTTAGAACAGTTACTTGAGATCTTGTTTTCAGCCCTTTGTGTGAATTTTTAATAGACAAATGCACTCTGAGCATTTGGCATAGTTTGCTAGTGTAACAATTATGTCTTGCTGGCATCTATTTTGTACACTGTCAGTATACATTTTGGGTTGTGTCAAATGCGTCATTTACCGTATTGGGACCAATGATTCTGTAGCGTGGCATATCTGTCTCTCTGTATGTCACATGACTGCGCTGTGCAAAAATGCCTGAATGGAGTGGAAACTTGCAGACAGTAGTGTATTAGATGGGGTTCCTGATGCCACTATGGTGAGTGGAGTTCGGTGCGGCCTTTGCCAAATTTTTTTGGCCTCTTGTTTATAAGACGGATCAGTGTGACTGTGTTTATTGGTGGTACATATATACCGGGTGGCCCAAAAAACGTCCCGAACTTTGCATAACTATAACGGCGCGTATACTTTATGAGGCGACATTTCCTTTGGCACATTTGTAGATCAGTATGTACTGTTACTTACTTATAAATTTCAGTGACGTTATTAATGACGTCACTGAATGCCGCATTATGACGTAAGACGAGTTAAAAATTGAATTATGTAAATAGCGTCTTTGTTGATTTGATTGAAATGGTTTTTTCAAAAGACGATTTGGCGGTTATTGCTGCATGTTTCACTGAAAAAGGATGGACTGGTACTCGGATTGCAAAAGAATTTCTGAATAAGAAATGGAATTACCAAAGCATCAATCGGAAAGCATACGCGCGGTTATACTTACGCAAAGTTCGGGACGTTTTTTTGGACCACCCGGTATATATATATATAACACAAAGGTAATATAATTATCGTCCGTGGACTGACTGCTCAACAGCTGCTGCATGTACATGTATAGTCAGTAGAGTGTTCAGTCGTTGACCGTTTTGTATCAGTGCATGTGTTTGATATGTTTTAGTTAATAATGAAGATATTTTGCTACACAAGTGGTGTTGTCAATAGAGATTTGCTCCTCAGGCTCACGGAATTAACTGTCAAGAAAATTGTATTATATTGAATTGTGTTTGTATTTGTTCATAGTGTAAGCTCAAGCATATTGCTGGTCAGACTACACAGAATAGACCCACTCCATCTCCTGGCCAGATGTCGTAAAGGGCGACTAAACCAGGCTTCCCCTCAACCTCCGTGCATGACCTCATCCTAATAGTGATGACGGTCTGGAGTAAAAGAGAACATTAACACAGCTGCTCTAGTTACTATAATACTGTGCAACACTGTTGTTGCACGATGTTCTAGACAGCTTATAGGTCCAGAAGAGTGGTTTTTTGTCACACTGGGACCCTTATGCTGTGATTAGCCTAGAGGTGGTTGCCTACAGTTCATATTGTAATATAGTGGAGTGGTTCTGGTAGGATTGAAGCCTATCTCAGTGGCTAACTGGCTTCCTTCAGTGCTTTGACGATGTTGGTTGAAATTACCTATAAAGTGTCGAGTGGGACGTTATGCCTCTGCACACTCACTCACTCTGCCCGGGCGATTAGTTCTTAACTGATCATAGATGAAACCCAAACCCTTGCAATGATATGTGATCTTTCTGTCTTCGTGCATGGCCTCATCAGATTAGTGAGGAAACGGAGTGGGTCTACTTCTACAAGCTGTTCCAGATATTTAAAATGCGTGCAGAAAAAAATGCTTTTGTAAGTCGCAATGAAATGAATGATTTTGTAATTTATAGTGGTACTGATTGCCTCTGGTGTTAGCTCTTTCGTTGAAAATAAGATGAGGTGCTACTGTTGTATCATATATGTTATGGGTAATTTTTAAAACTTCAAGATAAATTTGGGCAGAATCAGGATATTGTATATGATTTTCGAGCTGAAATTGAAGGAACCGGAAACCGAAGTGAGGTTTAGTTGGTAATTACATTTGATAATTTTTAGAGTAAGTAAGTAAGTAAGTAAAACTATATTATAGTGCGCCATAAAGCTGACCTGGCCAGCTTAATCTGCCGCACTCGTAGTGATCAAACCGTTGTCCTAAAACAAAAATCCAGGGTAGAGCT
>Ga0126335_1002411_pt1 | contig 11161 bp, 12 predicted proteins | sample OlaspJWI45metaG_FD_108409 | JGI IMG/M metagenome (GOLD analysis project Ga0126335, IMG submission 108409) | Marine gutless worms symbiont microbial communities from Oahu, Hawaii - Olavius sp. 1 OAHU.JWI-45 metaG | ecosystem: Host-associated > Annelida > Digestive system > Unclassified | place... | reverse complement strand
TGGTTTCCGCTTGGTCCATGGTATACTCCTTTCTTTAATTGTGCCCGGAATTGAGCAACTAAAGAAGCTATATACCAATTTGAATTTTTTTTCCGCCGCGTAGCGGCTTCGTCCAACAAACAGTATGAGTTGATTCAGACCTCCGGGGTGGATGTGGTTTCGGGCAGTGTTCGATTGGTGGATGAGGGAGGTCGATGTTACGATGTTTGGCATCAGCCGGATACAGAAGATTTATGCGCTGCAGTGACCGGGCCCTGGCGTGTTTGTCTTCCCGTTGCACATGTTTACAGACGTTCGATATTGGCTAAGACGAAATGGGATCCCGAGACTGCATTGCGCCAGGATGTTGAATGGCTGTTTGATCTGTGCGCTGGAACAGAATTGCGTTGGGAAAAAACCGATGCGGTAGTCGGTGTTTGGCAACACCACTGGGGACAGCGAGTTACCTCTTCAAAGAACTTTACAAAGATTCGCAATAAGATGACCGTGCCAATGCTTATCCGAACCTATGAAACCCTCAAAAATCAAGGACGATTGACTGATGAACGTCGACGAGCGATCGCGCTGGGATTGTGGGGGTTTGTTCATGGCGCATTTTTCCTGGAACCGGGTTTTTGGAGCCGGATGGCCCGCATGGCCCAACAGATCGATCCGGGGGCACGCCCTGCGCAAGCCTTCTATAATTTCCCGATCATCTGTCGTTTTACACCATTGATGCTTCAATGGCTTATGCTGCCCAAGCGATGGACTTTTCACTATATTCGGCAGCTGTTTAGAAGCGTACAAATCCGTATCAGCTGGTAAACCAACCCATTTTTCAGCATGGATACCGCCTGAAATTACGATACGTCCACAGCATCGATATCATCAATAGTTAATCCCCTTTCAAACAGATGGAATTCTCATAAGCAATTTGTTGATTCCGTAAGGTTATCGTAGAAAAAGGTAAGAGATGACGGTCTGGCGATTTATCAGCCGATTGGGACATTTTTTAATACCGTATTTAGCACCATTACCGTGGTTTCTAATTGCCGGCCAGAAGCTACTTAAAGACAGGCTATTTTTTAATGCGGATAGAAATGCAAAGATTTTACTGATTGCCCAAAATAAAGTAGCCGCAGACCATGTAAAGCTTGTCTGGAACTTATTTAAAAATGACCCCAAGTTAGATTTTTTTGTTACTGACGATTTTGTAATAAACAGACATTTTTCAAAGCAGGAATTGTCAACACTAATCGATGCAAAATATATACATATTTTATACGCCTTTTTGATACCCTGGGATTTAATTGTATTTGTCAATCATCCGTGGGGCCTGGGCATGTGGTTTGCTCCGCTCATTAAAAAAGTATACATCAACCATGGTATTTATACCGGCAAAATTAACAATGATCTGGGAGAAGACGGCGTCTATGGTAAGAGCAGAGTGAACCGACCATATTCAAAACCTTTGTATGATAAGATGTTCGCTGCCAGTTCTTCAGAAAAGAAACTGGCCATCAGGTTTAACCAAGAGCTAAAGACTCGGATCGCTGTCACAGGCTATTTGCGGGCAGATTCACTTGAACAGATGCAATCTGAACAACGAGATACAATTCGGAAGAATTTGGGTTACGCGCAGGATGATATCGTTGTGCACATCATATCCACCTGGGGACCGACATCATTGTTTCAAACAATTGGTGAAGATTTGCTTTTGGAAGCAGTAAAAATCTCAGATAGATATAAATTCATCTTTTCGTTGCATCCGCGCCATGACGCCTTCGGCGATATAAACGGAAGAAAAAGAAAAGACATCCTTAAAAAATACCAGGCGCAAGGAATTCGACCTGCCAGTGAATTGTCATGGGATGAGTATGTTGTTGCGAGTGACGTTTCTATCTCGGATCATTCTTCCTTGTGTTTGTATTACGTTTTGTTAAATAAACCGGTAATATTGGTGCCCGTTGCCAGTGAATCCTACATTGAAAATTCGACCTTCGATCAGCTAAAAGATCTATCCCCCATGATAGTCGACACCAAACAGCTTGATGACTTAATTCAAACCGCAATGGTCAATGGGTGCAAAAAGCAAATTTGCGAGCTTGGTCTGACAATTCGAAATTATCCGGGTTGTGCGGCTGAACGTTATAAACAGGAGATTTATGGGATGTTAAGGAAATGAAAAATAGAGTCATCACCTTTGGTACCTTCGATGTATTCCACGTCGGTCATTTGCGGATACTGGAACGCGCCCGCAAGATGGGTAATTATTTGTTGGTGGGCGTTTCTACCGATGAATTGAACTTTTCAAAAAAGGGCCGCAACCCCTATTATAATCAGACCGAGCGTTTACAGATCATTAGCGCTATACGGTTTGTGGACGAGGTGTTTTTGGAAGAATCACTTGAGCTCAAACGCCATTATATCCAAACTTTTCAAGCTGATGTGCTAGTTATGGGGAACGATTGGGCGGGCAAGTTCGATGAGTTTGCCGATATATGCAAAGTCGAATACTTACCCCGCACCCCATCCATATCTACCACGGCCGTAATCGAGAAAATTAAGATACAATGATCGCCTCCCACACCGGCCGAATAACTTCAGCCGGATATATTGCCATCCGTCAGACACTGGCAGCAGCATTGTCATGGCTAATCGTTTCCCTTCTGAAGTGGGTCATCCAACGCGATCCTGGTTTGATAGTGGTCGTCAGCTCCATCGGCAGTGAATTTGCGGATAACAGCAAATATTTTTTTGTTTATGCCTCGGATCGGATGGGTGAAGGTGCGCGTGTTGTGCTGTTGACGACAAGCCGTATGGCCCAGCAAATGGTATCTGAGGCCGGCGGAGAATCGATAGTGCATCCCTCCTGGCGCTCGCTGTTCCTGCTGTTAAAGTGCGGAACGGTGGTTATGGATTTCGACGGATTTAAATTTGGTGCCTATCCATTAACCCATGGTGCCAAGTTGATTCAAATCTGGCACGGCGCGCCTCTCAAGCACATTGAGATTGATTTACTCAAAAAACGGTTATCCCGCATGCCGGTATGGCTGCGGCCGCTTTACAAATTCCAGAAGAAAATAATCGGCCGCTATCCCTATTACGATGTTGTTGTCGCCACCTCACAGTGGTTTATTACCGAAGTCTTTCAGCATTGCTTTAATGCCAGGCAGTTTATCGCCTCAGGCTACCCGCGCAACGATATTTTATCAGGTTGGCCTGATCCTGAAACGATATCTTACCGGCTGGCCTGGATCAATGTCGATAAACAGGTGCTTGAAACGGTTAAGGCGGCCCGGACTGACGGAAAAAAGATCTGTCTTTACGTTCCGACTTTTAGAAAAGATATGGCCGGTCCATTCGAGAAAGCGTTGGATTTGTCACGCTTGTCCGCATTTGCCGATCGCAAGAATTTGCTTGTGATTCTGAAATTGCATCCGTTTATGCACGGGCGGTATCATATCAGTCGGTACCCTGGTCTGATTGAATACCCACCGCTTGGTGATGTATATCCGTTGATGATGCATTGTGACCTTTTGATCACGGACTATTCATCGATTTATTTTGATTTTCTACTGCTTGATCGACCGATTGTATTTTTTCCTTACGACCTGGAGCAGTATTTAAGCCAGGATCGGGCGATGTATTTCGACTATGAATCCATGACGCCCGGACCTAAATGTCGAACCTATGCTGAACTCGAAAACCAAATAAAAAAATCTCTATTGGCAGGTGAGCCGGACGAATATGCGGACATGCGCAGGCAAATCAAGAGTTACACCCATGACCACCCAGATAACTTATCCCACCAACGGCTGATATCAAGTCTATGAAAAACCAACCCGTCAGTAAACGGAACGCTATTGAAGCCCCACCCGGGACGAACGCCTTACAATAAAAGTGATGCAAAAATTAATAAATTTTGTGGCTAGATTGCTCAAAAGAGTTCCCTTTGAATTTCAGGTTAAACTCTTTGAAGTTGTTTTGCGGTTCATCCCGATCTGGCTTTTAATGCGAATACCCTGCTCTTACTCAACGTATCTAAAATGCAACTTTCCGGGCAGAGGCGATGTGATATTAGATTGTGGCGCTCATGTTGGCAATTGTGCGATCTTATTTTCCAGATTGGTCGGGAAGACAGGCTTGGTTATATCACTTGAACCATTTGCAGAAGCATTTTCACATTTAGAAGAACGGCTGCAAAGGCTAAGATTAAATAATGTGGTGGCTGTAAATAAAGGCCTTTGGAATCTAGATGCCCAACTGCCGGTTTCGGTGCTAACCGATACCCGCTACAGTAAAATTGATCCGGAAAATATTTCAGACGCTGCCGCAGGTGATTCGAAAATCAGGGTTACAACCATCGACCGGATAGTCTCAGAGTTAAAACTGAGACGTTTGGATATGATTAAGATGGATATCGAAGGAGCCGAAATCGAGGCCTTACAAGGAGCCGCCAGAACCCTGCAAACGCTCAGGCCGTGTCTTGCCATCGCTTCTTATCACAAGCGCAACGGCCAAAGAACATTCAAGGCATTGGCAGCCTCTTTAATTCAAGAAAACTATGCTGTTCACACTTTTTTCCCGCCTCACCTCACGACCTGCGGTAAACCGCGCTAAAGACTGTTCTCGTTCTTTAAATCTTCTTTTCCCTCAAAAAATTCCCCGCGTCTGTGAGTTACTTTTTCCCTAAAACATAGAACAGATGGCTCATCGGCAGCTTGAACACCCCTTTGCGAAACGTCATATCCCATTTCCCCAGCAATTTCATCCAGCCCGGATATTTTCCTGTCTTAACGTAATCCAACAGCGGTACCTCCCACTGCGGCTTTTGCCGATAGCGGTTATGACTATCCGATCCGTATCGGCGGTGCAGCCGTACGTCGCGCGGACCGCTCGGGTCAGGCCAACCGGGTGTGTCGATGGCACCGTACTCGACCACCTGCAGCCCTGCCCTGCCAAACAGTCTCCTAACCGTGCCGATATGATTGTACTTGACCTCCCCGTGCGTCCAGGGAAACCCATACCATTTGTGCAGCAAGCGGTGCCAGGGATAGCCGGGTTGAAAGTTGTTGCAGGTTATAAGCATGACATGGCGGCGGGATATCCGTTTTAGCTCCCTTAAATACCGCGGCGGATCCTGGAGTTCGGTCCAGGTCACAAAATTCCAGGCCAGATCGAATGCATTATCGTCAAATCCTGTATCGTATATATCGACATTTTCGGCCGCATCCACCCTGTCGGCCATCCCCAGGTCTTTCCAGCCCCTCAGCATATCCATTTCCGGGTTGACCAGGGTCACTCCGCAGCCCGCCTTTCCAAAGCCGATTGAGTAAAGTGAGCCGGCCGCTTTGGCCCCGTGACTGGGCATTTCAACAACCTTTTTCAATTCCAGTTCACGGGTCATCAGTTGATGCAGGTGCAAAAGAACATACCGATCGTAGGTCACACCGAATACTTCGATTTCTTTGGTCATATTTACTTTGTCCTGTTTTTGTTCAAAATAAGATATACTGTCGGATCCCGGGAGCATCTGGGAAAGGTTATATCGTCAAATTTACTTAACATCGAACTTGCCACGGGCGAGCAAGCACTTGTCCGCCTCCGGTGGCACGAATATGGATGTCGCTACGCTCCGCTTCTTCCATTCAAAATTCGATGTTGGACGTTCGATGTTCGACGTTCATCTTTTTTTAAGACTGTAAACGCTCCCTTCACACCCAGCCCTGCGCCTTGTACCACGCCACGGTTTCTTTGAGACCGTCTACCGGATCGACCTGCGGATTAAATCCGATTTCCCTTTGCGCTTTAGCAATCGAAAATATACGATCGGCCAGGGTTGATTCGATGTTCTTCCGGGCCACCGGCGGAGACTTACCGATCAGCGTAAAGGCCTTTTCAATCAAGGCTGCGGCCGTCAGGGCAATCCCTTCGGGCACATACAAAGGCAGTCGCCTGATTCCCAGGGCCGTTTGGAGGATGCGCCGAATGTCATCAAAGGGTATCGATTCGGCATTCGTTATCAAGTAGGTTTCGCCGACCCGTCCTTTTTCGGCTGCCAGCAAAAGGCCCCGTACCGCATCTTCCACGTGAATCAAGGGCGTAAGCTTGGGACGCCGGCCCACTTTCGGAAATAACCCCTTTTGGGCCAATCGGGCCAGCTTTAAGATGTCGCGCCAGTCGCCGGGACCGTAAACCATTGAAAAGCGGACAATGACCGCTTGCAGTCCTTGATCGACAACCATCCTGCGGACCTCTTGTTCAGCCTTAAGTTTGCTGCGGCCGTAGGGATGATGCGGACGGCAGGCACTTTTTTCATCGGCCGGCACCTCCCGGCAGATGCCCATGGCGGCAACCGAGCTGCAATGAACCACACGCGCTACGCCGGCCCGCAGCGCTTCCTGCATGACGTTGTGCATGCCGGTGACGTTTATATCCTCGAACATTTGCGGGGGAACGCTGAAATTGCTCATGTGACCCAGTGTGGCCAGGTGCAGGACCCGGTCGACACCGTCAGCCGCACCTTGTAATGTAGCCGGCCGGGTGATGTCGCCATTAAAAATTTCAACCGGATAGGCCTGTAGCTTTTGGGCGGACTTCTCCGAACGCACCAGGCATCGGCATGCATGACCCTGTTCAATAAGCTGCTTGATTAAATGGGGGCCGATGAAACCGGTCGCCCCGGTAACCAGATATTTCACGTGCACCTCTAATTCATGATCGCCGTTTTCCACCAGTAAAAAATCCAGGCCCCGTATTCGGCCAGCACCCATCTAATCTGTCGGCCGCTCTGCCACCATCGGTCCGGATCGTAGGGGTCCCGATCCGCGGCAACCACCTGTATCGTCATTTTATCTTGCACGACTTTCTTCCAAATGTGTTTGGCGCGACGGGTGTGAAACTTGCTGGTGGTGATAATGATGTTTTTAAAGCTGCGGTGCAGCAATTCATCTTTGACCGTATTGGCCTCGCTGATCGTATCATAAACATCTTCGGCACTGATGGTGACCACCCGGTCTTTGGGAACGCCGAGCAGACTCAGTATTTTCAGTGAATCGGCATACCACGGACAACCCGGCTTAAAGCCACGGGCCTCCAGTTGCCGCAAAGAATCGGTTTTTCGGTTTCCGTTGATGACCACGGTTTGGGCTAGACCGCGATGATAAATATCAGCCGCCTGGATCAGGCGCGGAGGGTATTCCAAGCCGGTATGCAGCACAACAACTGCATCTGCCGCTACGGGCTGTTCATCAATTACAATCCAATGTCCGATCCAGCGCAACAGGGTACCGAAAAACAGATAGATACACAGGGTCAGAAACAACGGGATGGCCCATAGAAGATATTTTTTTCTCTTCAGAATGCGAATCTTATTTGCTGAACCCATGGCGTCGATTGTCATCTATCCTTGAGTTATTATTTTGCAAGCATAATTCAGTTGCATCTACATACAGCGTGAGCCGGAGGTTTTCATCTGCAATGCATTTAATGGCGTAGACATAGTGCATTATTTCAAGTCCTTATTAGCGCTGCAGAGGGAATCCTCCGGCCCATGCTTTATGATTTCCCGCAATACCCGCAGCAACGACGGCGTGTGCATGAGCATGTTTGAATAGGTCTGGTTGGCCAGCGGGCAGGCGCAGTTGCGCTTGCGGATGAAATTCCGTACTCGAACGGCCTGCCGGCTTTGCCACAGAGCCGGAAAGTCATACTCGTATTCACGCAGGTTGCCCATCGGCCGGTCGTACCCCAACGTGCAGCAGGCCCAGATATCGCCATAGGGAGTCATATGTGCGTTCGAGATACCGCCGTAGCACGGGATTACCTGTCTGTTTTCTCGGAGGATACGGATGGCAAGACCATAGTACACCAGCCTGAAAGCATTGGTGATTTTTTGAAACAACACTTTGTCCCGCATATTACGCCGTAACCGCTGGACGAACGCATCGATGGCCTTTTCGTATTGATCGGTATCCGGTGTGATGTCGTTATCGGTGTTGAACATTTCCGAGCGCTGTTCGGCGATCTCGTTGCGGTAGCTGTCGACACCCAGTCCGGAGACATAGTCGGCTATTTCGGAAATGTCGCTGACATTCCAACGCGAGATAACGGTGCCCAGTTCGACATGAAAGTTTGGATAATCCTTCTGAACCTCTCTCAGGCGATGGAATAGCTCAAGCACCTTTTTAAAATTTCCGGGCACGCCCCTTATATCGTCATGCTTTGCGCCGATATGGTCTAAACTTGGTTTCACGGTCAATTGCGTCTGCGGCGACACTTTTTGCATCAGGTTCAATATGGCCAGGGTCTGTTTTTCCACTCGATTTACCGCTATGGCGTTGGTCGGGATGTGAATAACACCCGGTGTCAGTTGACTACAGGCGAGGGCGATGATGTCTTTTAAGTCCTTGCGCAAAAAGGGTTCGCCGCCGCTGATGTTAAAAACGTAAACATGGCCCATGGAACGAAAAATTTTTTCGATCTCTTCCAGGGTCAATTCCTCGGAACGCTTTTGCGGATGCTCTTTGTAAAGCCGCCAAATATAGCAGGTTTTACATTTGGACTGGCAGATGTTGGTTACCGAAAAAGTCAGGTTGAGCGGCATGCCCGGACCTGTCAGTTGATGGCGGGCCAGTCGATAGCGGACCATTTTGGGTAATATTTCCTTCAGATATCCCATCGTCTATCTACCTCTTCGCAGTTTGCCGGCCCGGACCAGCCGCCGGTAGACTGCGATTGTTTTTTTAGCGATAACCGGCCAACCCAGACCGGCCGCAATTTTATCGGCCGACAACGACATTTGGGCCAACAGGTTCGCATCTTTGAAACAGGTTATGACAGCCCGCGACAGCGCATTTGCATCCCTGGGCGGAACCACCCACCTTTTGTCCGTCACCAGCTCCGGCAGACCGCCGACATCTGAAACGATCAGCGGCTTTCCAAAAGCAATCGCCGAGCTGCCGACACCGCTCTGGCTGTCGAAATGATGGTATGGCAGCAGCACCAGGTCCGCCGCTTCGAAATAGTGATGCACATCGGCGGCCGGAATGTAATCCAGATGGGTCTGGACGGCGGCCGTAATCCGAAGTTCGTCCATCAAGTGACTGTACGGTGTCCAATCCTCCCAAAGCAGACCGGCAATTAAAAGTTTTGCCTGCGGGAATTTTTTTAATACCTTTTTAAATGCTCGCATGGCGGTATCAACCCCTTTATAGGGGCGTATGGCGCCAAACAGTAGAATGACTTTATCCGCCTTCGCAAAACCGAATCTCTTGCGAATCTTCGCCGAATCGGCATCACAGCGCACCTGGAAATCCAGGCTTCCGTGTGGAATCAGGCTCGTTCGATCCGGGGATATGCCGTACAATGCCGACAACTGTTGCCGGTTATTACGCGAATGGACAATGAAGTGGTCGCCGAGCTTGAATAATAATCGGGAAACGCTGAAAAAAAGAAACGAATCTTCGTGGCTCAACACGTTGTGAATGGTAAACAATACCGGTTTTTTGCGTATCTTGAAACCCAGGGCCAGGCAGGCGTATACAGGCGCCAGGGGCATACTCCACCACTGGGCATGCAAAAGATCACCATCCATTGACAGGCTTTCCCATATCCAGCCAAACGGATTGTACCAGGACAATCGACGCCGTACGTGCAAATCATCGATCGGGGTGTCAGGAAACGAGTTATCATCACTCAGATCACCGCCCGGATACAGGGATCTGGGATACAAGTGCTTAAATGAGATAAACTCTACCCTCACCAGGGCTGCCAGGGCGCCGGCCAATCCGAAACAGTAGCTGCTGATGCCGCGCAGCGGCGGATACGATCCAAGCATCGCAACTTTTTTTATATCCTGAAACCTGCCGGATATTGGGCTGGGCTTTTGTTGGGTCTGCTTTGAAGCCACGCTCGCCTCAGGATTTTAGTTTCCGGTGCCAGTTCCAGGCGGTCCGTACAATATCTTCCAAATTGGTGAAAACGGGTTGCCATCCAAGCCATTCGGTCGCTTTGCGATTGGCTGCCACCAGGATCGGCGGATCGCCCGGGCGTCGGTCGACAAGTTTTGCAGGTATTTCTTTTGCGGTGACAGATCGGGCGACGTCTATGGTCTGCAGGACCGAATATCCCTTCCCGGTGCCCAGATTGATAAAATCGCTCTCGGCCCCTTTCAGAAGGTGATCCAGTGCCAGCACGTGGGCCCCGGCCAGATCCGTTACATGGATATAGTCACGAATGCAGGACCCGTCTTCGGTGTCATAGTCGGTTCCAAAGACATTGATCGCCCCGGCACGCCCGGCGGCCACATCCAGAATGAGCGGAATCAGGTGTGTTTCGGGAGCGTGGTTCTCCCCGACCTCACCGTCAGGATCGGCTCCGGCAGCATTAAAATACCGCAGACTCATAAACTTGAAATCGTAAGCTTTGGCATAGTCCTTTAAAATCTCCTCGACCATAAATTTGGTCCGGCCGTAAGGATTGATCGGTTCCTGAGGATGTTCTTCATCGATGGGTATGTATTGCGGATCGCCATATGTCGCACAGGATGAAGAGAAAATAAAATTCCGGATGTTGCGGTCCAGGATCCAGTCCAGCAGGACAATCGTCGCTGTGATGTTGTTTTGATAATACTTGCGGGGATCGGTCACCGACTCACCGACATAGGCATAGGCTGAAAAGTGCATCACCGCCTGAATGTCGTGCGCCGCAGCGATCGCATCCAGAACGGTTCGATCACCGATATCGCCTTTGAAAAAATCACCCCACCTGACATGTTCCCGGTGACCGTAAACCAGATTGTCAATCACTACCGGGTTGTGTCCCGCCTTTTTGAGTTCTTTGCAGCAATGTGAGCCGATATATCCGGCCCCTCCGGTAACCAGGACATTCATACTGGAGTTATCCCTTCCTTGTTTTATTTTTTTGCATTGGTTGCAAAGCGAATGTTTCGTTCTGCGTCACCAAAAGAAGTTCGAAGTGAGTCCCGCCATGGCGGGATTCCGGAGTCGCTTCGCTCCATCATGATATAATGGGGCGCATATGAACGCAGATATAACTGGATTCACTACTGTCCGGGTAACAATTCAATAATATCAATATGATACAATTTTACTACGCATCCAACTTGTAATTTTGGCAAAATTTTATCTCACTGTTTTTGATTAGTAAAAAGTATTTA
>Ga0126335_1002410_pt1 | contig 11167 bp, 4 predicted proteins | sample OlaspJWI45metaG_FD_108409 | JGI IMG/M metagenome (GOLD analysis project Ga0126335, IMG submission 108409) | Marine gutless worms symbiont microbial communities from Oahu, Hawaii - Olavius sp. 1 OAHU.JWI-45 metaG | ecosystem: Host-associated > Annelida > Digestive system > Unclassified | place... | reverse complement strand
TATCTACTAAACAAGCTTCACTACTAACACAAATAGCCTATGTGTACGAAGTTTAAAATGCATTCATCGGCAAACATCAAGCATTACAAAACAGCACTCTACAACAAATACAACGGCCACTAGATATGCAGTAATGTAGATCATCTATGTGCTCAAAAAGCAGCCAAATGCATCGCACCAGCTGAACATCACAACACCACATATTGACAGAACTTTACTACTGCCAATACGTGCTTTTAACAGTCAAGTGCATTAGATACAAGTTCATACTATATGATGACTTCTAAAATCTGCAGATATGATCGGCTGAAATTACTTCACACTGACATGCAATGAAATCTACGTTGCTCTGATGACGTCTACATTATCTTGTTAAATATCTAAAAAAATTAACAATATGTTTACCTTAACATTCATTCATCAGATCAATCTTAAGCCAGCTTAACAGATATACACAGACCACTTCGACCATTTTCAGTTTGCCGTAAGACAAAAAACTCATACATGTACTATAACAAGTACACTGTATCATATCAAACAGCAGCAGCAGCAGCAGTCTATGCAACCAGCCACATGAAATCTAACTTATTACAATTACTTACAAGCTACATCATTAGCACCTTGCCAACAGTTGGCTGCAACTAATAAAGACTTACGACAACGAAGTTGACAACAGCTAAAGTGAAAATACTTGTAGTTGCTGAGTGTATGAAACTGAAAAAGTCCATTTACAAAGAAAATTTGAAAAACCCACAAAAAACTTCTATTGTTGTTCAGTTGAAGTTAGCATAATTCAAAATAGTTTCTGTATAGTTTTTGAAGGAAGTCTGTGACACATGACACAGCAGCAGTGATCCTGAACAAAGTGCTCATTTGAAGTCACATCATATACTTATAATATATACGTAATATATGATCGCTGCATGCAGCACCCAGTGCAATTATGCACCAAATTTCAGATGGCTGTTCAGCAACATTCGTCATAATTATGTAAATGTTCACACTGTTTGAATCAGTGCCAAAATTTGCTCTCTATGTCGTGTCCTGATCATGTATGAACAGTGGAAACCTGATCCAGTTTAGTGCAAGTCCGTACAGTTGTCTAGTGGCACATACACAGAATCAATGAATGGCACAGTGCTGCCAAGATGTAACCCATTTAGATGAGATAGCTGCCAGTATATTTCAGTGGATTGCCGATACAGGCCACGAGCCTCCAGCCAGTCCAGAGTAAGAAAACAGTAGTATCTCAACTAGCTTGGCACATGACTAAGTGAACATGTATAAACTGTAAAATAATGTTGATATGTCATCTAGAATCAACGTTCTCTAAGTGACAAATACAACTGACTTGAAGGGTGAACATATCACGTATAACCCATAAACCAGTTAACAAAGGTCAAATGGTAATGTGCCATGATAGGCAAAGTAAGTTTGGCACAAAACATGCAAATATAACTCAAGTGAGTGTGTAGAGGCTTAACGTCCTACTCGACTCTTTATAGGTCATTTCAGGGACTCTTTTAAGGATCATCATCATCATCAGGTCCACGTAGCTGGCGTCTGGCGAGGGCCGTAGCGTCGTTAGCACCATGACGACGAAAGACGCACTTCTCCACAGATCAATAGGGGAACAGTTAGAATCTAGCCATCTGTTCCTTGGGCGACCAGGACGACGGCCAGACGAGCTGGAACGTTGTCAGCCAGTCGTGCGATGTGGCCAAAAGCTGCTGTGCGTCGACGGGCGATCTGCTCTGCTAGTGGGCCAACGCCGGCATGAGACAGTATCTCTGAATTAGTTATGTGTTGATGCCAGCGAACCCCGAGGATTTGTGGGAGACATTTCAAGTAGAAGGCTCTAGTGTCTTCATATCAGTGATGCAGAGAGTCCAAGTCTCCGAAGCTAGACAAGCATTGAGAGTACCAGAGCTTGGAATAGACGGATTTTTGTTGGGACTGAGAGGCACTTATCATTCCAGATGTGATGTAGCGACGACATTGCACTAGCTGCGAGTCCTATGCGATGCTTTGTGTCCGGCCAGCAGCATCCATCAGAGGATAGAAGGCTCGACGAGGTTGCCATTGACGGATACGGCAGCAGGACGAGGGCCAGAGCCCAGATTCTGTAGTTTTGTCTTGGCCCATGAGACATATAAACCAAGCGGAGCCGCTGTGGAGCAGAAGCTTGACAGGATCTCCGTGGAATCCTGACGATGAGGCAGTGGATAAAGGAAGAAACTGCATTGTTGATAAAATCAAAGTGAAGGTCAAAAGGTCAACAAACACGTCGGCCAAAAATTACTAGACAAGTTCGCAGCACAGCCATACAAACTGAGACATACGTGAATAAGTGAGTAACGTCCCACTTGACACTTTATAGGTAATTTCGGGGACAATTTTCTAGGCCAGATGACCCAACCAACAGTGTTACAGCACTAAAGGAAGCCAGTTGGCCACTGAGATAGGCTTCAATCCCACCAGAACCACTCCACCATTTTACAATATGAACTGTAGGCAACCGCCTCTAGGCTCAGCACAGCATAAAGGTCCCAGGGCGACAAAAACCCAATCTGCTGGTCCTATAAGCTGCCTAGAACATCGTGCAACAAGAGTATTGCACTGTACAAATGAAGCAGGATGGCCAGTGAGACATGCTAATATATATGTCCCGAAGTTGAAATGTCACACGAGGAACACAGTATTTTAGTTAGTGATGCGACAAGTAGTATAGTAACTACAGCAGCTGTGTTAATATTCCCTCTTTCCTCCAGAAGGAATACGTTTGTCTCAAGTAACAATTAAAACTTCACAAGTCACACAGTCACACACTGCACGAGATCACGGTGGGTAAATGCAATGTTGAAATTGCTTGTACATAACCATACTTTGTCGACCATCATGCTACACATACTACAACTGGTTTATGACATGCTGCAATAATATCTAAAAACTGACAACGAAAGCGGTATTAAAAATCTAACAATCTCAGATAAATTAACTCTAACAGAAAGTTTTCTGTTTCCTAGAAAGTATTGTGTGAACTAATGTACGTGCTAAGAAAATATGTAACAAATATGCGAAGCTCAATTTACGACACTAAAGGTGAAAAGCACCCTGGACAACCCGGGTTACCTAAATGGACAGCTTTTCTCAGTTCCTGCAGGTCTAGAAAACCATAAGAAAAATGGTCTGTTTGGACAAATTATTGCGAAATAAATGGCACAAGTAGCCAAACAATGTTTACAGCTGAAAATATTTTTGTTTACAAATACATGTATGTTAATGACGATGCTTGACAAAGCAAGAAAGAATAAGATTCAAGTGGTCCAACTGCTTTGTTCCAGCTGCTCTAAGTCATCTGCAAAATAATGAGACACAAGGAGCAACTACCCAGATTGTTTAACTTCAGCTTTACATATAGAACCAATGTGATGTGCCACGGTTCACAATCAAAAATGTCAAATAATAACTGGCTTTGTGCGTTAACTTTTATCATATTGCACTACACAATGATACACAAATAGGAATCACAACAACTGCAACGTAACCACAAAGTGCTGAATTCAACATAGAAATGTGCAACTGAGGATGAATGCGTAATTATTTCTCTTATATGATTATGAAATGTGTCTAAAGCAATAACAATAAATAATAATAATAATACTTGTTAACCATACACCTTCACCAGCATGCTTACCCTCTATCACTATGACTACTTGCAAGAAAATGGAAAGATACGAGTTTGTACAGAAAACTACACAGTACACATCTACAGAGAACAATGCCACTGCCGTCAGAAACACCGTAGAAATGACACATAACTTGCCAAAAAACAGACTGCTTGCAACACAAACTGCCGTGGTTTCACCGATAACATATGAAATGTCAGCTGATAGGCAGCGATGACTTGATTTCATCAGGAACTTTGTCGAGGTACCAGAAATGTGACTGGCCAGCTGACGTGGCCAGCACTCCACCGTAGTTCTGCTGTTCCACGGTACGGTGATACTGGTACTGATTTCCGTGAACATCCGTGAGGGTTCCACCAAGAGCGTGCAGCACGGCCTCCGGAGCACACGTGTCCCACTTCTTGCATCCAGGACTTGCAAAAATATATGCATGTGCTTTGCCCTCGATCAGCAAGAGGACCTAAGACAACAGTAGATACTAGTGCATACAACTCTTCAGCTGTCAACTGCCTCAGCTTCCCAACTTCATCTCAATTATTTTTTCTTATTAAAGTTTTCAAGTGCCAGTACAATTGATTGCATGGGCCTCTGAAATGACCCAGTATGTGTCAAATGGGATGTAAAACTCTAGTCTATTGATGTGGTAATTTTAAGCACTGTTCAACTGACAATACATACTGCCATATAATTTTGCTATCGCTTATTTGCATTCGGTGCATTAAATGACATGACAAGCTTGCCAACACTACTTTTTCAGACCATCATGTATGTATACTTTGCCATAACATTCTGATCCCCATGCCAGCATGTACAAGTTATGACCATATAAATAAAAGCAAAGTATAGTGCTTCCCAAGCCACATGGCCCATGCAGCGGCACTGATCTCTGTTACAGTAGCCCTCAGCCAGACACCAGCTTACACTGCAAGACCACGGATATGGGGCTAGTACATCATTTGGTGTGTCTGTTTAGCCCCCAGACATTAGACCAGTACCAAATTATACTGCATGGTGACAGAGGCACATAGGTGTAAATAACTTGCCCAAGGTTACTACGCAGTGGTACCCGGTGAGACTCGAACCCGCGACCTCATGATCACGAATCCGATGTCTTACTGAGTGAGCCACCGTGAGTCCATATGGTGACATAAATCATGTACTACTCAAACTCATACATATAATCAATGAAAGTAAATACTTAATGCAATAGCCTCACTACCTTGTGTCCAGCTCCTCCGACTCTGATGACCTCAGTCGGCTCACATGCAGCAATACACTTGCGCACAGCTTCAGTGTCGTGGGAACGTGTTGTCACAACGACTCGCTGCGAAGGATCTGGCAACTTCCTCTCAAACCCAAAGCACCCTTCAGCAAAACATTCCAAGTGGTCGTTGCATCACACTTACGAATAAATCAATCATGAATCAATGGATGAATGAACAAATGAACGGAATATCAATCAACTTACAGACACAATAATTAATAGACCATAAACATCACAAAAACCTCCGCTAAAGAGTAGCAATGTTAAACTTGAACTTTCCCATAACTGGCGATTATTTTAATTTAATTTTTTTTATTAATGCTCTAATACAGTGAAGGTGAAACAAAAAACAGAATTACCCAAGATGAGAAAAAAGCAAACATTGTTCAAAATGCTGTTGAAAATAAATAGCAAGGAGATGTAGTTTTAACAAGAGCATACAATAGTTCAAAAGTTCTCCATGTTAGGCCAGCTCACCACAGATCCCCCAAATGAGAACATTTGTAGACTGCTGGATCAAAAGTTGTGATATAGCCTGGATGCGGGCACGAAACGAGCAACGAAAAATGTAAACAAGAGGCCAAAGTGATTCGGCAAAGACTGCATCAAATGACCCCGCACACACTGCATGCACCCTCGAGTTGAGCTGCATGACAGACAGACTTATGGACAGACACCGTGATCATCGGTAACAACAGTCTGCATTTCATGCATTCGATGCAGCCTAATAAAATGACAGTTTACAGAAACGACTGACCTAAGCCGACAATGCCCCAGATGGTTCGACCGAGTTCAATGTCAGGCTCTTTACTCTCATAGTTGAAATATGGTTGATGAATTACACCAGCAACTGCCTCTCCATTGATTGCTATTCCAATGAGAACAGTTACATGGTCCAGCAGACCTGCACAGGTTACACAGAAAAACTCATCCAGCCTGGTGTACTGCGAACAGTTAAAATAAATAGTTCTCTGAATATGCAACATGAAAGTCTGTAAATTAAAAATCTGCACACAAGTTTAGGATAACTTTACGTGCAAAATACATTTTTACATGTGTAACAGTATGGCAGTTAGAGAAAACATTTGAGAGTATGCCAATCACAATTCATCTATTGTGTTATTATTAATAACTTAAACAGCTACATAATTAGGGAGGGATGATAAATAACCTGCAATTAACTGACATTTAATTTAAAAAAACGATGACTGATTGCACCAGAACCGTGATATCTTACTGCACTGCACATGCACAATTACTAAAAATAAATAAAGAATCTGCAAAGAACTTAACAGTTTACAAACCCTGAGTATATTCTTGTGTCCCATCTAAAGGGTCAACCCAAACACATATCTACAAACATTTAATGTATAATTAATTAAACACATTACTGAATAACATTAAACTTATAAGCATCGTTAAACAGCATTGATTAAATAATTATATGACAAGAAACTTGCAATATGCAACCTTACTTTTTGATTCAGTTCCAAACATCTTTTGGTTTAAAGTCAACTCAAACTAAAAATGTACACTGTGCCTCAAAAAACTTCCCACTTTCTAATCGGTATCTTGGGAAGTTACAAGTTTGAATTAATTAAATACTACCACAGACACAACTTTAACATCATCATGTGTGACAAAAAATGAAATATTTCATGGCATTATGTGGTTATTAATACTGCCACAACAGTTGCTCATGTGTCCACAATTTGCCCGTATGCGTGTAATCAAACATGATCCTGCCACTCGTCAACTGCGTTCTCAATAATGCTGTTGTCTGTGCCATGCCAAATGCTCTGCGATCACTGCTTCTGTTCGTCAATACTATGCACTGGTGACTGATAAACTCGCTGATGGATGACCAGACTCACGTTGTGGCTGTTCAACGGCCACAGATCTGGTCAAATTGAAAAGGTGTTGCCTGGCTGAGAAGTTGTACAGTGTAGCATGTGCAGTGTGCACAGTGCCGTTAATATTTAGGCCCGTTTATAAAAAAAACAATCTGCTATTTCAAAGAACACTTAACAGGAATCATTAACCAAAGTAGTAAGTAAGTAAGTACTAAGTAGTAAGTACGTAAGTAAGTACTAAGTAACAAAGTGAGATCCAGTAAAATAAGTGCATGTAAAAATCTATGCATTTTATTTCCTTTTTCCTTCAGATATGCAGCAAATCTGAACTTCTTAAGGTAGTGTAGCAACCCACTTAAGGTGTGATGGGAGTTTCTAGCGAATTTCATCACTTTCCAGCAGTGAAAGAATTTTGAAAATCGGTAAAGTTTGACAAAGTTAAAGCTAATTACAAAGTAAGAAGTTTTTTTTGAGATACAGTGCAGCTCAGGCCACTCGGCCAATCAGCGGTGTGTCACAGTGCATGCAAAGTACAGCACACATTTACCAGGTTAGTCAAAAAATGCAATACTCTAAATAATCGGCCTTAACTGCGTCGAACTGACTAATTTTCAACATTGTTTCACTGCTGGAAAGAGTACAAAATTTGCAACCAAAGCCATACATTTCCTGCCACATAATATGACAGTTGTTCATGGAAAACAACAGTACGACTGCAATTACCACCATCGTAACATCAAATGTGCATCATACATACAGCTTACACACGTTCACAGTAAAATGAATGATGTCTGCAAATGTACCTCATCTTCTCTGGCATTCCTCACAGAATCTGGCAACATCGAAGCCTGGATAAGAACATCCCGTGACATGGAAGTTTCAATCCAGTCCACCTCCATCTTCTGCCCGATTTGATCCTAATAGCGCAAACAAAACATAGTTAACTGTCATATCAGACCCCACGAATGAATAAGTATATTGCTCAAGCAATTTTAAGCTACAACAATAGAGTAAGACCAAAACTGTATAAATTCAAGCAGTTGTTTTAAGTCTTTAAACATGTTAAATTTTAGCAGCAAATATTTACTTGTGTTTATCACAATAACCTACTGTACTGTAACATTGTATCACTGTTACTTTTGACAAATTACATGTGACTTTAGTAAGTATTTAGTTCTGTATATGTATTTATAAACAGTTAAGCTGTTTATTCTGTCTGTAATCTATATATTGTCATATATTTTTCTGCCAGTCACATGGCTGCTTAATGAAATCAGGCTTTCTTTCGTGGTCAGTACACATGGTAACATGTGACCATGTGAGGTTGAGCAAATGTTACTTGTTGCACTGTGTTTTACCTCCTCAGCAATCACAGTGACGTTTGGAAACAGTTTATTTAATGAAGCCAATATGCAGTGCTGGACGCGACGATCTGCTTCTGTCTGCACGTCATTGATGCCCTGCAGATAAACGAAAACACAGTGCAAAAACGAATACATACATAAATACAACAGTATGGGGTTAACAGGCTGCTAATATATCAGCTGAGGATTACAATATTTTGCACAATAAAATTAGAAAGATTGTTAAATGAGATGACAAATGAGTGCATGTATAATGAACAGGAAGTAATGCAAGACACATGATCATACATCACAGCATGCCATGCATCATACCTTTTCCACAATGCCCAGGTTGCCGGCAGACATTATGTTCCGAACGATGCCACCAGCCCGGTCCGCAATGCACACAGATGCTGCAACTATCTTCAGTACAGAGCCTGGATCGCTGGTGTCTGCAGACGCCATGCTGAAAAATGTCCGTCGTTCGACCGTCAGAGGACTGCAGCGCAGGCGAACAACAGCAGGCAATAATGGACGACGAGCACGAATCAGTATCTGAGCAGTCGACAGCACGGCCAGCGACGGTATTGATCTGTATCTACGGTTAGTTCCGCCGGTCACGCTCCAGCCGAGAACTATTGACCGCCCGCATAATGAACACAACCGATAATTTAGCATATTAAAATGTCGGACGTGCTATCGACACATACCAACCGAGACAATTCTGAAATAAGCCAGTTAGGCTGAAAATGTTGAATTATAACGCTACAGAGCTATACATTTCGGCCAAAAGCAAATCTTGTTTACGTTTTGTACAGTACTCAGCTGACTGACATCAGACGAACCAGTAAGTAAGTAAAATGCAAGTTTAGGACCAATTGCATGTTGCAGCCTGAAGTCCGAAATTCCAACACAGGCAGTGACTTTCTTCTTCCAGATAGGTGCCAACTCAGGTTGAGTAATATAGCACCACAGGACTAAGCACTTACCGAATTTTTGTGTACATCTCGTCCCTGGCGGTTTAGGCCTACAAGTGGGTGTTTCAGTGAGTATGCAGTTACTGCTTGTGATTTGCATGTTTCACGAGCAAAACGCTTATGACGTCAGCAATTACGCCTTGGCGTTACTGCGTTAGCAATATTTTGATAACTTTGTAAGTTTAGCCTATATGTAACACCAGTGACAGCAGCGCTATCTTGCAGCTAGAAAGAGCACTGGTATTACACAATGTTAAGCTTACTCGCCGTAGAGTAAGCATTCCCAGCGAAGCTGAGTATAAATTCCCTGGACACAGGTTAGTAATTTGTTGATGTAAATAAGTGTGAAATTCTGTTACAACTTGATTTTTTGATGTAGCGATGTCAGCTTTAGCGGCGGCTGCATCGGGTAAAGAGACAGTTCTGAAAACACGAATAAAGTCGTATGTAGAATCTGTCGTTCCTCTGTATTCATCAGACTTCAAGTCTCACTTTCGACTCAGCAGACAAACGGCGGTGGTACAGATGCAATGTGGTTTAACTGTTCATTGTCGTCATCTTTAACTTCACAATCGTCATTACTCTCTATCACTCCATCTTTATTTCACTCTCGCCTTAAAACTTTTCCTCACAAATCATTCCCACCGTAGATGTCTCTCACCCACCAACTGCCTTCCTGGACACAGACCGCTTCTCCTTTTCTCGACCTCATCGGATTTGTTTTAGTTCATCTTTATTTTTCATTTTCCCTCGTGCGGTAGATTTTGCTGGCTTTCGTCAGCTTTTATGCGCACGTTAAATATTACTTTTTCACCAACAAAGTGTCCATCTTGACCACGCCCAAATCAGCGGTCCTAGCGGTTCGCTTGCAATTTTGGTCAGCGCTGAGGATAGGAACACCGCTGACTAGGTCAGCGATGTGCTTTGGAACGACCTGCTGACAGTCAGCGGAGTAAGCGCTGTAAGCGATTACAGTCAGCGCTCAGCATAGGAATACGGCCAATTCACAGAAACACAGTGACACTAATGCGATTTTTGAACAGCTTATATGGCGGTAATTTTTTGCTGAAAAGGTGGGATTTCTATAAATTTATTTTAACTTTTTTTTACAGATTACTAGGCCTAATCTAATCTTAGACTAAAATAGTCAACAAAAACAGAAGGAATGCGAACAGCTAGTTGACATCAGATTACGTGCCCTTTGTCGTGTGAAATGACGTCATATTTATGACGCCATGTGTTGTGTATGCTACGTGTGTTTATGTGAAATTTCTAGTAACAAGAGTTTGCTAACGTAGAATTTAGTTCTGACAAAGCGGATTGGTTGTCTGGTACTTGCCGTTTCAGTATATTTTCAGCAGCTAGACTGCTAATCAATCATGAGCACTGGAACTTTAGTTCCGGAGTCACCTTTGCAGATCGTGCCGTCAACGCCGATGCTGAAAGCGAGTCAACGTCAGCCATCTTCCTCACCATTAGCTGTTGTTCCAGAAGGTGTCAACGAGAGCCCCGTTCACAGCTGTGTCGTCAGCCGGCGAGTTACTCCCGCGCCAAGTCCTTTTATCAACTTCAGTCGCAGTGAGCGCTTTTTTACTCGGGCTTAGTATGTTTGCTGAAATAGGAACTTAGGATAACATTGATGATCTATTATAAACGGGTTGACTGAAATTGCAGGACTGGACATTGACGGACGACTTCGCAGGGGTGGACATAGCAGGACTGGACAATGGCGGACCGGACATTGACGGACGGATATGGGCAATTGATTGTAATCAGCTTAAGATGACTATCGAGCGCTTTTATCAATTCACTTGTACGTATAACAGTTTTGAAAGCGTCTTATGTCTTAAGACATGAAATTCACACATATAAGCAAAAACTTCGGTTTTTGGCTGCGAGTAGGTTTGCTGGAATAGTAACCGGCGTCTTTCACTGTAATAACTAGGCCTGTGCATGTGAGAGAAGCATGTGTGAAGTGGATGTGACGCATTACGAATTGCAAGAATCACCGAACACTAAATTAATAACAACGTAGAACAAG
>Ga0126335_1002409_pt1 | contig 11168 bp, 9 predicted proteins | sample OlaspJWI45metaG_FD_108409 | JGI IMG/M metagenome (GOLD analysis project Ga0126335, IMG submission 108409) | Marine gutless worms symbiont microbial communities from Oahu, Hawaii - Olavius sp. 1 OAHU.JWI-45 metaG | ecosystem: Host-associated > Annelida > Digestive system > Unclassified | place... | reverse complement strand
TATTTTTGAAATTGAATTGTGATTTTATAGTGGCCGAAATCCTAGGAGTTTTTAGAAGTGTGGGGGTGTAGTATACGTGTGTCTGTGTGATCCCATAGGCTTACACGACAAATCAGTCGTTTTTTTATATCTAATATCGGTGGGTTTTGATATCGTGGCAGCTACTGTTTTTTGTTCTGCAAAGGTCCAATTTTGAATGATATCCAAGGCAATTCTGATCCCAAAAATATATGCCAGATTGCAGGAAATCGCATCCAATGTTTCAAAATTTTCTGGGGCAGGCCCCCAGACCCCACGCCGGCGCTTGGTTCGGGGCTTTGCCCCCTTACCGGGCCCCCCTTTCCAAAATTCCTGGATCCGCCCGTTTAACCGTTTGTGTAAACAGTTTGCCCAGGACCACTACGTGACAAATCAAGTCATAGCTGCTCAGACCATCACGCCTCACCATGCAACTGGAAACGCAGCACGCTATAAGCGTTGAACTCATGACCTCTCGAGCTGAAAGTCGTGACGCTAACCCACGATGTCACCGAGTCACCCGACATTCACAGTTATTGCACTGAGGTTCATGGATGGCAAAATAAGTTGAGTGGCTGAGTGTTTTTTTCTCTAAGCAATATCTCAGGACTGAGAAGGTCTAAGAATGTCAATTTGGAACAAAGGTGGCGTCTAGTATGAGGATGATGCGTGCACTGAGATTTCCGAAGTCTTTTAATTGCAAAATTTACAAAAGAAAAACAGCAAAAAATAGGCCACAAAATGCAAAATATGGTCGTCACCAATATAATGGCAGCAACCAAAAATGCGGAGAACTGAGGACCCTGTGATGGTTGTCACCTTACTTGTTAATATGTTAACAATTTTTCCTTCTTATTTTACTCCAACTCTCAATACATTTTTGTACACAGTTGCATTTTGTTCAACTGCTCAATAAAGCATTGATGATGATGACAATGAACTGAAACAGTTACAAAGTTTGAAATTCTGCTCGATTAAATATTCTGGCTAAGACAAATTATTTCAAAAAAAAAATTTAACACTGCTGTCTTTGTCTCTGGATAATGCACAGTAATGTTAGACATGAATGCAGATAATAATGCAGTGTTTCATTCAATAAAAATACTTACAAATATCAATGTGTTACACATTAAATTTATCAACTCCCAAAAAACAAGAAGCTAGCACGTAAATGATGTGTGACATGTTGTAAAAATTAATACTGAAGCAGCACAGAAGTCTAAATGACATATTCAGTATGTGACAACTGTGATAGTCAAATCAACCAAGTGTCATTAAACATTTTTTGTACAATATAAAACTTTTGCATATTTGGAACGTTCAAATGTGAATGAGTATTAATGAATCAATACAATAAACATGTAAAAATGCAAATATGAACATTCAACAAGAAATATAATGAACACAGTATACTGATAAATAAGGAAATGTTAAGTCTTCAGTGGCACATAGATGAATCAAGCCGAGACGTCAGGTGCTTGGCCGAACAAGCAAGCACTGTAGTCGTCCGATTTGCCATTTAGGTTTCTGATAAAGAAAAAACACAAAGTAACACCAGAACCCAACACAGTATACTGCTTCTTACATACTTGGTTAATTATCACAAAAATAAACTAAATGCATTCATCAACATCTTCATGCCACTGAACAGACAAAAGCAACCTTAATACAACATACATACTATATGTTTTATTGTTCTAGTGCATTTAGCAAATACTGTTATTAATCAATGTCATATTGAGATTATCTGACATAAGATCCCGGTCATAACAACTGATTCAACTAGAAAGTAGCAAAATCAACATTTTAGCACAAAAACTATGTTTGCAAGATCTAATAATACATTTCTACACTAACACAAACTATCTCAATATTCCTTGGCCAGCGCAAAACATGGTTATACTACATCTGTCACTATGTTTAAGTCATCTTTATTTAAATGTAGAATTCTCAGGTTTGCTACCATCTTCTGTGTTACTAAGTAAGAACAACACAAAATCTGCAACTTAGTAGTATTAACTTAGTAGTGGCTCGGTGGCCGAGTGAATAGCGTGCCGGACTCAGGCTCGGAAGAGCACGGGTTTAAATCGCAGTCGCGGCGCTGTCGAGTAACAGTCTTGGGCAAACTGTTCGCACCCAGTGTGCCTAGGTCAACTCAGCCTTGCATCCCTTCAGGGTCGCTAAATCAAGTACCAGCTTCGGCTGGGATAAAGGCGGGAAAGTCACCTCTGCCGGGTGGCAGGTAACACTGTGTGATCCCATATGGTAAGTGATTTAGCCTAGCGGTGTAGGTATTTATACAAACTGCTATACACTTACCTTTACCTTTACCTATTAGGTTGGAGAATCAGAGTCTGACAAGCTGGGGCAATGACGTTTACACGAGCCATCCATAGCCTCCAAAGTCTCAGCTCTCTGCCATACTGCCTACTTATAGTACATCTGTTATTGCAAAATGCATGATATAAAATTGGCATGTAGTGGAAGGAAGCACAAGAACGCTGTGTGAACAGACTGGCACTGATGTGTAGTCTAATGTGTCTTCGACATGGGTTGAACTTAAGGCGAGCGAGTAGATGCTTAACGTCCAACTCCACACATTATAGGTCATTTTGGGGACGATTTTTAGCGGCCCAACGACCCAGCTAACACTTTCAAAGCACTGAAGAAAGCCAATTGGCTGCTGAGATAGGCTTCAATCTCACTGCAAACACTCCACCATGTTACAATATAGACATTAGGCAACCACCTCCAGTTTAAGCGTAGCATAAAGGTCCCAGTGTGACAAAATCCCATATCTGCTGGGACTGGAGAATATGATTACTGCAACAGTAATAGAGACCTGTAGCACCATTCACTGATGCCGTAGCCAACCAGCGTATGGTTCACCGTGTATTTGACCATGCGCTCATGGATACGTGACTCACGTTCCTCGCCCATGTAGAAGATGGGTCTGTCAAGCACCTGCATCTCCATACTGTACTTCTTCTGGCCTGCACAGGTCAATGTATATCATACTGTCAATCCACTGGAATATAGTAAAGTTTGCAAAGTTTGACTCATACCCTGAATCAAATGGTAGTCAACTCGTCCCCAAGTCAACTCATACTGTAGTGAACTTCTTCCCAAGGTTTAGGGTTAAGGCTGAGATTAGGGTTGGTGTTTGGGTTAGGATTATGGATAAGTTTAGGGTTAAGGCTTTAAGTTAGTGTCAAGGTTGGGTTTGCCTTGGGACGATGTTGACTGTAAACCATACAAGATTAGGGCTGCCGCGAGTACTTGAGTAACCCAAAAACTAAAGTACTCGTTTGGTTTTTACTACTAGTATGTGATACAGAATATTTATTAATACTTTTATTTTTAATTTCCGTAATTTTAAAGAAAAAACTACAATTAGTGACAATAAAATAAGCCTAAAAGTATAAAAGAGTAAAGTTAAAACCAGACACTACATCAAAACATCCCGCAAAAATTCATATACTAAATATGGTAATAACAGAAATAGGACTATTCTTTGAAATGGCTTCTAATGTATTTAAGTAAAAATATTTCAAAATGTATTTGTTACATTATATAAGCAAACTAAATTAGCTCTCCTTGCAAAATATCTAAACTGGATCAGTACTATGTGTTAATCCTGTTAGCTCAATCTGAATGCCATAAAACATTAAAACAATAACAAGACATTTAACACAGCAAACCTGTAGTGAAGTTCAACTTGTAGCTGACCGGGTCATTGCCATCTTCTCCGACAGAGTCCAGCTCCAGGTCACAGCTATTTATGGGATGCATGCTTCCGTCAGGATCAAACACGTAGCCAACAATCAGTCTAAATGTACAGATACAACCACTGCCAGTACTACCGTGACATTTGGTTAGCAGACTATACAACCATATACAGCAAGAAATGGAAACTGACATCACACTGTCTGATTCTTGTCACAAAATCAGTTACAAACACACAAACATACAACATGGTTGTTACGCTGGATAAGATATACCATTTTGAAAGCACAAAATAAATAAAAAAATATTGCAGTTAAGCTGTGTCATCTGTAACAAGAGGCCAAAGTGATTTGGCAAAGGCTGCACCAAATGACTCCACGCAGTGAAGCCGAGTTGAGCCGTGTGAAAGACAGAGATGGACAGACAGACACTGCGCACATCGACCACAATAGTCTGCATCTCATGCACTCGATGCAGCCTGATAATAAATAACAACGACTTCGTAGATTTCTGCTCTCTGTTTAATGGCTGGATTTGATTTCATATGGTAGATTAAGTTCAAGCTGGCTACTATTGGCTCTTAATTTAGAATGGTTGGCGGCGTGCTGTATTGGTTAACAACACTGGTCTGATCATCAACAATGGTCAACACTAAGGAACAGCCAAACAACATGTTTAGCTATTTCAACAATTCTAAATAATTTATGCAATTTCTCGATGGTGCAAATACTGAATATAACACCACTGCAGAATGGCTGGTGGGCTGACATTTACCTGGACATGGTTTTCGGCATGCAGATGTTGCCGACACACATACAAATACCATCAGTGAAATAAGCATACTGGAGTGCATAGCGATGTAGGTCACGCCAGTCACGGACATTACCTAGTACATATCAACAAGATGACTGTTTCAACCAAGAAAGTGAAGACTTTCTGATTTTAGGCTGCAACGAACTCATCAGATGCAGACTATTCTTACCAATGTTTGCAGTGTCTGTCTGTCAGTCTGTCAGTCTGTCTGTCACATGGCTTAAATCGGCGGCGGCGCATGCAGTGTATGCAGCGTGCCATGTGCGTGGGGTCATTCAGCGCAGCCATTGTCAAATTACTTTGACCACTTGTTTGCATGACTCCCAACTCAGATACCGAGCCCAAAATTAGACACTGATACTTGGGAATAGGCATAAGCAGCTTATTTCCCCGCCTATGTCCAAAGGATACTATCCGGGCCAGAAACCAGATTCAGGGGGCTCTGACTCTACATCCCTGTTGTCAATAATAATCTAAACAATCTCTAACGGCAGTTTTAAATGCGGAGTTCGCTACATAGTTGTTAAGTAATGACTGCCATATGGATTTCAAATGTACCATAATACCGTATTTTAGAGCTGGGCCGATATCACCCTTGCCGATATGGACATATATCAATATTTCTGAGCCCAAAATATTGGCAATATCGTGGCATACTCACACACCAAAATACTGAAAATGTGCCAAACGTTTGTCACTTTTAACTTTGAAAACCTGACGGCATCATCAGTAATCAGTATCATCTACGATGTCCACACTGTGGTACTCTCAGACCTAGTAATGGTAGCTATGCCATTTTCACTCTATATACTACATATCAGTAGTGAATGACGTCAAAGTGTCAATCCAAATTGCCAGCTTCTGGTTTGGCAAAGTTAAGAAAAGCAAAATAAAATATAAAAATACCGATATTTTCGTTTTCACCGATTCGATAACTATACATTGAAAAATATCCAAATGCTGATAACGACACGATACCGATATATCAGCGACATTTCAATACACTGACCCAGCCCATATTTGGGTGTAAGACACCTGGAGGCCACAAGAACATTGTGATGGGTGTCCTGATTTCCAGACGGGGAGGGGGAGGAGGAGTTGGGAAAAATTTTGCACTCTGTGGACCCACCGCATATCTCAAGAATGGCTTAAGGTACAGGCTTAAAATTTCGCACGCATATAGAGGGCTGAAGGCCCTTACCAAAAATATGTCATAGGGGGTCGGAGGTGGTGTCACATGACCTTTTTTACTTCTGAATTCTGGAGCCGCATACAAGTGCAGCGTGTGTGGTGCATTCAATGCAGCCCTTGCCAAATTACTTTGGTCTCTTGTAAGATTACTAGCAGGCCTACTTCAGCTGTTGTTCACTTAATAAAATGCACTTTCAAATTCTCACTGCCATAGTTTTATTTCTGGGTGGAATATGTCGATGCAATTCAGAGATATTGCATGTAATTTCTTCCACATTAAACAGTGAAAAGTACAGCTAAATGCATGTTGTAGCTTTTGAGAATGTTCACGTTTATAGGAAATTATTTCTATACTGCACCCTGTAAGGTAATTTTGTTATGAACATCAGATGAGTAAAAGTGCGACAAAAGTATGAATTATACCGTAGGAATGATCACGAACTCCAACAACATCCAGTTCAACTGTGCCGTATTTGCCAATGTTCATGGCTCCAGTCAGCTGACCAAACTGCTCATAGTGAGTCTGATGTGCCCTGACAATACACCAACAAGTACCAACAGTGCAACAACTAAAGACATCAAACATCAGTAGTGGCAACAATATCATCATCATCAGCAGCAGCAGCAGCATCATCATCTTCTTCAACAACATCTCCAATTAGCCAAGACCACAGTGTTGGATAAAAGAACCGTATTCTACCTAAGAATTGCTTCAGAATTCAAAACAATGGTGCTTTACTCTAACTTGCCAAGCTAAATTCTGACAAGAAACTGAGTAAAAATTCCAACAGATTGAACCCTAACTAAATTTTCTGGAGTTGCCAATGGAGTAACAAGCAGCTTTTCTGCAGTTATAGAAAAGAATGATAATTTACTGCAGTGCAGCAAGACACGTACGATCGCAGACGACAGAAAAGCTCGCGAGACCACGGCTCTCTAGCAATGGCATCACAAAGCACGTCAGCACTGAGGTCCACATCAAAGTCAAAGCAACGTGTGATAGCGGTCCACGTAATGTCAAAGTTGACAGGCACCAGCTGTGACGAATCAGCTTCATTAGCACCATCCGCATTCTTCATCATCCTGTAACATGCCGACTGTCATGTTTAAGTAATTCACTTATTTTGCACTAAATGTTCCAATTAACATAAAAGGTAATGAAGATAATGAAAAATGTGACACGAAGAATTGATGATGTAATGTTTTATACATAAAAAGTGGAATTGGCAAACTGGGTATTGAATTATAATTCTCTTTGCATGTACACAGTGTTGTTTCATGAAGTAACAACTTTCACTGTGTACTGGTACTGCATCAAAAATCTAATCAAAAATTTGAATTATATAAATTACTATTCAACAAAAACTGTCAGTAAAAGTTTCCAACTAGCAATCCTAAATAAAACAGTTGCCAACAAAGAGCATTATGTAAGAGAACTATACTAACTAGTCTACAATGTGCAATTGGATAAAAATTCTGCATTAATTGCCTTATGGTGTTGCATATAAGGTTACCTCATTTTTCCATCAAATGACAATCTCCACTTCTTCATTGGCTCCTCCACTTGTATCCACAGTCCTCCAGCTGAATAAGCCATTTCCTTGTCTCCAGTCAAACTGGTGTCCGGCAGCGACGGCAGCTCAAGCAATCCAATATCAGGAATCTACCAAAGTGTAACATAACGGAACATTGGGGAATCATCAATGCAGTTTAAACTGTCTGTCATACTTCAGTTCAACACATGAATGTGACATGACCCAGGCAGAATAGAGCAGCACTGAAAAACACACTGCAACAGTGATTTCAACCAGTAGTTCAGCATAATCAACTGCGACAGTACTAGCTACACATTACATGTAGACCTACCTTCTGCTTGTACTACTTTCTCTATTTTACGGATTAAAAAATGCATGACTGTAAGCAAAATCTGTTGACAAGTAGAACTGAATCACGCACTGACATATAGCTGCAGCACTGCATCAGCCTTCAAGATGCTACATAAAAAATAACATTTCTGAAAGTTTTGTATGTGCTGTAGGCAGAAATAGCCTTCTTTGCAGTTCAAAAATGAATGAAGAAATAAACACAACGAGTATATTGCACATAATTCACTGGAAACAGTTTCTTAGTGATACATCACACTCCAGGCAGCTGCAAGCCTGTAGCAGGTAGTTTACGATTGTTATCCATATAAGTCTGTCCTTTACATCTAGTAAAATCTAACTACAAAGCCAAAATAAATAAATGCATCAAACATATGCTTACCTTGATATAGAGAACAGTCTGCACAATGCCATTATGTCTCCTGGCAGTGGCAGCAACAAAGTACTGGCCAGATGGACTTCCACCATTGAAATACACAGCGTCTACAGCCTAGTGTTCACAAAAACAGCAAGTCAAATAATATCCAGCACTGTACTGTTATTAAGAGCTTGCACAACCTGCTCAAATGATGGTAACAGTTATGCAGCCAATTTACAAAACATTAACTTTACAGTTTACAATCAATCAAATTTTAAAAGTGAGATAACATCCACATTCTGCAACTTGTAGAGTGCACATTATACAAGTGACTGAACAATATAAAAGCAAAAAACATTGGATAAAAAAACGAAAATGAGCAAAACATACAGAGACATGATGAAACATCAATAAATGACAACGTGACAGAGATCCTCTTTTAAAGTGGCAATCTGCACCAAGGAGGACAAGTTGCAGTTTCAGCAATACGCTATAGCTGCCAGCCTTCTGGCAGACAGATGGACGAAGACACAAAAATTAACAACATATACGACTGACACTAAAGGTTCCACCGACCCACCGGCTGAACCACTAACCCACTGTGGGCCACCACCGACTAATGCTAACACTGACACTATCCCCAACACTGACCCTAACCCTAACAATATCATAAGTATATTAGAACTCTATCACTAATATAAATACTAACCCAAACCTACTTATCGATTGTTAATGCACGCCAGTGGGTAGGTAGAACCTTTAGTGTAACCACCATGTACTCCGGTCCATACTGATGCACTAACATTATAACAAGGCAGTAATCATACCAATGGATGCTTTGAAGATAACTGCTGAACACAATCCATTTCCTTCTCTGAGCTGCGAGACTTCAATCCATATCCAGCATCCTTGCCTGTCAAGTCTTGGGGACGCTGTTCACTCTTTCGCTTGCGACGCATCCTCATGAAGTTGAAAATCCAATATTTGAATGGATACCATTTACCAGGCTGACTGTAAATACCGTAAATTGGTGCTGGATCTTTAATGACTGCAAATAAAATAATAAATACTAATATCGGAACAATAATAATCCAAAGCATTTTTGTTTACAATTTTTCTACGATGGACAATCGAACAACGCCGAAAAGTGACAGACTGAAAACTTGAATTCAGAGTTGCGCGGATTCCAACTTTCGGGTGTGAGCTTAGTGTCTGAGGTTTTAGCGTTGTGAAGCGGTGGATAGAGGTGGTAGTAGTGTGTGGAGTACATAGTTCGACCATAAAACAACCTTGCCGAATAACTAGTCGTCTGCAATATCACACTTACCGGTATACGACGTATAACAAGTACGAAATGGGGGTCAGGAGAATTTGCGGGGCTGGGCGGATCTGCGGGCTGGATAATTAGATTAAACTGCGGATCAGATTGCGGTTAAAAATGCGGGGCGGTTTTGCAATGAGTGTAAGACTAGCTCTGTGGGAATCGGATCGATTCAACAACAGAGCTGGCTGAAATATGCGGTTTTCCACCACGGGATCACGGATTCATGATATATAAATCCCTTATCGCAACCAGCGTTGTACAGTTTTGTATGGTCTGCGAGGCGGATCCGCAAGGTGAGATCTAGATGTAATCATTAATATTAACATACTGATCTTTGCCTACAAATTGTGGAGCATCTGAACTTCTCAGGTCTCATTGTAATGTTTGACACGTGGCCTTCACACTTAGGAGGCTAACGAACATTTCCTTAGCGGCTCTACGCTCACAAATTCCAGGGCTCCAGCTAATGTTGGAAGCGCCCATCACTTAGACTTGACTTAGGCTATATAAGCTGCAAGTATGATCCCCGATGTACAAAGATCTATAACGTTAATTCGTAGTTTTTTTGCAATAAAAGCGGATCTGCACTAATAGTTAAAACAGGGGAAGACCAGATCCGCTTCACGCAAATTCTCCCGACCCAGAAATCGTTACTTTTAACTTTACCAGGTCGTACAAACTACTATTAAGGACCATGCACTTAGTTGATTGCATAGTTACCCATTATCATTTACAACTTGTGTGTTGTTTGTTAACTACTGACGCGCCTACCGCCAAGTCAATGGTTACTCATGCAGTCACGCACAATATTTCATACTACAGTATCCATTTCTGTGTACCGGTGGTCTGGTACACAGAAATTGCTTAGAACCGCGCTTCTCTGTGTCCTTTTTTGTTTCAAATGATAATATCTACTTTTGTTGTTACCATGGTTGTTACCATTTCCGATTTTGTCGAAGATGGCGGACGACGATGATAAGTAAGCGATAGTCTTGTTACATTCATGTGTGACACTTTTACCACACATATTAAATTTGTGTCTTTTAATTTACATTTTATCACGCAAATTGATATTGACCGACACTGATGTTGATAAGTAGTATGTGTAATATGTTGGCACTAAACTATTATTCAGGAGCCCGATTTTCAAAACTTCTTAAGAACATCTTAAGAAGATCTTAGGAATTCTTAAGTTGTGAACTTACGACGAAGTTACGACGAACTTAGGAAAAACTTAGGAAGAACTTAGGAAAATCTTAGGAAGTTTTAAAAATTGGTCCCCAGTTTATTCTTCCCTGGGATCGATTGGCAGATTTTCGAGAATCAGCGATAAATCACTGTTTAACGTTCATTTTAAGTGAAGCGAATGCAGAAAGTTAACGTCGTTGCTTAAAGGTGATACGATATGAGATGCTATTTTAACGTGCGCCTGAAAGCCGACATAAGTCAGCTTTATCTACCGCACGGAAGCAACAATCACGATCAGAGGTATAATCACATAGTTAATGTAAAATAGTTTTTAGCTGCTTACTGCAAAGTAAACGCATCTGCATAATAAATTTTAATAAATTGCACCGCAAAATGATGAAAAGTAGAAGTTTAATGGTCTTTTTAGTATAGTTATTTTGCGTCATCCATGACGTCACATCAGGATGTGCTCGTTTTGCTTAGGTTGAGATTCGTTGTAAATTATAATTTAGGGATGCTAAAAGTTGAGACTTTTTTTCTTGATACCAGAAATTTTTTTCCCGGGACTCGACGAGAATTCTCGACCACGTGATGATGTCACACCCTGCTGAGTAGACATCAATATCGAATTACCGATGAGGCCTAGGCTACTCGTGAGGTCATGCGC
>Ga0126335_1002408_pt1 | contig 11169 bp, 1 predicted proteins | sample OlaspJWI45metaG_FD_108409 | JGI IMG/M metagenome (GOLD analysis project Ga0126335, IMG submission 108409) | Marine gutless worms symbiont microbial communities from Oahu, Hawaii - Olavius sp. 1 OAHU.JWI-45 metaG | ecosystem: Host-associated > Annelida > Digestive system > Unclassified | place... | reverse complement strand
GTGTGATACACAAGTGTTTCTTGTCCAAAAACCGAAACATTTTAGTGAAAGCATATATAACATATATACGACCACTGCTGGAGTATGCTGCTTGTATATGGTCACCTTACCAGCTTGATGATATTGCTAAGATTGAATCTGTACAACGACGCTTCACAAAACGACTTCCTGGGTTGTCTAATATCAGTTACAGTGATAGGTTAGCAGTATTGGGCCTTAGAAGTCTCCAGCTGCGGAGACTCCATCAAGATCTTATTTACACATATATGTGTGTGCTGTAATGCCTGTAAGTGCTAACGGCCTTGGCATTTCACTTGGTTTTACCAGGTTCTAAATAAATATATCTTCCGTGTCTCCGTGATGTTGGTGGCACCGCGTATTTGCTCCACGATGTTCTCCTGTGAACAACGTATGACATAACCGGCTCAGTTACACTGCAAAGGTTAAAGTCTCCGTGCCTGGATAATCCACGGCGGATTTCTGTGACGTGGAATTGCGACAGTCTGGACAGCATCAGTACCATAACGTCGATAGGCACTTCTCTCCAGTCATGGAGACGTTTGAACACAGCATTGAACGACTCTGACTGGTTTGTCGTACAGCAAGTACTTTACTTCACTTGTTAACCTTGGATGATCAACTTGCGGCTTCATGGTGTAAGTGTTTGATAATGGTTTGTATGTCTGCTTTTTTCTACCACCGTCCACAAAATGGGTAAAATGTATCTGCATCGACATCCACAAATTACCCGATGTCACATCTGCATCCCCGCACATCTGCATTTTACCACGAGTAAATGTAACGGTTTTTTCAGGATGTCTGTCATGGTGAAGGTCCGCCATAGCGAAGGTTTGTCATAATGCAGCCCAAGATGGTCAGGGGTGTCCTGTCCACTGTCAAGATGCTAGAGAATGCAGTTCACAGATAAATAGGGGCCTAGACTTGTACAATAAATGCTAAATTTTGTAAAAAATTTTAAAAGGATACTTTTTACAGAGTAATGTAGTTGGGTATGACCTACATAGTGTCCACGACAAAAAGTGACCCGATAGTGATGCAACGACTGTTAAATATTTTTGAATAGTTTGAGTAGACTTTGCTGTTGCCACGGCTTTCTTCTTGTTGAGATGCAAACGAGATGAGTATCTGCAGTGGAAAATGTGGCCTTGCAGGCTGTGGTTGTCTTCAATTCGTCCAGCCTACTCGCTGATGTTGAGACAGCCATCTTGCCTTGAAATTGTCAAGTTGTTATATGTGCAGACGAGTTCACTGAACTGTATTTATTATGTGTACATTGGTGAAATAATTATCATGGATTTTATCCTGGCTCAACCATCAGCGTTCAAAGTACTGCAGACTAGGCCTATACGAAGCCACAACGAAGTATTCCAATTAACTCAGGTGACAAGTGCGTTCATTTTTTGTTACAGAGTTATGCATGCAAATTAATCCAAAATGCAAATGAATAATTCTCATAGCAGCAGATCGCTTGTAACAGTTAGTTCATGTTGTTAGTTGAACTGATGAACCACGTAGGACACTGCAGTCCAGTATTCTTTGTCGCTTCAGTGCTCTGTCCAATAGTCGTGCTGCAGGCCAGCAATACGCTCCTGGAGGAGTTAGTACATTCGCTTACACGTTGGAGGTGCCTCGCCCAGCCATGTAGCATGCACCTGTCATCTGCAGCATCGCTCCTCATCCTTCAGTTTGCACAGGAACACCCAGAGGTAAGGGTGTCGCCCCTCAATGTGCCGGTTCCAGCGGTTGTGAAAACTGATGAAACAACAAAACTGGTGATCATTATACAGCACTCATATACATGGTGTCTCACAAAACGCGCCAACTTTGGCAGACTATAACATCAAAGCAGTTCAACCAACATTATATAATTTTTAGCACGCTGGTTGCCAATGAATGTAGAAGCTGTTTGGCGGTAAAATTTCCCGCCTCTTCTGACTTAGTTTGCCGCACTACCTTGCAAAACTCATGGCATACACGTGTACAGGATACGACCTGATCAGCCAAGAGTCTATGGTACTAACAGTTCTATCAACGAGTAGCAAGGTGAGAAGGAATATAGTTGGCTTCTAAGTGGTTGTTTGTGCGAGTGTTCATATCTCGACCATACACATTCTACATAGGTGGTGGGAATGTAGTGGTGTTGGCTGTATTCGAGTCAATCTTCCAGTTCCTCGCGGTGCCGAATTAGTCTCTGGGTGCACCTGCTGCCACGAAGGAGAAGAAAGTTGTGCCTCAGCAGTAACACTGGAAGGTAGCCCTGAGCTATCAATTTCCGGACTACTTTCTGCAAGCGACGTTCACGTCGGTAGTGAACAGAAAGACTGTGACCAAGCAGTTGTAGATTTTGCCATAGGCTTTGGCTGAAGTGAACACAGCACCGCAAAGCCGAGACCATGGCAACTTAGTCTCAGCTGCTGTCATCAAAACTCCGCTCGAAGTCCGTCACTACCTGCTAGGTCTTAGAGCACGGTGAGTCACATGTCTGACTTCCTGCTTCAAATGCTGCAGTAACTGCCTAAACTGGCCAATGGATTTTCTTGTCATCAGACAGAAGGCGAGCGTAATGACGTATCTATGACACAGCCCATGTACAGTGACAAACGGTAAGTACCGCCTAGGTGCAGTTTGGAACATTCCGTTAAGGTACAAGGTGTCTGCAGCTTTTATTGCTCTTGGGAAACTGTTCGTCGTAAATAATGCTATGCCCCAATCGTTGTCATGGTGGGTCAGTAATGGTTGCCTCTTGGTGGAATGAACTTGGCTTGATAGCATTTAGATCAAGTGCGAACACTTTCATAGGCTGGCAGCACGTCTGAATGACCTGAATCCTCATCCATTGTGTTGTCGTAAATGCGACGCACAGGAAGTCAGCCACTTTCTTCCTTATGTTTTTCCGAATGATGCCTCGTCTGACTGCTTTTTCCTCTGGTGGGTGGCTGTGCTGGTTGACTCGATGCAGTGCAATACAGACAGAATCCGTCATTTTTGTCAGATTTTGTAACTCAGTAACATCACTGCGACAAACTAATACCTGTATACTGCTGTGCCATGGATGTGCACATCTGTGCGATCCAGTTCATATTTGGCAGGAGAAAACTACAGACTGGAGTCTGTCTCAGAAGATCGGCTCAGCCGTTTGGACACAGAACATGAATGTGACAGACGGACATCTTGATAATGGCAAAGGTCGCACAAGTTTGTTTGATATGGCCAATAAACGTCATGCTGCAAGCATCTCTCGCCTGAACTGGAATTGGGAACTGTACGGTTTCGTAATTAGCCATTTGAGATAGTAGGCAGTACATACATACATACATCAGGAAATTTTTAAGTAAGTAAAAACCTCAAGTATCACTAAGTAACCAATATGTGGTGAAAGCCTGTGCTTTTTCATGTTATTATTGTTTGTGACATTGTTGGCGTCAGTGAATTTGGTGAATTTGCTTTTCCTGTAAAAGACACATCGACACAGGAAATAATACTTGCACTTTACTCCAAGGCAGCTGATTTTATCAAACATGCTCTGGCATGTAGGATCCAGTCAACGCATGCACCATGGCCATGGGTAAAATGCGGTTGCGGATGTTCTGATGGACAAAGTGCAACTGCGACCACTCTAGTAGGGCCAAGTATAAAACATGGGGTTTTGGGTGGGTACATTCTTAAAAAACGACGAAAACGCACAGAAATTCGTCTAAAAAGCTGTATTAGCAGCATGTGGAATGGTAGAGCCATCTAGCAAATTAATCAGAACTATTTGTAGCAAAATATTTTAAATCAGACTGTTGAAGAATGACGAAAATTTCGAGGGAAAACACAGAAATGCGTCCATAAACTGAATAAGCAGCAAATAGAATGATGGCGCCACCTAGCGAATTTATCATAATTTGCAAAAAAAATTAACTACTGATTTCTACGGTGTTTTAGAACGATGAAAAATCTAGGTAAAATGCACCAAAATTTGTCTATTAACTGTATAAGCTGCAAATAGAGTTACAAAAAAATATCTGAATGAGCTGCATACAGTGTTAGTGACCCATACAGAATGGCTGTAGAGAATCAGTTGTCACACTAAGTAGAGTGCAGTAATTAACAGTAACAGACTGCTGCATTTCTTGTAGAAAATTAAGCCCTTTCTGGCTTTCTAGCATCGTTTGCTATCGTTCATAAGTCGCAAAATAAAATAAAATCTACATTAAAACACTACAAAGAGAATGCAAACACCGGTATATAAGCACGTGCCACGTTTACAAGTCTAGACAACGTGCTCGCCAAATGCCCACACGCAAATGGCTTGCACGCCTCGCAAGTTCTGAAATGTTTGAATCAGACCTGAGGTAGGCATGGTTAATATAGAAGCATCTAATATACCAAAGCTTTCGGAATTTTACCGAACGCCAAATTATACATCTCAGCCGTGGCTGAAGGTTGTTATGGCTAGTTAGAAATCAATTTTTTGCTACTGCTACAAGGTTGCTTTCACTGTTTAGTTCATATGTTGTCAGATTAATCTGACTCGATAAAGAATCCACCTAATAGCTGAATTGATGCCTAGGTCATACCCGGTTTAAGTTTATTTGTAAACAGTCTCGTGATTGATACGACAGATGCGTAAATGTATGAAAAATAATTTTTTGTAGTTACAAGTATCTCAGAGAGTGTGTCTTTGCTTAGAATATCGTTGTGACACTAACTATACGACTGATACTAACCACAGTATAAATACTACAATTTACCATAGCCTATCCGTAACTCTAAGCATAACTTTATACTAATCTAATAGTAACCATTATATTAAAGTTAAATAAACTTGACCCTCTAAAACTGGCCTTAAATAAAATTGTCTTTCGCCTCTTTTTAGTCAGACATAAGCTCAAACGAATAGTGAGAAAAGAATAGCGCCTCTTAATAGTTTAAGAGGTGCTATAGTGCTTAGCAGTGAAAATAGTGCAATTATTCATACAATAAGAGGTGCAGTGTATTACTGTTGCGCCTATTGCACCTCTTAACGTACAGTCTAGCCCAAGTTTAAAATGTTTTTTGTTATTTTCTAGGCATGTTCAGCTGAGACAATGAAATAATGAACTACTGAACTGTCATCAGTGAGGGAAATTTCTATTTGATCAACAGTGAAGTGATGGATCAAAACCAGGTTTACGCTTTGTACCGACAGATGCACCCAGTCACAACCATTGAACATTGTGTCTGCTGTAACTTTGTTGACAATGATCAGAAGAACTTGGTTGTTGCTGGAACAAATTTACTCCAGGTCTATCGGCTGAACAATGATGCAGAGACAGGACAGAAGGACACTGTTATTGGTGCAAGGTCGCAAGAGAAATTGCTCGACAAGGCTCATGATGCACGCTGTCGCAGGATACGTCTGGAGTTTGTCTGTAGTTTTCAGCTGTATGGGAACATTCTGTCGTTGCAGAGTGTGAAGCTTGCAGGTGCCACTCTTGACTCCATTCTCATCAGTTTCTCAGATGCTAAACTCTCTGTTGTTGAATTTGATCCCAGCATTCGTGACCTCAAGACAATCTCGTTGCACCATTTTGAGGATGATGATCTGCGTGACGGTCGTTATCAGCACAATGCAGGTACGTCACAGATACATGTGGACCCAGATGAGCGGTGTGCTGCGCTGGTAATCTATGGCCGACATCTGGTTATTCTGCCATTTCGTCGTCATCTGGCTGTAGATGCTGCTGACCGTTTGACATCTGGTGACAGTCAGCTGCCAGTCTTGTCATCGTATACAATTGACTTGCACAAACTGGATGAGAAAATCAGCAGTGTCATTGACTTGCAGTTCTTACATGGCTACTATGAGCCGACTGTGCTGATACTGTATGAGCCGCTACCAACCTGGTCGGGCCGTATTGCTGTGCGCAAGGACACCTGCAGTATTGTTGCCTTGTCACTCAACCTACAGCAGAGAGTTCACCCAGTGATCTGGTCTGTTGCCAACCTGCCAATGGATTGCTGTCAGATCTGCTCAGTGCCGAAGCCTGTCGGAGGTGTGCTTGTGTTTGCTGTTAACTCTCTGTTGTACCTCAACCAAAGTCAACCTCCCTATGGCGTGTCTCTCAACAGCATTACTTATGTCAGCACCGAATTCCTTCTCAAGACACAGGATGGAGTGAAGATGACACTGGACTGTGCACATGCAGCATTTGTGTCATCTGACAAGCTGGTGCTGTCACTGCGCGGTGGTGAGCTGTATGTGTTAACGCTGCTTGTTGACGGAATGCGAGTTGTTCGTAGTTTCAACCTTGACAAAGCTGCTGCCAGTGTGCTGACCAGTTGCATGTGCATATGTGGCGATGGCTTACTGTTTCTTGGATCACGTTTGGGCAACTCTCTTCTGCTTCGATACACTGAAAAGTTGCCAGAAGAAGTGGGCTCTTCATTGGAAAGTGATGAACCAGTCAACAAGAAAAGAAAACTGACCAACACTGATTGGCTGGACTACTCGACCATCGAGGATCTTGACGAACTGGAAGTTTATGGCACAAGTACAGCCCAGTCAGACTATCAGTTGACTCAGTATACGTTTGAAGTCTGTGACAGTTTGCTGAACATTGGGCCTTGTGCTCATATTGTCATGGGTGAACCAGCATTCCTGTCTGAAGAGTTTCACAGCACCGAGTACCATGACTTAGAACTGGTAACGACATCGGGCTATGGAAAGAATGGTGCACTAACTGTTCTGCAGAGAAGAATTCGACCTCAGGTTGTGACCACTTTTGAATTGCCCGGTTGCACTAACATGTGGACAGTGATTGGTCATGACAGCAGTGACAAGTCAGAGGAGACAGACAGTGGCGAGCCGACTCACATGTTTCTCATTCTGAGCCGCGAGGATTCCAGCATGGTGCTGAAAACTGGCCAGGAAATAATGGAGTTAGACCAGAGTGGACTGAATACTCGTGAGCCGACGGTGTTTGCTGGTAACATTGGTAGTAATCAGTATGTGATTCAGGTGTGTGCAAATGGCGTGCGACTGCTGAATGGAGTGAAACAGCTCCAGCACATCCCACTGGATATTGACTCACCAATCTCCAGTTGTTCTGTGGCAGACCCATATGTTGCAGTCCTCACTGAAGATGGTCAGGTTATTGTGCTGGTTCTGAAGCCTGACACACTTGGTACTGGAGCACGGCTGGTTGTCACAAAGGCTCCAATACGGTTAAGACCGAACATCACGACATTGTGTGCCTTCAGTGATGAAAGTCAAATGTTTACACTGACACATTCCAGTGAAGCAATAGCCACGCCTGTGAAACAGCAGACCTTTGTGCCAGAACCATCAGTGACTTCTGTTGAAGATGAGGAGGAATTGCTGTATGGTGAATCGTCAGTTGCAAACACCATTTCTTCACATTCTGATAACGGTGTTGATGGTACAAGCTCTACAGAACCAGAATCAAAGTCATCATACTGGTTGGCGGTCTGTCGTGAGAATGGTATGCTGGAAATCTTTAGCCTACCTGATTGCCGTCTCTGCTTCTCAGTCAAGAACTTTCAAAATGGTGAACATGTTTTGACTGACAATATAGAATATCTGGATGAGCTACCAGATGAGCTGAAGTCTGAGAAATACCCAGAGATAGTTGTTGAAGAGATTCTATTCATCTGCCTTGGTGGCAGAAGAATGCAGCCATATATTATGGCTCGTGTTGATGGAGACTTTCTGATCTATGAGTCATTTACACATCACACGCCGGAAACAAGTGGCCGGCGTTTGCAGCTTCGCTTCAAGAAGATCAGCCATGGATTGGTTCTTGGTAGCAAGAAGCCACAGCCAATGCAGTCAAAAAGTGACACATCTGTGGATGGCGCAGAGCGCCGCATTCGAGTGCCATGGCTCAAACCTTTTAATGACATATCAGGATATTCTGGTGTCTTTGTATGCGGTCCGTCTCCATATTGGATCATAATGACGTCGCGTGGAATGTTGCGAGTACATCCAATGAGTATTGATGGCCCAGTGACTTGCTTCACACCTTTCCACAACATCAATTGTCCCAAGGGTTTCCTCTACTTTAATCAACAGGGTGAACTTCGCATCTGTGTGCTTCCAACGCACTTGTCTTATGATGCAGCATGGCCAGTGAGAAAAGTGCCACTTCGCTGTACTCCGCACTTCATTGCATACCACACAGAAAGCAGGACCTATGGCCTCACAACAAGCATGGGAGAGCCGTGCACTAAGGTTGTAAGAGTTGTCGGAGATGGTGATAAGGAATTTGAGAATGTGGAACGTGATGACCGCTTTGTGCATTCACTCCTTGACAAGTACACTGTGCAGCTGTTCTCACCAGTCACCTGGGAACCCATTCCAAACACCAAATTTGACTTGGAAGAGTTTGAGCGTGCATCATGCATGAAGAGTGTCAGTCTCAAGTCCGAGGGCACCGTCAGTGGATTGAAGTCTTATATCGCACTTGGCACTAACTACGCTTACAACGAAGACATCACTTGCCGCGGGCGAATTGTCATATTTGACGTCATTGAGGTCGTTCCTGAGCCTGGTCTCCCACTCACCAAGAACAAATTAAAAGTGGAATATGACAAAGAGCAGAGAGGAGCAATTACAGCCCTTGATGCCGTTCAGGGATTCTTAGTTACAGCAATCGGTCAGAAGATATACATCTGGCAGCTGAAAGATGATGACCTTTCTGGCATTGCCTTCATCGACGTGCAGATTTATGTGCAGAGTTTGGCATCAATTAAGAACCTGATCCTCGTTGGTGATATCTTCAAGAGCATCACTCTTCTTCGATATCAGGAAGACATGAAAGTTCTGTCTTTAGTCAGTCGAGATTGCCGACCAATGGAAGTCTACTCTGTTGCCTACATGGTGGACAACACAAATCTCAATTTCGTTGTCTCTGACAAAGAAAAGAATCTGTTTCTGTATGCATACATGCCCCTAGAGCGAGACAGTCATGGTGGTCAGTTGCTATTGCGTCGCAGTGCTATCCACGTTGGTAGCCACATCAACACAATGTTTCGTGTCCAGTGTAGAATGACAGACAGTGATCTAAGACGTGCAGTGCGTCGTCATGCTACCTACTTTGCCACTCTGGACGGAAGTATCGGCTGTGTACTTCCCGTCTCGGAGAAGATGTATCGGCGACTGTCAATGCTCCAGAATCTGCTTACGACCTACATTCCACACAAGGCGGGACTGAATCCCAAGTCCTATAGGATGGTGCACAGTGTCGGACATCAACTGAGCCGACCAGTGAAGAACATTGTCGATGCTGATCTGTTGTGGAAGTTCATTGACTTGACAGCACTGGAGAGGGCTGAGATAGCCAGACGACTTGTGACGTCTGTCAATCAGATTGTGGCTGATCTTATTGACGTTGACAAAGCTACTGCTCATTTCTGACAGTGGCACTGGCTGCCAGTCTGGCTGGCTCTTTGATTCTGGCCAGTAACCCGTTGGTCAGTCGTATGTTGTTTGACTGTAGTACATTCAGATATGTTTCTGACTGTCGGTATGTAGCCGTGCCTTTAAGAGATTATCCACATATACACCATATGTCCATGTGCCAGTGAAAGTTGTTAACTGGACATTCACCCCAATCATCTGACAAGACCAGAACTGACAAGTTGGGGTTGGGACTACATTAAATGCAACTTGAGTGAATTTAGTCATGAGAGTGGGATAGAAATTCAGGGTGGTTTGTTTTGTGTCTTACACCTGTTATATTGTTGCAGAATTCTAAAAACTTTTCATAACCGATATATTTCTGCATCTGACTATATAGGCCTGCTGTATTTAGCAGCGCTGCTAGTTATGCTATTTTGAAACAACCTCAGTACATCATTATAGGAAATAAAAACTGCTTACTGTTTATTGGGACATTATGTGTAACATGTTGTCTGGATGGACTTATCTTTGTAATGGCTGATGATATATATGCAGAATCAGCATATCCACCAGACACAGAGAACATACTGATGAACAAAACAAACACTGACAGTAGGATCATCCTAATTTACTGCATTTTATCTGGTCGTTGGCTACATAACTCTGCTGCCAACTGAGCTTCACAGTCCATTCTCTGCTTCTTACTCTGACGGCTGTACTTTTGAGAAGTATTGTCCACTTAACTGCATGTGATTCTGCCTGATTTCTTATACTATTTTGGTGACTGTTAACCTTTGAAGTGAATTGACTGCTTAGAACAGCTTGTGACACTGATGACCTACCTCTGCTGGTCATACCGATGTCAATAATATTGCAATAATTTGTTGTACTTGAATAATGCTGTGTTGTCTTTTTTTATAAACGTAATGTAATTTCACACTGGAAAAGACTCATTGTAACCACGGTCAACGTCAAGATCGTTAGTATGAGGACAGGGTAGCCATGGCCTCATCATTTTCAAGCTAGGGTGACGTTAGTGATTTTGAGGTGACCCCATCAAACTGATGAAACTTGCAGAAAATTCCCACGAATGTAGCAGAAGCCATCCTGAGCACTAGTTACGATACCGGTAGACCTATAGGAAAACTTTCGCAAGCCCCTTTAGGCCACATTAAAAATCGTCATTGATACTGCACTGTTTGACAAAAGGTGTTGGCTTAGCTCTGTGCCTCACCCAGTCTCGGGAGTTTCAGAAACGACGTAAAGGGTAAAAGTGCGGACACTTGATGTAGCACATCTGTAACCTCGTCACAGAAACACTCCGGTATTGCACACATTGTCGAGGAACAAAGTTTTATGTGCACGAACAGAATAAACTGTACATGTCTTGATGTGTGGTATGTGCAAGACCATTTTCAAGACCAAGTAGGCTTTACTGATATTGGATATACAAAATGTGGCAAATCAACTCTGTACACTAGTGTACAGTAGTCCGTATTTTCACCTTTTTTGTTCAGCAGAAGCAAGAACAATCATTCATGGTGGCCTGTAGGCTAGATAAAGCATAGGACGGAAAGTAACTCGACTACTCGAGTCACTGTCTGCGTACCGTAAATCCTGTAATAGGGGGAAGCCCTCGGCTTGTATTCAAACATGCAGTATATACATAGGCGGCGGAAGGGGTCAGTGGTTGGGGGGCACCATGGCGAGTGCTGAGCACGAGCCTATAACGGGGGTCTGGGGGCAGATCCCCCAGCAGG
>Ga0126335_1002407_pt1 | contig 11171 bp, 7 predicted proteins | sample OlaspJWI45metaG_FD_108409 | JGI IMG/M metagenome (GOLD analysis project Ga0126335, IMG submission 108409) | Marine gutless worms symbiont microbial communities from Oahu, Hawaii - Olavius sp. 1 OAHU.JWI-45 metaG | ecosystem: Host-associated > Annelida > Digestive system > Unclassified | place... | reverse complement strand
TTACAAAAGTGGCCCTTGGCGTTCCGGGGGGAGCAACTGCTCCATTTGCTCCATACTAGCTACGCCACTGATTAGAACTCTACACTGCGAAAAAGTACACCAGTACGCTTTTCACAAGCTGACACCGAATACGAACTTGAATGTCCAACACCCACGTCGAAAATAAACTCCAAAGTAGTCAGAGTGTTGACGAAAGAGTCACTCGACAGCAGCACGATAAGCGACAATCACAGTTCTTTTTGCAATCACGAGGTACAAAATCTAGCAACGAGAACTATCACGAGAATACGTCTTCACTAAGCAAACAACCGGATGAGATGTTGCAGGAATTTTGAAGATAGGTTAACACGTGACAGAGTTAGAGCCAATTGAATGATGAAGTTTCTTTAGGGACACAGTGTATAATACTCCGACAGACAAGTAAGGTCTGACGTCACATGGACACATACCGGTACTAAGTCCTTTCGGAGACTTCCCGTGCTTAAGCGTCGTTTGCGCTGCGCATGTGGAAACGACGCAATTACTATTGCAATAACAATATACATGTACAGTTAGGCTACTACAGTCGCACTGTCTCTGCGCTGAACTTCTTGTAGTAAGTTTAGCGCAGAGATAGCGCGCGTCGTCGTGGACTCGTGGTGACTTCCGATCACATGACAAAGACAGCGGCCACATCATTAAACCTACAGAGCTTTTAATAAGTTGTAAAAACGGCTGAACGGATCGAGGTCCTTTTTGGAATGGAGATCATGGGGACCCAAGGAACACTGTAAAGCCCATTAGATGGGGTCCAGTTCCCCGAGACCAAGGAGAGGAGATTTGATGCGACCAACGCCAAATTACATTGGCCACTTGTTTGCTCTCTGAGTGACGGAATATCATCAAGAACAACAGGCCACGTGCATATATCATACTGTGACGCACAGAAGGATGGAATTGCATCGTCAATAGCGCCGTCCAACTAACGACTTTTGGTGAATGATAGGTCGCCTATGTTTGGGAACATTGCCCGATGATTGCCGATAGACGACTTCGATTCGATTCGGCAGGTGACCTTCGGATCTTTGTTAATAACAGGTCGACGCCCTGTATGCACTGGACTATGAACATCGAGATGTTTCTCAGTATGCTATAGTTATTGTGGCTGTTGTTGTTTATTGGCTCGTCTGATTTACTTCGTGAGAGTTCGAGTGAATACAACCTCCAAAGTCATCCACCAGCGATTTCATATAGCAATTATATTGGCTCGTTTTAAATTTAACTACTGTAAGTCTACCTAGGCGTATAGGTGTGTCGTAGGCCTAGCGATCGAGCAGTCTTACTCATAAACGTACAAAAATTAAGTCTCAAACATTTCTGTGGTCATGCATAAGTTTATTATAGCGTGCATCTATGGTATCGCTTGATGACGTGTAAGGTAGGCTATAGCGTCTGTCAATAACCGTCATAACAAGTAGCCTACGAACCAGGCAGGAGAATCTGAAAGCGTATAGTACCATTAATAACACATCAATCTGACGTAATCAGAGTTCGGTTGGTCCGGTACATTGGTTGAAAACTGGCTGCTCGATATTTGGGATAATTACGTTCCTTGACTCCACCACAGACCTATATCTATGCATGTTTCGTGATCAATTTTACAGCAGTTCTGTACTCGACTGTTTGCGACCTTCTTTGGAGTGAAACTCATCACCAAAATGTTTTCACTGCGACAGTTTGGTTATAGCCTAAACTGAACTGTTTGTTGTTTTACAATAAGTCACACTATATTAGGCTTATTCAGTGACCTTAAATGATCCCTTGTGGCCGTTCTTCGGCTGTTTTTTTTCGCAGAAAACAGGTTTCGGAGCTGAAGCAAGACCTACAGGCTACTGTCTGCGAAGACTAGTTCTGATAATACATAGTGTATGGCGGTATTCTCTGGACTCGTACCGAGTGAGTGCGTTAAACAGAACCATAATTCAGCAAGGCATAGTTGTGACGTTCAAATAATTTTGCGTAAACTGTTAAAAGTTCTAAATAGGCCTACTTTCATATTCAATCGAAATAAGTAAAAATGAATCGTTGAACTTTTCGTCTTCACAGTAGGCCTACATTTGAATGTACGGTAAAGACGAAAAGTTCAATGATTCATTTTATTGTCACTGTGGTGGATTTCTCAGATATAGCTGAGAGATGACAGCTATAACAACAAATTGTGCACCTTATTGCATGCTCTACTTTCGATGCCTGTTTATCGCAGCAAGCTATAAGTCGGTTGTAACGTGGTCTACCGTGCATTATAGTCTTTCGTAATCATGAAAAAAGTTTGGATGTCAAACTTCACAAGGTAGTGGAGCAACATATTTAAGGTGTGGTGAAACAAATTGTAGGCCTACATAATTTGTTGGAAATTTCATGCCGTTTCTAGCGATGAAAGAATTTTTGAAAATCGGTTAACAATTAGTTAGTTAGAGCCACTTTACAAATGGAGAGTGATTCAAACTTTTTGGCTCACTCTATATGTTGTCAGTCTGCTACATTTTTGCAGTTACATTTTAGGCCTAGACTATACAGTTATATGTGCTTATGTGCACCTTATGTAGGCCTATGTTCGTGGCAAGGACGTAGGCCTATGCCGTATATAATGACAAATAGGGCCTACAAGACACAAGGGCGAGGACGACCGACGCTGTTGTAGTCAATAAAGTGATGTATTGAGCTATAAACCTACAAATATAGCGACTCGATTCAGTGCGTTTAGATGAACATAACTTCATCGTGGTAAGCAACAATAGCAAGGTCAGTCACATCTTAAGACCAGGTCGGGGTCGGTATTTGAGACTATAGGCTATACAATGAACGATGCACCTGCATTTTTGCACCAGACGCAGTGCGTTGGCGCGGCATTTGCTATGGCGACGTAGCTGTGTGTCTGTCACGTTGATGTATTGTGCCCAAACGACTGAGTCGATCATCATGTGACCTTCACCAGATTGTAGCCCGGTCATTTTAGTTTTCATACCAAATATGAACCTGATAGCTCGAGGGGATCTCCCTCACTGAAGGCGTCAAATGGGAAAGGGGTAAGTAATACATTGCAGTCATTCACCAGAGGGTAGCTATCGACCGCACAGCATGGAAAACTGTGCTTCGTAGCGTTTTGTGGCAAATTAAGGAGATCTTAACATGGGCGTGCACAAGCGTCGGGCGGTTTATCAGCGATAGCTGAGCTACCTGTTATATTAGGCCTAACTGTACTGTATGTTCTTCGTTAATAAAATTCACCAATTTTAAGACAAAACACAAAATCAAAGTTCGTACAGTTCCAGCGTCACGAATACGACTAACCATATGTTAGGTCTTGACGTATTTCTGTCGGATTTCCGTCACTCGCCACCGGGAGTGTTACGTGGCAGCTGAGGCGTTCCAAGCTGACCCCAGCATCACAGGAAGCGTGCACACGTCACTCATCGACACCATCAATCTATCTAATTCTCTAATTCTCGTTGTACGTCGCTATACGCCGGATTTCCCTCCCTGCTCGTCTTGTCTAATCAACTCTTTTATTTGCAAAGTCATGCGAAAACTCCAAACCGTTCGACTGAGTTTGTGTTGTATTTTAAACTCCCATACCAAGTATCGTTATTATTCAGTGCTCAACTGAGCCGATCTTAGATGTTCTGCTCAGTGTCTTGCATTTTATTAGCTGGTTCACCACAATAGTGGGGGCCAGCTATAGTAATGGTCCCAGTTGTCTGTCTGTATGTTCGTCCGTCCGTCTGTCTGTCTCACGCGAATATCTCCGAAACTAAGCGAGATATACGTTACTAGGAAACTCGAATAGAAATCCGGGCTTCCCGACTCAGAATCTGCCATCGCATTGTTCCGCCATTTGGGCGGTTTCCGCTGAAGACTGGAAATGGTGGAAACTGGACCTGAGTGGAGTTCATGGAGACACGTGTCGTACAGCAGTAGGTCTGGTAAACAGCATGGCCGCCTGAACGGCACTGGAGAGCTGCGAATTTCCAGGAAAACCGCATACAGGTTCGATCTACCACAGCCATAGCAGTGGTCCGCGTTTTCTGTCCGTCTGTTTGCCACAAGATAGGCCTACGATTACTATTAAAGTCGAAAAGGAAATCTGGGTTCCTGGCCCAGAATATGCCATGAGATTCGCGACCTCAAGTACGGTTCCGACTATTGTCCGTCAGAATATTAGCGACGCATGAACGTTTCACAATCCAAACATTGGGAGCACAAGGGCCAGTTATAGTTCCGTCCCATCTGGGACAATACCTTGCTTTGGCGGTGTTGAAAGGAATTTTTCTGCTTATCGTTACAAAAGAGACTATTTTAAATAATTGATAGGCGTTTATTCTTTAGGCTTGAGTTTATTAGAGACAACAAGACGTTACCGTACATCACACTTGATACGATACGAGATGCTATTTTAACGTGCGCTGAAAAGTCGACATGAGTCAGCTTAATCTACCGCACGGAAACGACAACTAAAAAGTGTAAAAACATAAAAAAACTATAAAGTAAAGACGGATATGCTAAGACGTAACAGTAAGCAGTATGGGGGAATTACATGTAGTAAAACCTGAAGAAAGAAAAAGAAACACTGCGGTGGGAAGGATTTGCAGAAAAGGAAAGTATTAATCCTAGAATGAAAGAGTAAGTGGGTGATGAAATACCAATAATAATAAGTATGACTGTTGGCAGATAATGATATAGCGCTTCTTCACGAGAACCTCGCCCCAGAAGCGCTGAGCTCTCACAATGTTACCTTCACACCCACGCGTTTATCCGCGAACGGTATGAACCATGCCTTTGCCTTCCCAGCCGAAGCTGGTCCTTATGTTATCGACCCCAGAGGGATGAAAGGCTGTGTCGACCTAGTTGGCTGGTTACGTACCTAGATGGTTTACCCGCCCGAAGACGGTCACCCATCCAAGTATTAACCGGGCCCGACGTGATTAACTTCGTTTATAAGACCGACGCTTCTAACCATTGCGCCACGCCGCCAACCACGGTTATGGCGGTAATGCATTGGGGCCTACGCGACGATTTCTAATTTGATAACGAATTTATTACGAAGCGAAGCGTTGAAATTATTAATTACTTTTTGCCAATGCCAGGTATTCACACGAGCTGAGCTGTGTGAGAGGAGCTGATAGCAACGGTTTTTCTTCGGACAGGACTATTGGACGTTAAGTTACGCCCATGTGTCAATTAGCAGAACTGTAAGCCGACTGCTTGTGTAACCTGAGCTCAGTGCTTTTTTCGCTTAATCTGGCACATAACTTTAACTGCCAGATCAAGTGCGGTGAAGCGAGTCCGAAGGAGGTCATCGTCAACAACGTCTTTGCACTGCAAACTTCAAGTGTTGTGCTTCTTACCTGCGCGCATGCCGCGAGCAGGTATTGTTTTCGATGGCGTCTGTGCGTCTGTTTGTCTGTGCGTCCGCCTGTCCGCACAAAATCTCGAAAAAAAACTGCTTATCAGAAATTGATGTAACTTGGTAGGAATATGCCCCATGGTAAAAGCTAGACGTTGCTGAAAGTTGGTGACATTTGACCTTGACCTTCGACTTTGAGAGCTATTTTCGTATTTTTTTAAATTCAGACTATATATTTTGAATGGCTTGACCTCCAACTTCATTTTCAAATTGGAGATACATCTTTAGAATATCTAGGTTACTTTCGAGTTTCAAGGTTAATGTCACGGTCGCAAAACAGCGGCAGCGCGCAGTTTTGCGCTCCCCTCGGACATAGTTTAATTATTAACTAATTTGGATTTACTACAGCGAATATCGGCCAAGGTGAAGAAAGTAATATTTTATGGGAGTGTCATGTATTGATGAAACTCTCAAAAACAATATCCAGTTCGTTTGATGTGCAGATGTTAGTCTATTATCTTGCTACAACATAGGCTAGTATAGATCCCAAATTTAGAAGAAAAACACACGTTCACTTGCTCGTGCAGAGGACGTTTTCTTCCACGAAATCAAGATTCGTATGAAAAAATGCCGGATAACTGGAAGCATCTGGCAGTCGGACCATCAAAAGATCAAAGCCGCGTGCATGCGTTAATTCATCGGTGGTGATGGCACGCAAGATTAAATGATGACTGGGGACTGGCACATCTCTTGGTCTCTGACGACATGGGAGGTTCTGATGTTGGTGACTTGACTGAATTAGTTATTGTACTCTCAGGTAATAGGTGACAGAAAACCAGCCACCCAAAACGTTCAAAATAGTAACAGGAAAACATCAAGCATAAGAACTTACTTCCGAAAGTTGCGTCATCGCTAGCGCAGCTGAGCATTCCTGGCGACTCTGCGGTGTTGTCGTTAGCTTCATCAAAAAGTCGCAGGTTTGACTCGTGGCCTCGACACTCGGGAAAACAGTTGTGGGCAAGATGCTTACACCTACGTGTCCAGTGAGGTGTGACCGTGTGACGGTTTGAACACACAACAACTGTGATATACTTGTACAACACGTAGCGGTCCTGGGCAGACTGTTTACTCATCGTTCTGGTGCCTAGGCCAACTCAGCCTTTTATTCTTCCGGGGTCGATGCACTGTGAAGGTAAAACTGTGAAATACCCTCAGCAACGCGTGCCATACCTGAGCGCTTCTGAGGTTCATGAAGAGGCGATATATTTAGATGTCCACACCTAGAGTTGATAAAACTATCGCTTGACGTCTTAGTTTCGCATTCAGCCGAAAAACTTTCTTGTATGCTGTTGCAGCAACGATCTACTAAAGCATCTATTTATGGCGCTTGCAACACTAGTTTTTCATTCATATTACTCCTGACATCAAAACGACCCCCACTGCGTCACACTACTTAAACGTGAACAAGTTCACACGTACAACTCTTCGATCGCTGCTCACAGCATGTTGCGTTGCCAAGCATCATGCGGTCACAGCGGGTCACGAGGTTACGGCCGTACTTACATCACCGCAAAGCATCGTCGTCGTCGTCATTGACAGCGGCAGCAGCAGCAGCAGCAGCAACAACAACCTGATGACGTCATGGCGATGTGATGACAGAGTTTTACTACATGATGAGGATAGACAGCGAGGTCAGCAGAGCAGACCTTCCACGCCTCGACGGACTGGTGTGGCCTACAAACGCGTGAAGGTGTGAAGTGATGGACGATCCTGGAATAGCAACCACCAGAATACTAACTTTTACTGTACCTGTATCATCACTCTTGTCTTTAAGCTCTCACTATCCAGTCAGGCTCTGTGATTCACGCATCAACTTCCGGCAATAATTATTTGTTTGCCAGAGATGATTTGGATGAAATAGGTCTGACTCTTATCGCTCTAAAGTTTGATAGAGTTACATGTATTGCCAATTGCACGGCTTAGTTTCAAGGACAGTTATTTTACTTACTCGTCAATACTTTAATAAAATGCATGAAATATGTAAATTGCAACGGGTTATACGCAGTAGGCCTATGTTAGAGCCGGCCTTAGCGCTGGCTGATGTATAAAATAAAAATAATTTGAATAATCCTAGCTATTGCCCGACAGCCACCCAGAAAGAATAAAAAAAGACAGACCCCAAACTCACACCAAGAGATGGAAAGGGAGGTAGGCCTACTCCGAAGTGGCATCTAGCCCAGGGCCCACAAATACCTGAATCCGATCCTGACTAGTTATTAGGTCGCATCGAACACTCATCGTGCGATTTGCGACCAACGATCCCGTGGCGTGGTGTGTCAGTCAGTCTGTATGTATGTCACGCGGCCGGCTGCGCTATGCAAAATCTGCTGAGCGGATCGAAGTCCTGTTCTGTGTAACTCCTGAAGACCCGGTCAAGGCACTTTGTATTAGACGGGAGTCCTGATCTCCCTACGGCGAGAGTAGGGGGAGTGGAAGGAAATCTTGCTTTTCGTGAAGTATAGAAACATTGATCGCATTCGATGCGGCCTTCGCCAAACTACTTTGGCTTCTTGTCTGGTATCCAGTGACTCTTCGCTGCGGTCAAACAATTTGCTTGAAATTAAATGAAGAAGCCACCAGACATTCAACTGCAGCGACTTAGAATCCTTCCAACACCAACCATCTGACATTGCAGTCCGGACAAGCTTTCTAAGCATGAATCCATCAGTATTTAACGGACACATCTGAGCTTTTGGAGCGAAGCAATGCGGTACGGCCTCTTCGAACGCTTGCGATTGGCAGATGCAGTTGAACATGGACATGGCTGGCTGTCGAGCATATACCGTAACCGTAACGACTATCACGTGTGAATGATTGGACTGCTGCATCGCCATCGCCACACTGCAAACTGCCATCACTTCGTTACACTGACGCCCGTCCCACTCGCTCTGGCATCCGCGTTCGTTAGTAAATCGTTACAAATGTGACCTCGGCTTCCGACAAGAGACTGCGCGGCTGTAAAATGAAATGAAGTCAAACTGTTTACAAATGACGATGCGTTACTCCGATATTAACACTCGTTGACTCGCGACGGAATCTACGTTACAAAAGTTTTTATCTTGGGTGTCTGTTTGAGCGGGGGCGTGGCCGCCGTGACGTAGGCACAGGACTAACGGGCGAGCCACAATCGCGTGGTCGTATTGGTTATAAAAACGTGATAACATCGGACTTGAGATTGACGTTGCGGGTTTCACTCAATATTGTTCTACTTTATCATACGATCAGCGCTCGATTTCTGAAGTAATGGGGCAGCTACCGGTTTAGAGTAATTTAACAGTTTGTCCCGTGTCCAAGAGTCGCGATTATTCCAGCCGGGGTTGAGATCTCGGCACGTGGCGCACCGCAGCCGATGCCAACGCAATCGCCAGAGGGTTTGCTCGTTAGACTGCGCCACGCCGCTCGTCCCGCAGCTGGCGAGTGGCGATTTCCAATTCCTGGAGGCGTAGAGAGGCGCGCCAGAGTCGACATTTTCAGCGGTAACGGAAATAATTTGATAACCGTATTATTCTGTAACTGAAGTGATTGGCAAAAAGTTTGGAAAAAACTAGGCCTAACAATTAAGCTGGTTATTGTTTATCACGACAGACGCAGCAAATACAACATCATATTATAGCATAATAAGCACAAAATTATTGAAGTGCCATACTAAGTGGCGGGCAAAAGTTATCTGCAGACGAAATTTTACTCAAGAATAAAAACAGAACATCGCGATATTTCTGAAACATACGAACCGCGTCTGCCTCTCACTATCGAAAGTGGAGTGTAGGGCGCGCCGGGCGCTGGCAGCGAGATGCCGATAAGATGTTGAACGCGTCATGAACATCGGATGCGGAGGCTGCAATGCGTAACAAGTTGGACGTAGCTCTTAACGCGAAATTGTTGGCGTTATGCGTATCCCATTTAGTAAGTAGAGGTCAGCGCACGTTTCACGTGTTGCCAGAAGGACATTTTGCTCTTCGCCGTGTCGTGTACTTAAAAGCCAGCGCTAATAGGCCTACTTCATTTTTTTCTCTCGAGGCGGATGTCTTTTGTCTCGTCAGCGTCAGAAAACTACGAACTGTTGTTCTGAGAGAAACAGATTCATTGCGTGAATAGCAGTTGAAAAATCGAATGACAGGTCTGTGAACGAAGAATAATGCTATGAACAAATTTTACGATAATCTGCGGTGTCAGTACTCACGATTGGATGCTGTTGTTGCGTTTATTTTGTCGTCACCAAATCTTGAAAAAAACGGTTGCTGCTGGGGTTGGCACTGGTACATTTTAACTGCATTTACGCGGAGACGTCACTGTGCAGCGCGCTATAGCTGACAGCTTGCTGATGGACGGACGGACACACGAATTAATAAACTGTATTGCTGTCAAGACGTACTCTCAGTATAACGCGCCCAACGGAGCATGGTTGTGTCGCAGAGGTCACAACGTAAATCCGAAATCGTATTGTGGACAACATACAAAAAGCAAACCCTTGGTTTAAAGCTTGTATATCTATCCGTGACTTAAGTCTATCTTTGAGATGCATTCGGGCCGGTGTCTGGGTGCACGATGATGCAATCGCAGCGCCTAGATAGATGAGACAGGTGTCGTCTTCAGAAGCGAAGTATCGTTCGTGCTGATGAGACTCTGAGGTGACTGGGCCAGTGTAACAGGCCACAGTGAAGAGGCATGATTGAGAGTTTGTTCTCAGCCGTCAAGGGCATCTTCAAGCTCCACGCGCGTTATGACGACGACTTGGTCGATCGGCTGCATCACCGCTATACCGTGTTGTTCCTCGTCGTCAGTGCTGTGCTTGTCACCACGACTCAGTACATCGGAACACCCATACACTGCTGGTGCCCCGCCTACTTTACCAGCAACCACCAACAGGTAGAGTTCATATGTTTGCAAATTGCGCCGACTTTCAAATACTAACAACACTGCATCAATACCATAAATATCTGCTAATTGAATCTTACACTACTACTAATTTAAATACCTTCTAGGCTGCATCAAATGCATGAGATGCAGACTATTGTTACCGATGATCGCAGTGTCTGTCTATCAGTCTGTCCGTCAACTCGGCTTAAGTATACAAAAACGGCTAAACTGGTCAACATCTTGTTTGGAGTCAACACTCCTGTGGAACCATGAAACATTGTGTTAGACGGAGGTCCTGATCCCCTGCAGCAAGGGGGAGTTGGGGAAAATGTTGCCATTGTGGACCACTACATATCTCAGGAACGGCTGAAGCTAGAGACTCCAGGACCAGGGCGTGGTGCATTCGATGCAGCCGTTGCCAAATTACTTTGGCCTTTTTTCTTTTATTATTTTACTTGGATTATAGGCCTAACAGGTTTAATTTCGTAGGATGTTGATTCGAGTTCAATAAACTTGTGAACTCGAATCAACATGGCTTTCTATCCAAACGGTCCACGCTAACAATCTCCTAGAGTCGATTAGTGACTGGACAATATCATCAGAGAACAAGTTTGTTAATCGTGTGGCATATACATTTTCAAGCGCCTTCAATGCCGTTTCTCATCCAAAGCTTCTACATAAACTGAAATCGTATGACGTTAAAGGTGTCTTACATCCGTGGATAGAGGATTTTCTGACAGAGCGCTTTCATTGTACTAGAGTGAATAATGTGTATTCAGAATATGACTACATTCAGAGTGGTGTCGTACAAGCTAGTTGCCTCGGTCCGCTGTTATTTTTGATTTACATAAATGATATTATTGATTGCTTT
>Ga0126335_1002406_pt1 | contig 11173 bp, 5 predicted proteins | sample OlaspJWI45metaG_FD_108409 | JGI IMG/M metagenome (GOLD analysis project Ga0126335, IMG submission 108409) | Marine gutless worms symbiont microbial communities from Oahu, Hawaii - Olavius sp. 1 OAHU.JWI-45 metaG | ecosystem: Host-associated > Annelida > Digestive system > Unclassified | place... | reverse complement strand
TACTGACTCCTTTAAGAATAAGCTAGACAAGTTCTGGAGCAATCAAGATCTTCTTTATAATTACAAGGCTGAATTAACCGGAATAGGAAATAGAAGTTTCATTAATATTTTTGATTAATATTGTACAGTTTGTACAAATTATGTTCTATTTAATTTAGAGGGCATAGAGGCTTCGGCCTGCGCCTTCGTCTAAACTTCTTTTGCTTTGCTTTGCTTTCAAAGCTGTCTGTTGATAATTTCAAAATTTCCACACAGGCTAACAGCTGAGTTGACCATTAGGAGAGAGGGTAACCCGTAATGGTATGCAAACAAAGGAATATGCTTTTATGGCAAAAAAAGTGGTAAACTTTATTTTCACTAGCTTTATAATTTATTGTCACATTGATCAGCCTGTTGTACAAAACCATTCTCATAAAGCTCACATATTGTGACTACAGCAACTCAGTGGCCATGACTGTTAGGTGGTGGCAAATGTGACTTTTGGCTTCTTTGGTTTTCTGCTAGTTGTTGGCAATGTTGTCACACGCTTTGTGAATACTGCAGCCGTTTCCTGTTCAGCTTTTGACACTGTACTCATGTCGAGATTGATCAGTTGTGAACACTGAGAAATAACATAGAGTCGATAGTGCTGAAAACAGATACCACACACAAACTACACACATACAGTGTGCTATTAAGTTACATATTTTATAAGGAATGTAAACTCATAAGCCCATAACGGGCTTCAGCTATATTTGTTATGTTGTTTCACTATTACATTCAAGTTCCTGTAAGGGCTATCAACACTCAGAGTGAGATTGACCAGTATGCCATATGATTTCAAAGCAAGTGACCAAACAGACGACCATAAATGTAAATGAATCTGAATCTTCACATGTGAAGATATACCGTGGTCATTTTTATACAAATGTAGGACAATGTTGGCTGTATTACCTTTGTTGTTACCATTGCATTTCCATGCAGTGCAAGTTTCCTAAGCATTTGCAGTTTTGCCAGCTTGTCAACCTCAGTAATGTCTTTTATTGAATTTCCGTGCAGGTACAGAATTTGCAGAGATGGGAACTCACAAAACACCTTGTCACAAAACATACTTGCTTGATGTACTTGTAATATAATTTAAACATAATTTAACAGCTGCAGGAACAGAACAGGTGTGTAATTAAGCAAATTTTACTTTATGTGAATAGTTGCATAATTGTGACAAATTATTACCAATAATACCATTATTGCAAACAATGATCCTATAGCATGGTCAGTCTGCCTGTGTGTTACGTGCTTAACTTTTTACTCATTTGCCAGATGCTACCACTTCAATGTGGCCATTACTATAGCCACTTGTTATATTCATTACCATCATTAATACCATTACTTTTATCAAATACATATCTTTTATCATGGATGTGTAGTTGAGAATGCCCCAGAGTCATGGTCAGTGGCGTCAACAGCTAACAAAGACTGGGGGATGAAGCAGGGACAATTGAGGGACCGGAGGCCCCAAGAGAGGCGCACAGTGCCAAGGAGTCTGGGTAGGGTGCCGTAGCCCTTCCCCAGCATGGGTATTCTGGGGCATAGCCCCCGGAAATTTTGTCCACTTTGATTCATGTTTGCGTCAACCATTACGCCAAATTATATGCACAGTTTATTGCTCTGACACTATGCTGTGAACTCTTGCTATTTTAATATTGTCTACTGCTATTTTGTCTTTAGTCTACTGTTCTTTTAATTGCTACTTTCATGTTTGTGTGCAGCTGTGTGCTGCTGAGCTGTTTTTGCTGTACTTGTAGCATTACCGTCAGCATGCTGCGCCATTCTTAGTTTTTGTGAAAATCGTATAAGCAAAAAAGGTGTATACCAAGGTGAATATAGAGGGTGTCCTAGAAAAAAAGTGGAACTTGTTAACAACTCGTTAGAAAATAGCTAAATTTCCGACAAATATGGTCATGGTTCTGGCTCAGAGTGTGGAGTCCTGCACAAAAGGTCAGGACACCACATTGATGCTGTTAATGCAGAATTCTCACTTACACTCTTCGGATGTGTAATGTAAATGTGTGTGCATGAGCCAGCTGCGTGCATGGCAAAACGCACTGCACTTACTGGATCGATTTTCTGCAGTTTGTTGAATGATATGTCAATCCATGTGATAGCCGCAGGTTGCATAATAATTTGTTCCATGACATTTGTTAGTTCTGCTGCATCCTCTATGTGATTGTTGTTGAGTTTAATACACTTTGCATCATACTTCTCATCAGACTTTTTATCCTTTTGTCCTCGGGGCTCTTCATGCAAAACGTCTGCAGAAAAAATATATTTCATATATTGCATACTGCAGTTAGGAAGTGAATACAACAAATGCAGGTTTAATGTACTGTACTGGTATATAGCAACCACTTGAAATGCTAAAACCAGAAAACAATTCTACAGTTAGCTATGTTTTCTCCAAATGGTTAACACTGTTAAGAGTTTAACCAAATATAATGGCTAGTGTACTGCTGCTACAAAACTTCCCTATTTCAATGATCTTTTTGTGACTTGCCTGTAAGTGAAACGATATTCAAGAAAGAGAAATCCAGTGGCGGATCTAACTTTGTTTTCGTTCTGGTTGGATGAATTATCTGTGCATCCTTTTGTGATGACGCTGGGGCAGCTGTTGTTGCCATTGGCAGGATTTATTTACCACCTACACAGAAATTACTGTTATGGTATAAAACACCAAACACCATGTTTGATTATTTTAAAGATTGTTCACTAATTTACAGTAAATGAACAATACACTACGTGATAAGATCATCTGGTTTAGTATAATGGTATAAAATAACACAACCTAAATAACATTAAAAACTTACTACAGCAGATAATGTAAATTGCAGCTATGCTTAATTTCTCGTACAGCTGAAGCAAAGTTTGCTATTATCGTTCACTCTGGATATGTAAGTAACAGTAGTTGTACTGACAAAGTTTGGTGATAACTGTGAATAAGCTATGCAACTATGATGGAGTTAGCTGTAAAACATTACATAATAAAACCGTATCGTGATCCTACTTTGAATCCAAACCCGATCACATTTGCCTGATGATGTTTACATGCGTCTCCATAGAGACGCAAGCACACTGTCAATCAGTAAGTAAGCCGAATGGGGTTGGGATTTGCAACTCGCATATTATGGTATTGGCTTGTTATGTATGTTGTGGTTAGACTTCGTCCTTAATTGGAGCACGCGATTCAGACGCAGATAATGGGGATGTTAATGAATGCAAGTGTGGCCGATTTCTTCGATCCTGTCCACGAAATTACTGTGCATGTAATAACAACAACGTTCTTGACTCTAGATATACTGATCAGATCTAAACCGCTCTTGGCAACCTTCAACATCATCAGAAGCTGTCATTTTTAGCTATTAATTTAAGAAAATGGCGCGGCGCCATCTAGCGAATGAAAATGACCATGATAACATTCTCTGCCCTTGTTAAACCGTACAAAAAACGAACGAACGTTCTTACTTACTTAAAATTTTGACATCAGTGATGGTAGTAATTAACTACCTCAGAATGATGTCAGTTATTGTTGTTATTTGTTAAATTAACTGTGATTTTTTTTACTTTTTAGAGCTTTGATCAACATAACGAAAGACGATGGCCAATCGTTTTTATTACCATGCCTTTCATTCACCAGATGGCGCCACTTTATTTTGCACAATTAATGTATGCAGATTATGTTGTCATGTTAAGAATTAAATGGCCTTGTTTTCTGCCCAAAAAGTAGTGAATACCGATCAGCAATTCTGAGATCCGAGCACTACTTCTGAAGTTAATAGCTGAAATGCGTGACCCTGTTCAATTTGGCGAACCATGTACATGCAAGTGCTGAGTTCTTAAATGTGTCATAACTCAGCAAACTTTCACATTACTGGGCCTCACTTCAACGCATTTCTATGTGTGGCATAATGTGCGTCGTCAGTTGATGTAGTGATGCACTGACGCTACAATATGGGTAAAATAAGTGTAGATAATAAAATCTTAATTGAAAACTCGAGAAAAGAGTAAAATGGGGCTCGAAGAACCTGTTAAATGAATTTCCATCGAAAGATTGGTCTAGGAGTGGACTTGACAGCTTGTTAAGACGACTTGATGCAACTGGGAGCGCTGGTTGAAAAGTTGGCAGCGGACGTCCTAAGTCAGTGAGAACGTCAGTCGGTCAACATCACAAAGGTAGAAGAGCTCATTTACAGTCAAGGAAATGCTCCAGGCACCCACAAAAGTCCACGTGACATTAAGCAAATCACGGGGATTGCAAGAAGTTCCGTTGTAATGTTGACTGACTTTCTCGCCGACCACAGGCCTACTGCAGCGTCACTACATTAACTTTGGTCGCACATTACGTCATACATAGAATATTTAATCAACAGAATACTTAATATCAACTTGTAAATATTATGGCGCTCGTTTGCCTTTAATTTTAACGACAAACTAGCTTCGTTGGCAGGTTTTACCACGATTTGTTGATAATGCAGTAGGGGCTTATTTTTGGCCCACCATGTACTGTTAGAGACATGAAAGACCTCATTGCAATAGGCCCTAATTATTTGGTCTGTTCCGACTGCTGCGTTCCATCAGTTACGATATTCAGTCAATAAACAGCAACTACAACAACGAGTCTTTTGCGAATTTGTTGAACAGATTATTACAGATTAGCATACCCTGACAACAATCGTCACAAATTTATGTAGCACAGAAAATTTTATTTTTGAAGGTTTTTCAAAAGTACCACCATTCGACATAGGCCTATCTGCATTGAAAATTCTGAAAACATATCGTATAAACGATACATGAAATATAAACTAGATAAAAGCTGACCATTCATATCACAAATAATGGCATACTTTTATTGCCTGCTTACTGCATAATGACTTCAGATGTTCGTTCTTCATAATAACTATCTAACTAAGTACATGTAGCACACATGATAATAATATGCAATTTAGTATAAACACTGAATGTAAAACTTCAATAACGAGTTTAGTAGCTTGACATCTTACAATCACAACCAACCATTAAATATGGAAAAATATCTTTAAAACCTAATTCAGCCTGATAAGCCTGCGACATGATAAACGAAAGGATGCATGCCTTTGACAACTAAGCCTGTTTCTAATATAGGCCTATTAACATGATAATATCTTTACTAAAATAATGATCAACACTGCCTTTAAGATGTTAACATGCATAAAATATTAACATTTGTTATGCATATTTGTGTATATGTATAATAAATGTACAAAAAATGAAACCACAGCATTAGCAAACAATGCAACGAAAACGCCTATAACGACAGACCAAACAAAGCACTGAAGCGCGGTAAATATATTTAGTCTAGGATCAATGTTTCTTTGTAGTAGCTGGAGTGCGCAGTCGGCTGCTGGGCGGTTGTGTCGAGTGACGAAGATTCGAAGGCATTTTCAACGACGAAGACGAAGCGGCACCACCGCCGTCTGCTTTCTTCGACGAAGTGCAAGGCACTGACGAAGCAGGCTGACGCGTTGTGGTCCCTGAGTTGATCGAGCGGAATGAGACCAACTGTGGACCAGCACTGGCAGATGTCGTTGATGAAAAGCTGCCACTGGAAGACGTGCGATTTCTGACCCGATGTTGGTGAGGAGTGACGCCACTATACGTTGATGGTGTAGGGATGGTCGGACGTGAAGAACTGCTGCGGCATGGCGGCACCGGAACAGATTTAGCGACAGCTCTCGTCTGTGCTGTTTGTTTGACGTTCTTTGTGCTACCTGACAATTGATTGCAACTGCACTCTGTGTTGGTTTCGCCGCCGGGAGTGATACCGGTAGGCGCCTGCGTTGCCGCCTTCATCTTGCGGGCCTCTGCCGCAGCGCGCTTGTTGGTGCGCAGTACGGGCGCCGCGATCGTGGCACGAGTCCGTGACTGGCGTACGAACGCTGACGACGACGGCGGCGGCTGCGGACCACGACTGCACAACGTCGACTTTCGGTCATCAGTCGCCCTCAGTGGCGTCGATCGCTGGAACGCCGGAAGTCGCCCCGACGTCGACGTGGTAGCGACGGCGGCAGATGGAGTCCGAATTGACTGTTTGTTAGCGGGGAGCGCTCCTCCGGCTGTGTGGTTGCTCGTAGTCGCAGCAGTAGCTCTCGTTGATGCTACGTTACGGGACGTTGACGAAGCCACGAGGGAACTGCCTCGGCGTGGCGTCATCTGAACAGTTCCTGTTTGACGCGCGCCAACAGTCTGACCTGTTTTCTTACTTACGCTGGCGGCATTATTCACACTCGCCGGCGACCCATCACGACTGAATTCCGTGTTGACATCACTAAGTCTCTTTTCTCCGACCAATGTTGTACTAGCTATACCCAGCGATGTATTCGATGATGAGCGTTGAACGTCGCAGCCGGCCGACTCCAGTTCGCTCGGCGGCAACACGAAAACGTCTGAGCTGCATGTAAAAGGATCCTCGCCGCTAGAAGGAGGCATGTCGGTCTCGTCCACTTCCGGTTCGTTCAACAACGAGGCCGGCGGCGGTGGCAGCATTTCCAACTGAAATTCTGTAGTACCGTCGATGGTCTTGGTTGTAACAGGATCCATTCGACGTTCCACCGTCGACAGTGTCGTCAGCGCGACATCGCAGTCACACATGGACGACCGCTGTGAAGACGATAAATAGACATCCGACGAGATGCTGGCAGTTTCAAATCCTTCATCTTTCTGACTCGACAGCGAGTCAGTGTCGTACTTCAGCTGTAGCGTCGACGTCGACGAAGACGACGCACCGACGACGTCAACACCGCATCGAAGCGGAAATGCTGAAACGGAAGTTGGCGTGGCGTGGCTTTCCTCGCCGTCGGCGCAGGGTCGGCGCGACGCCGGCCAAGTACGACTCGTATCGTCGACGTCGGTCGTCGCGGCGTAAATCTGTGACAACTTGCGAAGTCGGTTTCGCAGAGCCTCGCGCTCTGGTGCTGCGCGTGTCTGGAACTCTTGAACGTTTGCTTCGATCTGCTGCGACTCGACTTCGCCGCGCACCGCGCTACGGTCACGCAACCTGTACAGCCTTAGCGACTGACTGCGACGAGGCAGCCATCTCGTTGACCAGGACTCAGTCGATCGGGTCTGATGAAATATCGAGTCCGTCGAACTATTCGGGACGTCATGCTGAACGACATGGACATCTTTGGACTCAGTAGCTCTCGTCGAACTGAAAGTCTCTTCTACTGTCTTTTGTCTTTCAGTCGTCTTGTCAACTATTTTGTGGTTCAAATTGTTCAATCTAATTTCGTCAACAGGACACTTGTCGGTTAGATATTTCATACTGCTGTCCATCGTACTGTCGTTCGTTTTCAGACTACTGTTTGGAACTGTTGACGTCGAGCTCGCGGTTATATTCTCATCAATGTCACTCAACAATTCGCCCCCTCCGACACCTGCGAGGGCTGCAATTGTTAAGTCTACTGCGGTACTGCCAACTGGTTTCATCTTACTGCACTCATTGGATTCTACGGAAACCTCAGCTCCAGACAGCGGCCTCGGTATGGCTAGATCACGGACGTTGAGGCGTGGCGTCGGCAGCGAACGTCGTCGTCCCGCCGTGCGCGGACCGAGATCTTCCGCGACACCGACACAGACTGGCGACGCAGTTCTCTCACGGCTGACGACGTCTAGTTCTGTGGCATTCGACCGTCGCCTCCGGCGTAGAGCCAGACCGCTGCTGTCGGCGCTGCCGCCGCCAGTCGTCGTGCCAGCTGCTCGTAGTAGACTGTGCAACAGATCGCCATCTCCCTCCACGCTCTCGTCGCTACTCCGGTCTTGACTGCGTACGCGCGAGTACAGCGCACCGGAATTGGAAACAGAGCGGAGGGGAAGTACGGCGCTGCTGCCAGCGACATCAGCATGACCGCCTAGGTCACCAGTCAATGCAATGCCACCATTGTGGTTTACAGTTTCGCTCTCGGCCACTTTGTTTCTCGCAAACGCTGACGACGACGACTGCTGGATTTGTGTTACACTGATGGACTTTTTAGATTCTGTAAGGTCACGGGAATCATCTGATTTACTTTCTACTTCTACACACATGATCACAACACGCAACGAACATTAGTGTCTTCGCATATAAGAATCCTATGATGTTGTACAGTGCAAAGAGAATGTGTAACAGCAAGTATAGCAGCAGTGTTTTGCTGTCGCATCGTACTCAGAATTTCCTGTGCAAAAAATCACGCAAATTGACAACTATATGTTAAACCTGTACCAGCCGGTTGTACTACACTGACTTGTTGTTTGTGTTTATCTGTTTCTCTTTCTGTTTTCGTGTGTGTTTATTTTTCTACCTTTGCGGTGAATACAGATTATCAATATACGCTTTAAACTTACTTTGCTATTTGCATGCACCCCAATAATTAAGTAGGTTTTCTGGTTAGAAGACAGTTCAATCAATCGAAACTGAACCATCAGTTGTTTACTAACGGTTGTGCTGGCAGACAAGTGGCGTGATGATGCAATGGTAATAAATTTGAGGACATCCAGAAAAATACTGCCATATAAAGACCTAAGGCAAGTTAATTTCTGACACTTGGCCGCTTGTCATACTATTTGGTACCGGCAAAACTCAGTTTGTCGCCTTGTATAAGGCTGTCTCGGGCTGGCTGAGGACTATAGAAATGGACATTATTGGCGTTCTATATAGGCTATATATGGAACCTTACTGTTTTACTCCCAACGTAGCTAAAGGCAAGAAACATACAACAAGATCACAGAGAATATACATTAGTGATAACAACGTACGCCGTGAATGTTGCTTGGCGTTCATTTGCTGAGCACGTAGTCTCCGCCTTTCCTCTGCTTTCCCTTCCATCACAAGCCGCTCATTGTTCTCCTGTGACATCAAGTATAAAAGCTGATGACTAATGTTAATTAGGAGCTATGTGTTCTAGTCCTCTACACTGACAGTGCCTGGTGTTGGCAGATGCAAACGATGCTGCTTCATGCTGTCTTTGAGTTATATGGTCTGTACTGGATGACATGACCTGGACCACGGAGTCCTTAATATACAGCAGCTATGAATTAAGGACTCCATGCCTGGATACATACATGTATGCAGCACTAATGGACTGGCTAGGACGATGGCTGCTAATCAAAGAGACTGCAGTCACAGATGGCCGTGCTGTGAAGGAAATTACCGGCAGCCGATAGCCATATCTGTTTACAGGTGCGGTTTATAATGTATAGGGATGGCTTTACAATGTACCCCTCTGGAATGAAAACAGAGAGGCAGTTAGCATGTGTTATGTCAGCCGGACAGTATCCTAAATGTGCCAGTAACTGCAATATTATATGCCCATATTTAGATGATCAACAGTAAGAAAAGCAAAATCCTGCCACACATTGTATTAGGCTGCATCGAATGCATGAGATGCAGTCTATTCTTACCGATGTTCGCGGGGTCTGTCTGTCTGTCTGTCTGTCACGCGGCTCATCTCGGCTTCACTGTGCAAAAATGGCTGAACAGATCAAGATGCTGTTTGACGTGAACACTCCTGGGGGCCCATGGAACATTGTGTTAGACGTGGGTCCTGATCCCCTTACAGAGAGAAAGGAGGGGGCCCAGTTTTAAATTTTAGGACCACTCTATTTTCGGAATGGCTGAAGCTAGACTTGAAATTTTGCATGCACATAAAGGGGAGGGGGCCCTAACGAAAACTATGCAACAGTAGGTCATATGCAGATCCGCGTCTTGGTCATGTGACCTACTTTTAACTTCTGTGATCCCTACATATCTAAGGAACGGCTATAGCTACAGAGTCCAACGCGTTCAGTGCATCTGATGCAACCTTCGCCAAATTACTTTGGCTTCTTGTTTTTTTCAATCCCGCCCACGTGCAGGACAAATGGAGCCATTTTTTTGACAGTGCACTGTTGAACTTCTAGCATGTTACGGTCTCAATCCATTTCTTTACCAGTCTTTGCTTTCTTCTTTTTCATTTGTAGAATTCACTTTTCAGTAAGTAATACAGCTTATTTTTGTATACTGCCACTGCACACACAACATCTACCAGAAGCATTTTGGTTTCTTTTCTTAACAACACAGTTAACCTCTTGCAGTGTTGTTTGCTACGTAATCTTCACATTGCAGCCTTTATACTACTTCCAAGAGAGCCACATAGTAAGCCATACAACAATACAGTGGGTAATGCATAATAAAGCAGGTGGTTCCTTGTATACCTGGCTGGCTCTGACGAAAGAGTCGAAGAACGTGCTGAACAGTCGAATACATTCATCTAGCTGGAACGTTTTCTCATCTTCGCAGAAGTATGCTGCCAAGGCAACCCGCAGTGACTCGAGCTCAGCAAGGTCACTTTCCAACTCAGTCAGTTCATCTCCAGCAAACTGTTCACAACAACAAAAAACACTGTGCGTCACGGTCCTCACGGAGTCTTCAACGAGAAAGAATTGAAGAATTCACACCTCTGCCAAGTAGGCCTATGATATATAGCCTATCTTGCAATTGGAAACTGGTGTATATTGAGATTACTGAGAGTCTATTATACTCTAACTAGTATTTAGCACTTTACACTGACACGGTAACACCACTGTCAATAATACTAAGCTTACACTGTTTTATGCATCACAAATAAATAATGAAAATTTCATCCGGACAGAAAGACAGAAAACTAATAGACATAACAAGGTTTACGTCCATCAAACCTCAGGCCAATCTGAAATTTTGAATATGGCGTCGATGATCGATCTTACAAACCTCAATGAAGCCTCCAATTTGCTGTCGAAAAACGTTGTCAGTGCCGGAAATCTGACTTGAAATTCTTTGCAGTTTGTCTCTCAGTGCAGCGATGTCGCCTGTTATGGTCTCAATGTGACACCTAAAACAGAGAGAACTGTAAGCCTAACAGCAGCATTCGCAATCTCAATTAAACTGTATCTGATCGGAGCACAAACCTGCGCTCTGCCGCTTTTGCGACCATGACCTTCAGATTAACCCAATGACCTTAAAACTCGAAGGCGACCTATAGGTCTTGTAAAGATGTACCTCACTGACAATGTCTCAGAGTGCTGCATTGCATGCACTAAGTTGTGCAAGAAGCTGCTATCTTAAGGCATACATAGGAGGAGAGTTGGGGTTAAGGGGTTGAGCGGGGGT
>Ga0126335_1002405_pt1 | contig 11173 bp, 9 predicted proteins | sample OlaspJWI45metaG_FD_108409 | JGI IMG/M metagenome (GOLD analysis project Ga0126335, IMG submission 108409) | Marine gutless worms symbiont microbial communities from Oahu, Hawaii - Olavius sp. 1 OAHU.JWI-45 metaG | ecosystem: Host-associated > Annelida > Digestive system > Unclassified | place... | reverse complement strand
GAGTAAAAGTACTCAAAATGGCCCTAAATTTTACTTCGTTACAAGTAAAAAGTAATTACTTTTTACTTAAGTAATGTAACGAAGTAATTTTACTTCGTTACCGCACAGCACTGATTATTGTAGGCCTGTGCGATTGTGCGTAGCTGGTGCAAACTGCGAACTGAAAAGTGTGTATTCGCTCACTGCAACCTTCTTGAGCCCAGAAAGCCACGAATGGCTTAGATTGTCAAGATCTACATTAAAAAATTATTTGTTTCTAAAATGCACAACAGCACTCGGTTGGGCCTACCGTCGAAGTTTTGGCCAACATGTCTTCGTCATTGAAATGAACTAAGAATAGGCCTATTGCATACTAACATTATCAAAATCAGTCTGGGGTTTACTCAGTCATGCGTTAAGTATAGTATGAACAAGTTCAACTTTCGATCACACTGATTTCAGATAAAGCCATACAGATATAAGCGACGTTTTGTAGTCTATAGTAAAAATACCCGTCAATCGCTGTCAACGCAAAAAAATCCAGTGGCAGGGGCAGTCACGATATTCGCGTAACGCAAGAAGTCAGCCCGTTAGTTTATATCACCAGGTACGCAGTTGCCAGTTGCTGAAAGTACGCAGTTCGGATCCATTCATTTCCAAGCAGCGGATACCCATTTCGAAAAACGGATAATAATTAATTTTAACGACTAGATAGTTACCATGTGTACCTAATTTTAACCAGACGTTTGCTACGTTGAAAATATAGCAAACTTTTATTTCCAAAAATTTGACAGTGTGCAACTGTTCATCAGTGATGGGTCGGTGTCGGTATGTGAACTCGATATCGGTTTTTCGGCATTTTTTCGGTATTTTTAAATGTCGGTTGGATATTCGGCATCGGTATTTTAAAATATCGCGATATCGGTATCGATATCGATATTTGTCCACGTTTGCATTATTTTAAGTCCGTAGTAACCTACGGGGTGGCTCGGTAGCTGAGTGGTTAGCTTGCTGGACTCAGGCTCGGAAGAGCGTGGGTTCGAATCGCAGTCGCGACGCTGTCGGGTAACAGTCTTAGGCAAACTGTTCACACTTATTGTGCTTCTGTTCACCAAGCAGCAAATTGGTAGCAGCTCGCTTAAGGGTTGCGGGGGTAACTGCAGGCCTGGCGGAAAGTAATGACAGCCTACCGCCGCGACTCACATCACCTGCAGGCTGACTGCCAAGAACCGGGACCAGCTCCGGAACCCTACGCTCGGTAATCGAGTATATGGGCTACCTTTACCTTTTTACCTAGTAACCTATGTGCAAGTATAGGCCCCCTACCGTAGAACGAGTACTATTTTCACCCATTTTTTGCAATAGGGCCTATACATTGTAAAGTTGCTAAAAACTGCAGGAATTTGAAAGCACATAAGGCTAGCTATCAGCAAAATGTAATGAATGACACAGGCACAGCTCAGTTGTTAAATAGAGATATCACCGGTTATTAATTATTATAAGATAATTACTGTTTTGTAAGCGAACGAATTGGGCACGCGTGTCAGGCAATTAAACGCCAGTGTAAAGCGCACTGTGACTTTTAATTAGCTTATTTACAACTGACAGCAATGTAATGTGTTAGGAAATAGGAGCAATGGTCTAGCTACATGCTCACTGCTCAGCAACTTCGCAGTTTCGCACACCAGAAGACCAGTCGTTTAACAGTGGAATTGCGAATACATCATTATGCCATCAAAACTTGTAAGAAGGCCTATAAAATGCCCGAGGACAGTGCCGCAGCGGGCAGGCAAATACCGAACCGATTTCGGTATTTTATCGTCGGTAGGCCTATTTAGTATTTCTCCATATTGTAAATACCGATGTCGGTATCAGTATCGGTTAAAATATCCGATATCGGTTTGGGTTTTCGGTATACCAGCTTTGTACCAACCCAAGACTATTGTTCATCTTCGTGATTCGCAAAGCGCACAATATTTCATCTTACATGTTCTGTCCCGAGTGTATGTTTATGATTTGTAGGGTGTTTGCTTTTGTTCTTTTATCTCCTTTATGACTTTAAACATTCTAGCTCGTTTGTAGTTGTAGCTGTAGTTTTATTGTTTTGTGCGTGTTTGATTGTTTGTGTTTTATGGGCCTAGCTGCCTGAATTAAAATGAAATGAAAAGAAATTTCATTTAAAGAACATCACTAGCTTATTTATTTAACAAAACAAAATTCATATTCGTTGCATCACGCAAACAAAAATGTAATAACATTGTAAACAGAAGGAAGAAACAATTGTTGAATGAATACGTACAGCATGTTTGGGATACTTTTAAGATCGAGCGCACTTAAAGCTAACAGTGCCATGAGTTCTGGGATAATGTTACGCAGATTTGTAAGTGTTTTAGTTATCCGGTCCATATAAAGCGCGCACTGGCCACGCCAGCCATAGCGACCGCCAAAATCACGCATGAGCCTTTAGAACAGTCATGTTTCTCACGTAATTGCAGTAGTCTGTTGTAGCCTTTTTATTTTTTAATCAGGCAGACACAGACAACGCAGATGAGGAAATTGGGCCTAGACAGGCAACAACAGTGATGAAAGCACGTCAGTGGGGAGGTGACACGGTCAACCGTTAACTGCGTCACCCATCTTTCCCATGCCACTACAGATGCTGACAATGCAGGCAATGTGGCTTCAATGATGCTAGGATGATGCCTAATGTTGGCATTTCAGCACTCCACGCACTTTCTGAGCTATTAGGCCTATAATGTAATACCACACAGGCAGTTAAAAGGAAGTCAACAGCTAAGATGGCAAAAACTATATACCATAATCAGTCAGAATCAAGTTAAGTTCCTTTGATGTCTATAGCTGGGTCATGATTTTAGGGCCAATGCGCAGTTTATGACAAATACTCAGGACAAGAGAGAGAGAAAAAAATTAGGAGGGCACAGTACAGGGGATTAGAGCCAGCAACACCCACTCCCCACAGGGCGACCGTCTGTCCATCCTCGCTTGATGTCACACATACTCTGGGAGTATGTGTGATGTGCCATTAGGTGACACCTTTGATTAAGATGTTACAAGAACTAATGTGTGAGTTGTGATAAATAGGGCTGTGGCATCATTTAACAGTTTAGTTGGGTGCTACCACTGCCTAGCCTTGACTGGCAGGCAGTATGTAGTGGTCTATAGACCACTCACAATCCTGTTCCATCCCCTCACACTCCATCATGACTCACACATCAAATGGCGCCCTACCACCACTGATCACACTTGTACTGTACATTACCCCTGCTCCAGGCCATCCACGGCCAGTGATGTATGGCATCTAGACTACTGTCGCGTGCTGTGTGTCAACATTGGTGCTTGGACCGGTGGCTAGAAAAAAATGTGTCAGGACAGGTTCGGTCTGAGGACGGTCCAGAACTAACACCAATTTACAGTAGAGCTGTGTTGGTTGGTACAAACCCGACTGGTTTATATAGTTATTATTATATTAATTATGTACTGCATTATATTAATTATGTGCTGTATAATATATGTAGTCAAAATTTACTCCTTCTGTTCTTTGATTTGTTACTGGCTGTGCCCAGTACTAATATAATATACTTGTTGTATGATGATATGCAGATATCCAGTGAGAAGTCTGCAATGTCGTCTTTGCTACCAGCATTAATGAATAAAGCTGCAGATCATTGTCAAACACGCCCGTTGCTTTTGTCATCCTATTACTGGCAGCGTTTTGGGAGTAGAGAAGTTGATACACAACAACAGAAGGAGCAGAAGAAATTTCTCTTCCCGTTTCAACAACATAATACTTCCAACCATGGAGATTTGGTATGCAGGCACAGACGGCGAGTTATATACATTTCAACATTTGTTCTCCTCAGTTTGTCAATGGCAGTCTTTGTCATCCAGGCAGTTTTGATTCTGAGTGGTCACAAGCCAACAGTAACTGAATATAATGAGCCAAGCACGTATGTGCTCATAATTACGGGACTGGTGTTTGGCACAGTGCTGTATATTTTGACACACACACTTATGTCAAGAACAATTTTCTACATTTACTACAATGAGCAGAAACATCTTTTTCTTGGCATTTGTTACAACTGGCGCATGGCACGCAATGATCTTGTGTTTAAGCCAGGTGATGTGCAGTTGGTAGGAGGCGAACCAACTTATATGCAGATCTTGCGTGGTGGCTATATAATAAATAAGCGGTCTTATCATATTTCATCACGTGACTTCCGCAATACACGCCATTATAATTTGATGCTTGGTTTAATTAAAAGCCAGTAAGCTGTTATGTCATGTTTTTACGCAAGTTTCATTGTCCATACTGCCAGATGCAGAGACATTGCCATGATGTAGTGGCATAGCAAAATGAAGTGCATATAATATTCATCCCCTGCCAAGAAAATGCATGTTTTTGGGATGTTATGTTCTGCATAAAGCATATAAATGATATAACGTGCATGTTTTACATTATTGTACCTGGAAGCATTCAAAATTAAAATGTACTTGGTAGATCAGTTGAGTATGGGATTATGGAGACAGGAAGTAAAGGAAAGTTACAAATCAACATATTGCTTGTCAAAAATTTCTAGCAATGCCATTGCCTTGACTTTTACAAAAAGTAATTCACACTTGTCAGTGTGATTTGCTGAATACATATGTTGCTGACTAGCAGATGTTGTTGCCACCTTCAGCACGTTTGCCGTAGAGAACAGAGCGGTTTTGCTCCCAGCAGGTCAACCATTGACTGTATAACAACACTTAGGATGATTCTCTAGACTTGTTGACAATACAGAAAACGCTTGTGGGTAACGTATGTTGATTTCCATTCTGCATTTGATTCATTTGATAGACAATCAATATGGCTGCTGCTGAAATCCAAGGGGTCTCAAAAATCGTCGACCTCCTCGAAACTGTACAGCAACACAATCAGTCGATGTCAACCTCACGGAATGATGTCAGACTGGTTTGAGGTGTCTGTGGGGCTATGCCAGGGCTGCGCCCTTGACCCTTGACCCAAGTCAACCTAGTTGACACACATTTTATACTGGTTCATCCATTGACCAAGATGGCGGGTGCAACACCAACATCCATAGAATTGAGCTTGCCTGCTCCTGCATGAGAGCCCTGGACCGCGGTATCTGGCGGACATCAGTCTCGCTTCCAACCAAACTCTGTATAACATTTACATCCTCCCAGTTCTGCTTTATGGCGTTGACATTTGGTCGATGACTTGTCACAGCAATATCCGCTGAGCCGACCCATTGCACAATCATGCATGTTCACTCTAGGCCTCTATCAACCGTCTTCCAGAGGACTGGCGACATGCAAATGGTCGTCCTCACCAGTCTCGGCTGCAGACAATCGAGGGAGACCTCAAGACCCAGAACATCGGCCTCTCTTCAGCGTAGCATATCGCACATAGACGTTCCCGCCATCATCGTGTCGTGGAAACGGCTATACTCTGGGAGGAGCGAGATACCTGATGATGATATGTTGTTGGGTTTTAGGCCTACTGTGAATTACATATATATTCAGCACATCTTGAGGATAGGTCTACCTAACTGTGGTCTGTGATTACTGGACATTTTTGTCAGCTACTGAAAATGCAATGCAGAATACACAAGATCATACAACAGGCTGTAACAGTAGTTTTATTTCATTCTTTTCTTCCATATTAAACAACAGGTACTGCCCACTAACATACACACTTAAGGCGACATTCTGAAAGCTAAATCAGTTGAATACTTTTTATGAAGCTTTGAATTACTTGTCAGTTTGTTGTATGCAATAATATAAAGCTTCAGCAGGATTGCCAATGCCAAACATGCATGAGTTTTTGGACAGTCTGCAATAACTATCAGAATTTGGACATGTCCACGAAATTTTGCCTGGAAGTCACTGCACAATATAAAGCACTAGTAAAATTACAACAGTTACGCACTGATTCTTATCTGGGCTATCGAGTATTCTATAATCAGTGCAGTCTGAAGTGCATATTTGCTTTGACTTTTAATATTCTCTGCAGTGTGGCCACTGTTCATACCATGGTCCATAGAAATTTCATATCGAACCATGTTGCACATATATATGTATACTGGTTCATCTGTAGAAATGATGCCTGCTGTCCAATAACATTTTTCTACAGGTTGACAACTCTGACTACAAGCAATGTAGTAGTACACAATAGTCAACATGAAAATGTTGAGACAGATATATAAAAATCATATATGCTTGAGTGATTGTCAATTTATAGAAATGTACTGCATGTACATTATTTTAAGAACATCTGCTTGCAGTAGTAACATAAAGCTTGGAGAAATGGCTATTTTTAATGTTTTACAGTAGTGTACTGCTGTGACATAGCACAGAGCAAACTAGTTTTACGCTGACATTAATAATTGTGTCTGCATTGGACAATACAGACACTCCATACTCTTACAAAAGCCTGCAACACACTGGCTGTCATTGTCAATGACGGGTGATATTTTTTGCAGCTGTCAATGATGGCCGTCGTAGTCTTTTGCACATTTGCTAGAATAACGCATGCTAATGACAGCAGTAATAACTTCTATTTAGTTAACATTTCAGATCTCTTCCACAGTTTGTGGACTTTGCACACACTTGCAGATTACATTTTCACATTCTTTCTGATGTTGCATAAATATTAATAGTATCTTTGCAGCAGTTTCTTTAGAAAATCTTAGGACTTTCTACACAGAACAAAGTAATACATTTCTACTGCACAAAACACTGGCCATACTTGCACACATAATGCATCTACCATACAAACAATGCACCTATTTGAACAGCATTCTCTTATAAAAAGAATCGAGAAACATTATGGCAAATCAATTACATGATGTAAACAATCGTCAACACACAGAAGCAAAACTCTGCAAATAACATGGAAATATCAACTCAATTACTGTAACAAGTGACATTTCTGGTGGATGGCACAAGGCGGTAATTATGTGCAAACACAAAACGACACTGGATACTGGCACTTGCACAAGCTTATGCCAGCCAGCTTATATTTACCACCCGCATAGCGACATGGTTAAAATCTGGGTTATAATTTGCGAATGCAATATATTCTCACGTCTCGACCTAGAAACTAGGTAATTACATCTTCGTAATATCTAGGAAAAGATTGAGTTTCAGGGGATAAAGGCCAAGGTCATGGCAGTAAAAAGTTAAAAAATGTGCACAGGCAACCTCTATGCATTCTATTTCTTACCTGATGCCCCCTTTTCATAGAGTAAACAACAGAGCTTTGGTGTAAGCAATTAGTAAATTAACATATTAACACTAAACGTATCTGTACTGGCTGAAGTTTTGGCATAACAAACGATAATAATAATAATAAACGGACCCTGTTTTTAAAAAAGATTTACATAATTTACAGCATTTGATACAATAAGCAACAAAATGACTGGCAACATTATTAGCAATAGTGGTAATATCATAAGAAGTATGCGTGTATAACAGCTGTATGGCAAATAATGCTGCTAGGAAGTGGTTTTCAGCTTTGTGAACTTACACATTCACAAAAACGCCGTTAGAAAATCAAAAGCATGACAATAAAGATGCCAATATCGTTAACAAAATTCAATGCTGTACAGAAGCAATGTTCAGTATTAACTTAAAAACTGCTCAATGCGATAACATCACTAATATTGGTTCTGTAACTCTCAAAAATACTGCTGACGAAGCCTAATTCCACAGTACAAAACAATTCAATGTAAAATCACTTGGTACAATAAAGTTTTGATTAACAAGTTTGATGTACATAACACGCTATACAGTTCCACATTTCATAACATCTTCCAGTACTGGACTACAAGCACAAAGCAAATTGCTACGAGCTGCACAAAAATCTGATACCAAATATCACACTTTTAGCACAACAACCACCGATGCTGTATCAAATGACATTTAAACAAATTTGTGACAGGCCCTTCACAATGACAACAAGGTATCGTCTGTTATGGGACGTGACGACAGCTGGCCCGCCACGGTGCGCAGTGTGGTGCTGACTGGTGACTGTTCCCACTGATCCATTCACTATATTCACTAGCCCAACCGACCCATTTCTGTCTGAATGGGCAAAGTGCCAACCCAGTAACATGCAAAATGGCAGAACCGTACTTCCGATCGCAAATCCAATTGCAGATTCTGAATCAGGAAGCCCGGTTTTCTATTCGAGTTTCCTAGTAACCATAGGTCTATCTTGCTTAGTTATTGACATATTCGTGTGTGACAGACAGACAACGCGGACCATAACTATAGCTGGCCCCCACATTGTGGCGGGCAGCTAATAACTGCACAATGATGGACCACCAATATATAGGGGACATACAATCAAGCACACATGTTGCAATATAACAGATGTAATTGTCATTGTCATAGCAGATACTTCTCACTGTCGCCGATGCACAATTCTTACACCTTTGGACATATTACTGCAATGCAACAAACAACAGTTTAGTTATAGTTAACATCATAGTTGCATATTAGCAGTTACATAATACACTAGTAATTAAGTCTATGGTTAGCTGCATTACAATAACAGTGTCAAGTGTCAGTTCAAGTAAATTCTTTTTAAGCCCAGACAGCTTTGGTTAGCCACTGTCGTGTAGTCATGTTTCAGATTACACTATTGATCTTCAAAAATTAGCAAATTGTATTTTATGCTCTTTCTGCGGTACACAGTTTTGACCATTTAATGTAATTAGCCCACTACACATGTCAATAGAGAGCTTACTAACACTTACCATTGAGAATGTAGTCTGTCAACAACGTTGGTACGGTGGGACTATCTTCATTGATTGCAGTCAGTACTGACAACACAAGATAGAACACTCAGTGTACAGCTGCTACTCAGAATATGCAGCAAGAATACATGAAAACTACTTAACACTAACGCTACCTGCCAATGATTCTGCAACAGAAATTCCTACCTCTTATCAATTTCACATTGTCTAATCTCTTTACCACAGATTTACCCATGTTTATGATCAAACTTGTTAGTTGCTATTCATAATTTATCATAGCTAAATAGACCTGATGATATCCTCACTTTTTTAACTACAGTAATTGAATTCAGTGCTTTGACACGGTTGGGCGGCAGGAAGGGCATCCGGTCTGTAAAAACCATGGGAGGGTTGTGGGGGTGGGGGCGCCGTTAGTCCGGCTGGGGTGGCACCCACCCGGACTGTCGGTGCCTCTGCCTCCATTATCTTCCCCTGCTCCATAAAAATCCAGAAGATAGGAGGTGGGGAATCCCAGCCTGAACGCAGCACAGCCCTATGCTAAGGCAGAGTGTTTCTTCTGGTACCGGCCTACCCGGGTTGTCCCGGAACAAAGGCCGTAAATGGTTGTTGTTGTAATTGAATACAGTGAATAGCATACTACATTCTGATGAAACTATTCATTCACTCACTCTGCAACATAAAATAGACATTTGATGTTATATTTCAAAACACACAATGGCTAAAGTCGGAAACAAACATACGAATGTCAGAAAGCTGTATTACTTTTAACGTATATTTGAAGGTAGTCGATGTTCGGTGGTACAGTTTTTGCATCATATGGTATCAATGTCGTCAGATACTACATAGCAATCACAACAACAGACAATGTTACTGTGCTGAGCAACTGGTAACTAGCATCACACAACTAACGCTGCCTTACAGTGCAATCTGTTCATATATAATACACAATCCTTTCACATACATCTGTAGTCTGTATTGTACTGTATTCAAAATTTTATACTGCACAATTTTATCGTTGCTTTAAGAAGAGTTAATACTTTATGAAAAAGTTATTGTTATTATCCACACCATTTGTTCCCAATTCAAGCATTATCAATTCACAGCAAGAAAAATAAGCAAATCTGCTGTTTAAAAATTAATTTTTTTCGAACATTGTAAAAAGAAATCTACAATCTTCTTTATCTTCAACTGAAATGACAGAAAAGCTGTTGGAAGTCATTACAGAAACAACAAATCATTTGACAAAATGCTGTAAAATAAACAATTTCGCCAGATGACCCATCACACCAAAAAGCTGAAAATCACGTATTGTACTGGACCCCGTCACCCCGATGGATCAGCTACACACCAGCCACCAATACCATACACTGTAGTGTGCCCTGCATGTACTCCCTGTATGGGCATGTCATTGTCCATACAGCGAATGCCACCATGTATCAGGGGAAAGAGTTAAAAAGAACGTGTAATAAATAAAATGTTGCCACTAACGCAGCCAGGCTGAGCACCGCCTGTAGATGGTGAATCTTTAGCCTTGGAGTTGCTGGCTGCACCACCGCTGCCGCCACGTAGCTTGCTGTCCATGAGAGCCCGATGTCGTCGTTGTACAGACAGCAGTAGTGAGATAAACTGGTTCTTTAACTCTTTCTCATACTCAAGCTCATCACGGCGAGCCAGCTCCAGCACCAGTTCCTCAGACAGCTCACGCACGAGGCTGTCCATCTCATCGTAAAGTTCACACAGCGCAGCACTCGACATGTTCTCAATGCCTAACACATAACAGACATACAGTACAGAGTGTGGACCGACCAGTGCATTCACTTCAACATATGTTCATAATACTTAAGTTACTAAGTTGCTAACAAACCGTCCAACGCTGCTTCCCCCTGGTGAATGACGATTTATTGGCCAGATTTTTCGGCTTGACATTTGATGCCCTCAGTAACGGGGATCCCCTCGAGCTATCGCATTCGTATTTAATATGGGAAAACTAGAATGGCTGGGCTACAATCTGATGAAGGTCGCATGAGTGACTCAGTCATTAGGGCACAATACATCAACGTGGCAGACAGCCACATCGATAGCAAATGTCATGCCAGCGCATGGCGACGGGCAGCAAAAACCTCAAGTACCGACAAGTAAGAAAAGTTTTATGCCAAATAGGACACTTCAGAGGCATTCAACCGCACTAGTTCTAACAACTAACAAAAAAGCTAAATTAATGCGTTATTTTTTTAATAATATACAATAAGTGTACATGCTGTACATGTAGTTATCAAGTATCAAACCTAAGGCTACACACACAACCAAATCTGCCACAGCATTACTGTATGCAAAATCTCCAACTGTACAATGTCGTAAGTAAGCAAGCACATTCAAAGGCACTCTGGGTGCAGTCACTAGGCACTGTCTTT
>Ga0126335_1002404_pt1 | contig 11174 bp, 6 predicted proteins | sample OlaspJWI45metaG_FD_108409 | JGI IMG/M metagenome (GOLD analysis project Ga0126335, IMG submission 108409) | Marine gutless worms symbiont microbial communities from Oahu, Hawaii - Olavius sp. 1 OAHU.JWI-45 metaG | ecosystem: Host-associated > Annelida > Digestive system > Unclassified | place... | reverse complement strand
TGAGTGTAGATCTCCCTCTGACAAAACCATGCTGACAGTGATTATAGAACCCAGTTGACTCCAGGTAATCCACCATAGCGTCCTTCATAATTGATTCAAAAACTTTACATGGAACTGAAGTCATGGAGACTGGACTGTAGTTTCCGGCGTCGTTCTTGTTGCCCTTCTTAAACATCGGTGTCACATTTGCCATTTTCCAGTCAGTTGGTAGCTTTCCTTCCTGTAGTGACTTTTCATATATCAGTGTCAGTGGTAATGATACTATTTCTGCCCAATTCTTCAGCGCTGCTGGATGTATATCATCCGGTCCTTGAGCTTTATCCATCTGTAGTTTCTGTAATTTATTCAACACTGCATCCCTGTTGATGGCAATATCACTGAGACCTGTATTCATATTCACGTTGTCGTTATGGCCCTGTGTGTATTCCCCTTCATCAATAAAGACACTGCTGAAATAGTCTCCCAGAGCCTGTGCAGTCTCTACGTCTGATGTAGTTAGTTCTCCATTCCCTTTACTGATTTGGCTGACCCTTTCCTTGACTGTTCGTAAATTCCTAAGTTCCTAACATCTGCCAACAGAATACTAGAGATGATAAAGCGAAATATTTTGGACAGATCGAAGGAAACAGTTTTGTTATTGTATAAAAGACTGGTAAGACCACACCTGCAGTATTGCTGCCAAGTATGGAGTCCTCACTACAGTAAAGACATAAATTTGCTTGAAGGTTTTCAACGTAGGGCAACTGAATTGATTAATGGTATGGAGAATTTGCACTATAAGAAAGATTAAGACGTTAGGGGTTGAGTTTGGAAGCACGTAGAGTTAGAGGTGATTTGACTGAGGTTTTTAAGTTTATAAACGAGGGCTATACTATTGACGCAGATATATTTTTGAATACGATAAGGGTAATAGAAGGGCCCATTCTAAGACATTGTACAAAAGACGAAGTAGACTTAATGTTAGAAAGTTTGTGTTTGGAAATAGGGTAAAGGGCAAGTGAAATAATTTACCACAATGTTGCATTGCACAACTTTAAATAATTTTCAATCTCATATTTATAAAATACTGGAACCGGAAACTAAGTATAAAGTTATAAATTAGATAGTGAGCGTTATTTGGCGAAAGCCTGTGCTTGCTTATGCCGTCAGTGTTATCACTGATGGCTTCGGTGAATTCGGTGAAATAAAAACGGGTTCAATTCGTTCCGGGCACATAAAAAGTTTACTTATACTAAGTTGCCGGCGAGCTTCCGCTGTGTTGCGTCGCATATGATATTGACGATATTAAATTATTAATGCTGGAAATTGGCCGGCCCAAAGGCTAAGCATGACCATTGTATAAGTACGAGGGAAGAAGAAATATGCTAGCTCTACAAAAATATGCAGTGTATTTCGTCAACACTCAACACCATACAACGAAGAGCATCTTCGATTTCGTCTATTTACACAAAAGGACCTTACGTGTGACCCTACTCCAGACGTGAATTAGCGTAGGCCTAAGTGCTGTCCAACAGAGTAAACAATGAGTCATGGACCCACACAAAAACGACCCATGACCCATTATGCATGACCCATGACCTATCAGATTAACAACGCAACCACGCAGTTTATAAAAACAATAAAAATGCTTAATACACAATGGGTAAAAGAAAACCCTGATGAAAATGCAACACTGTTCAATTTCAGTTACACTAACGTACACTGACTATTGATGTGTTAGGAAGTTTGTGCGTCCATGGGAATTTACTGCAACAAGTTGGTTTTATATCCTTCTAACACAATTGAGAGAGCCTCCACAGTTTCAGGAAAGAGCATGGTTTCGCTGCGAGCTGATATGGCGTGCACTAAATGCCTGCCTAATTGTCGCCAACAACAAAGGTGGCCTTAACTACATGCTTCCGGTAAATATGCAGGTAGGTCTTAGGTGTAGTGCATCGACCCATGACCCATAAGACCCATCCAAAAAACTGACCCATTTGACCCACTGACCCATGACCCATTGTTTACTCTGCTGTCCAACTGTTTTTAGTGATGAGAGCCACAAGGCGGTGGGCCACAACCATCGCGCGGCATATTCTATACACTGGTGAATGGAAAATTTTAATTTCGTGCTAATTTTCTGAATAGTCACATGGTCTACCGTACACGTAAATGCAATAGAGAAATTACGTCGTCTAGGCTTAATTTTAGTGGTGTCAACCACAATCACCATCAGTTTAAATTTTTATTTTGGCTGTCGAATTAACGCACTAATAAACGCGTTAAAGAAAGAAAATCGATTTTTTCACAATAACTTTCGATAGTTCCGGAATCTGGAGTGTGAAACCAGATATCTTCACGGACAGATAGACTAAAATGACGATATGAAAGGCTTACAAATAGGCCTAATGGTAATGTTTCCGACCTGAGCTATGTCACAAGTTTTTTTAACCTAGCAAAGTCCACGACAAGCCTAAACCGTGCCTGTTTGCACTACTGATGAGTCACGCATCCAATTTATGTAAACCTGCTCGATTTATCAATCTGATACCTACCTGAGTACTCAATCGAATGTCATCAAAGTATTTTTGTGATATTAATTGCACCATCGTATGTAGGCCTACTACAAAGGAGCAGCAAAACAACTTTCAGTTTCCAGAGTGTTCCATCTTCGTCTATTTGCTATTAAAGGCAATCACTTAATTCCAGTTACTACAATCGATGATTACCCGACAGTTACCCGCGGTTCCACAATAGGCCTATAGGCCCTGTCCGAAATTCACATCACTAGCACAGGCATGGAATAAGGTATCGACCCAATTGGAAGGTACGATAGCCGAGCAGTGGTGGATCCAGGCGGGGTGCGGGGTGTGCGACCGCACCCCCTTTGCCTTAACCAAATTTGTTTCTAAAGCCTCACACAGATGACAATCATACACTGTATTGACAAACACACAGCAATGCAGTGGAGTACTGTACAATGTCCGCTCAGAGCCCTGATCAACATTCCGCAACCTCCCCTTTAAAAAATCCTGGATCCGCTACTGCAGCCGAGTCCGACCCGACGCGGGCAACACACAATTGCAGAACTACTTCCAGTCGCAAATCCGATAGCAGATTACAAATCAGAAACCCTGACTATCTATATGCGTTTAACAGTAGGCCTAATCATAGCTCTAGCGCGATTAGTTTCGCATGCGACAGTGACACGCAATTCAGGGAGGACGGACGGAGAGACAGCGTGTATTGTTCTTTGTTACTATAGCTGGCGGGCCGGCTAAACTATCTAGTTGAATCCGCGCGCGGTGGAAGCCATCGATGTATTGCAGTATCTGCTGGTATTGGCGTAATTGGCGAGCTGATTCGATGCGGATTTAAAATGTCGGCGTCGCGAACACCGTCAGCAACAGCGATCATTATGGACTGGAAATATCTAAATGACATGACGTCATGTGATTCCTGTTGATGATGTCACTGTTAGGTGTCACCACGTGGCAAAGGGGACCGTCGGATGACATCGATAGTTTCGCGCGTTGCATCCTGTTCAATTATTGTTACAAAGCACTAAACACGTCAATTCGTCACAGAAAACAACAATTTTATTGTGTAATGTTTGACAGCCAACTCTGCGAAACACAACGTCAATTTATAGACAACTAACTCTGATGGCAATAACATGACAGAAAGCGCATAAACATGACAAGACCAGCCGCCAGCTCTGCTAAAATTACCAAAAAGTCGTAGGTCAAAAAAGGAAAACAGCCCATGTGTGCGCTTTTTTTGCTCGCGTGACCTTGACACAATGACATGACCTGTAGGAAGATGTGCCTGCATACTAGCAGACAGACGCCGACAAAAATACTACCACGACGCTACACGAGGTGGTAAAGAGCAAATCTTTGACGACTTACTGCAATTCAAGTTCGCGTTCCTGCGCAGCGCGTACTTCTCGTTCAATGCGCCACACCCCACCACCACAGATCACGTGGTTGTTGGCATGGCGGTTCAAGGCAGTGTCGTGTGGCCGGCGTTCTTCTGATATGGTGTGGATACAACCCTCACGTCGCAAGTCGAGTTCGCGCTCTTTTTCACGCTCCAGTTCGAGTGTCAGACGACTGGTGGCCAGCTGTCTCATTGATACGCGACCACCGCCGCCGCCGCCGCTGTTTCTCGCTGTGCGAACCACAAACCAAATCCAAAACTATAACATGGTCTCATAAACGAACAACAGTCTGAACTTTCCAGAGAGCGTCGCAATAATATGTTACTGAAAGGACGGTTGACATGCTATTGACAGCGTGTCAATAGCGTAAGTGAATCGAACGCTGTGTCGCTTCTTACGCTATCAGCTAAACTTCCTCCGCAGTCCTCAATGTTTATATGCCTCCGCCCACCGCATATAGACACCGTACGCATTATGTTTTCGGGTCGTGCTGTCTGTTGGCAAATTCTGCCTGCCTGTTTGTCATTGCAGTTGAACTTGATGCTGAGTGGCGGAGCATTTTCTAGTTTTAACAATTAACGAAGCCTCTATGATGACAAACTTTGGAGTTGTTGCTGAGTGGTCGTGTCGAGTCGCGACTGACCGTTGTCGTGCATATAAACTTACCGTGACTGTAATTAATGGTTGCATATCCTATAACGTCGATTGGCTATCTGCCACTGTTTTCGCCATTTAATTTATCTCTTAACACGCAACTTTGCTTCAGATTCTGAATCATGTAGTCTGATGCAGACTTTCATATGACGCCTTAAGACGCAAAAACACATGAACGTATATATGCAGCCGATAAGCTATTTGTTAGAATGTCAAACATGAACCTAAGTACACATGTCAGTCAGCATAGGTCTACTTGTGTGATTGTAGTCGGGTTGGTTTGTGGAACTGACGACAGATCTACAACTCGATGTACCAGTCGTGCGACTAGTCGGCGTGTCTGACGCGAGGCCGCGCGACTCTCTCAGCAGTTGTTCGCGCTCGCAACTCAGTCGTATCTCACGTTGTATTGGCGTTTCAATGGCAGGACTGTACATAAACCTTCCCGACTGTATTGTATAGTCTCCATCGTCGTCGTCTTCGTACGGACGAACCTTCGTCAGCAACAAATACACAATGCTATCTGTAAAGATTGTCGGTTGACGTAGCCTACACTAGAAAACGGTGTATTAACTCGTTAAGCACTCACGTGCTTTGTGGCATCTGGCGTGTGCTTTGTCATACTTACGGAAGTTACGGTCAAGATCATTGCTATGATGAAATTGTATATATAGCAAGTACACATAAATGCAGTGTGTAAGCCTACATCAGTATTCAGTAACGTAACAGCTTGGCACATTTTGTAAAGTAGCTCTGAGATAAATAATGGCTGCATCGAAGTGGCATGTAGGCTATGCATAGGCCCTACAGAGCATATAGCACGGTTCGCCGGTTTGTCTGCAGTGCACCTACAGCATTGCTTACCTTAACGGTCGAGCATCGCGATGACGTAGCTGCAGGTTGGCTGATAACGTCAGTCGGTGCGTGTGGCGAGGCAGTGCGGCAGTCTGACAGTCTGCCATGCTGCTGCTGCTGCTGCTGATGATGATGATAATGATGATGGCGCTGAGCTGACGTCACGTTGACGTCATGCTGGTACTGGTCGTCAACGCTCAGCGGCTCAGGTAACACAAACGGCGTCTCATTGTCACTACTCACCTGTATTACGTCACGTGATAATAATAATAATAATAATAATAATAATAATAATAATACAAAATTTGTAAAGCGCCGCTTCAGAGGCGCTGGCGAACAGGACAGTTAAGAAGCATAGACGGAGAAGAACAAATGTGCTTTAAGTCTAGATTTAAATAATGTGAGCATGTCACAGTTCTGAAGAGAGACACAGAGAGAGTTCCAGACAGATGGTGCTGCAGTGCTGAAAGAGCGTTTGCCGAAGGAAGTTTGTCTGAATGGGACATGCAGCAGTGGCGCGGACGATGATCGCAATGACCGCGTGCCTATATGCTTGTCGACACAGTCACTGATTCGTACACAAATATAATTTTAGTGGTATCTTAAGACGTTTTAGCGCAAGCCCACTATTGCCATCGCAATTCCGTCTGTCTGTCACACTGTTGATCCACGCCAGATCGGCTTCAAGTGGCAACTGCGACATTTTCACGTTAGGTTATTATTACTAAATAACGTTGATCAGCGTTGGTAAACAGTTTCCAGTTTACCAACGCTGTTGACCTCGAGATATAAGCTATATTCCACGTTGTGTCCATCTTTCATGACATATAGGCTAGGCCTAAAGACGAAAAGGTAAGCGTACCTGAGGTAACTGGAAGCCCATTTCTCGCCATCGTCCACGAAGTTCGTTCTCTCTCTGTCGCAGTTCTAGCGTCTCGCGTGCTATACGGTCATGGCCAGGGTGAGCATAGCGCACCGTAGTAGTTGGCGGTACTTTGTCGACGTCCATTGATGCACGTGACTGACATGTAACAGCCGTCTGCAGTGCACAGCACAGCACACACTGCCCGTGACACCAGTGGTTCTTGACTCTTTTTTGACGTCTATTCATTTACGGTAACAGATTGTCCTTCTTCATAGCTATTTATAGCTATTATTCTGAAAATGTCTTCCATGATGAGAGATTTTCCCTAGAAATTTGTGGGTGTGGCATATGTATAGCACTGCAGACCAACGAATATTCACTCAAAACAAACCCATGAGAATCGCAATACTTTCCTAGAATACATACTGCAGTCCAGTGAGTAAAGTCTAACATATAACATGAGACCATAATGCATTGATTAGGCTGAGCTATATACGACATCAAAACATCAAAACCTGCTGTTACATGTAGCTGCGCCGAACGTACATATCGCGACTCGATCGCCAGTCAGCGTTACGTAGCCTACTGTAGGCGCAGCGCACTGACTAAGATGGTTGGTGTTGCAAGTCCTGACATGTTGTACAATGTTCTTAACATCGTTCATTCATTATCGCTAACAGTATATAGCCTAGGCATAATGGTCTTAGTGACTGTTGTAACGATACGCGGCCCTCGCGTACATAGTACGCACGTTGACGTTTAAGAATTCATTTTGCTGGGTTTACTAGAAACTAGAATTAACCGGAAGAAACATATTAGACCCATATAAAAAGAGATTAGTCATATCGTTTTCATTTAAGAAGAAACTCAAATTAGGCCTAACCCTTTTCCGTTATGTCCAATTTGCGTAGTAGACGCATTGCTACTCATTAGGCAAATTTGCGATGTTTTCAGTTACACCATGTGTTACTTGACCGATTTTGCGATTTAACTTCGTAATTAAATTTGAACAAAGTATATTTAAGTTCGTGTATTTTGTGCCATCACATGTATCAAGTTAGCAATAGTACTAGTAACCAGTACGTCGATATGACACTTCGCCAATCGCCGAACAGCCAACTTACAATAATATATTCAACTAGTGTAATAAAAAAAAGACGTAGAAATAAAACCACATCAGAAACCTGAACTTATATTTTGAAGTCTTTTCCTCTAGTGCTGCAACGAGCGAGCGTAAAATACAAATAGTCAACAATAGCTGTACGTACGCACCGGTATACGTGATGAAGTATGACGTATCACTCAGACGCCGTTACGACACTGTGCACGTGACAGCAGCTGCAGCTCTAGCAACGACCTGAGAATGTCAAATGTCAGTCCACTCGCAGTCCGCATTATCCGCTATTCTCTTTACAATTTCACGCACTGGCTCGCCATGTGATGTTATCGTTTGAAGATCTCAGTTTTTTTTCAACAAAGACTACAAGACAACGACTGTTGGGCTTAATTATCTGTATAACCAAAAACAGCGTCGCAGATTAAACTTTTTACGGCTAAAACTGTTACGATTCACAGTGCAATATTGCATGCAATATCATAGATGACAGAATGATAACGGTGTTCGTTGAACTTGAGTTTCCTTTGTTCGGAGTTCAGATGCTTCATATATTAGGGCTATACAACGGTGGCCCCAAGTTTCGGGCGGATCCAAGGGTTTTTAATGCGCAGTTCTACACAAAATGTGCAGTTCTAAACGGCAGTTTGTACAGTGCATTCTTCATAGGCTATTTCGATCTTGCAGTGCATAGGCCAAATAGCGCTTTCCCATATTAGGCTGTGATCGCACATTTTTGGCACATTTTATACATCACTTGTTACTGCCAATAGTACAGTGCGCGTCAGTGGCAAACCAGGAAGAAAAAATAATCTCTCAGTCTCCAGTTGGTCCCAAACTAAAATAATGTCCATACAACCTACATTATAAAGATGTGTTGTTCATAAGTGTGGAAAACTGGAAAACCGTCAATTTTTCGCCAAAATGCACCAGATTGCGTCTCAAATTTCAAAATGTTATAACTCAGACCCCCTATCCTGGAGAGGGGGACACTCCTCCCCAGACCCCCTTCCCTGCGCCTCGCGGGTAAAGTGCAGTTCTAAATAATTCTTTAAAAATACCCGGGGCGGATCTGATCGGTTTGGCGGGTTTGTAATCCTCCCGTCCTATCACCAACCTACCGCAGGCCTAGCGGTAGAGCGTAGAGGCCACAGCCAATCATCAAAAGCAGCAGCCGTAGCAGCAGCAAGCGCGAGCCGTGCGTGGGCCTCGGTCTTACCTGTCTGCACGTGTCATAACTGTTTCGATATCGCGTGTTTAGTGCGCTAGTGCACACACTCTGTCTCAGTCAGTTTTCTCACACTGCTTTGCTGCGATATTGATCCGTCGTGCTTGTGGCCAGCGGGGTGGGGTGGGTGTGTGGGAGGTTGAGGTCGAAACCTCGCCCATTCTGTCTCCATGATAGTGTTGGGCTGCTGTCCCATTCACTGCAACAGAACGATGAATCTATGGCGAATTTTAAAGATGCTGAAAGTTACATGCTGTATACCTCTGCAGAATGCCGATACACGCCTATACGCAAAGTAGGCAATATTCATTCCAGTCATGTACCCCGGGGTAAAACCCCCCGTACTAACCCCTGGGTAAACACCGGATAAACCTCCGGAACAAAGACGAACGCCCCCAGGTGTAACCCCCTTGGACAGACCCCGTATCAACCCACAGGCAAGTGCACGTTATCGTTCTTGTTTTCGTTGATTTGTCATGGAAAAATATCGCTGCATGGCTTTGCACCGTGCAAGCATACCGCGGTCGCGTCTTTAACGATCTACAGACTAAGCAATTACCAAACTTGGATTCAAGCCTCATTGTTTCAAGACCGAGACCGAGACTCAAGGGTCCCAAGACCGAGCCAAGACCAAGACCAAGATTCGATAAGCACAGGCCGAAAAAAACAAAGATGCTATGAAAAAAATTAACTCACTCAATGAATGAGCTTACCTCACTTTCTTGTCCATAAATTATTGCAGCAATACATGATAGCATAAGTTTTTAACAACAGGAAACTCAGCCACACACCATGCAGCAAAATCGACTTTACAACTAGGCCTAATTATTGCAATGCAAAACACCGACTGGGAAACATCAGCTAACCACTGCTGCTGAAAGTAGTCGCTACAAGAGTGGAGCTTGCAAGTGGAGAGCAGCAGATGAAACAGTTTTTTTTATATTATGTCGCTGTGTGCCACTTCAGCCCAAGTGAATAAATCTGACAGACGAGGCCTGACTTGGCCACAAATCTACATGAAGGTAGTCAATCGATCAGCATTAATCAGAATAAAAAAAGCTCATTTACTGTCAAATAGGCGTACCTGCTGCAACAGTGCAGAGGCCTTAGCAGTTAACGCATAATTTGCTACTTTCTAAGCAGCAAAGTTGTTCGTATTGTCGTATGTGATATGGAGCTTCGAGACAAGACCGAGACCAAGACTCTGAAAACTGGGTCTTCTTGAGTCGTCTCGAGACCAAGACTCAAGTCTTGAGAACTCCAAGTCTGCACAATACTGCAAGAATTGCATATAAACATATAGCATCAGTCTAGTCGCTGGTCCTAATCCTAAAACTGATCCTAACCACAATACTACTATGGGGTGGACTTTTAGAGTCCGCAAAATCGCCAGCTGGTAGCAGACCTGTCGCGAACCTGGTCGAGCGTCCGAAATTCGACCAGGTTAGTGTAATGGAATGTGCACTTACAGACCGGTGTGCCATCTGGCGAATGAGAAGACTGCTGCCGCCCACATCACAACCATGGTGTTTACATTGTGACGTCACGCACTCCCCCAGTGTGTTGTGTGCGTTCCGCTGGTCGCTGACAGTACTCCGGCCATCTTGTAGGTGTATGTTGCTGTTGTGATCTATTAATTATTGTTCTCTACGCTAATGGTTTCTTTTTGCGACATATTCAGCAACGATTGGCTGTGATCAACGACATACTGTATGTTAATTCATTCGAATCTGCTTGCACATTTTGTCTTGAGCACTTTTGACTTTTCGCCTCCGCGAAGTGAGGTATGCAATTGCGTTAGATTCAGCTTCCTCCGCTGAACATCATCACACATACCGATTGCCTGTTTAGCAGCTGCAAAACAAACAGAACACTACGCATCTGTCTGCTGTCAACATTAAGGCCTAGATTTAACTGTATTACTGCTCTCCGTCCATCATCGCTCCTGTATTTTCCTCTCCTGCATTTTCCACTCATGCATTTTCAGCGCCCCCATTTGAACTACCACCCACGAATACATTGAATAGTAAACCAGACACGGAATAATAATAATAAACAAGAAAAACGTAACAAACATATAACATCCAGAAAATGCCTGTATTTTCAAATGCTATATTGCAAACAAGCAAAACATCGCATTTATGACAAATTTAATAATAAATAAATATTCGTTTATTAAGCCTCCGACAAACCGCAGATGAATACAACGGCAACCACAGGTATTAGCGATGCTGGAGCAGCGCCATTTGGCCACCAACTGCAACATCTGCCGATAGGCTGCCAGCCTACCAGCACCGCTCCTGTGGGTACTATGTCCCAGCTGAAGCTGGTACCAACTTATACTGCTTGGTGGACAGAGGCACGTGCATGTAAACAACTTGCCCAAGGTTGTTACGTGGTAGCGCATAGACCGGGTGCGAACCCGCGACTTTCCGATCACGGAATGTGTGGCGTAGTGCCACCACGCCACACATTTGATTGAAATAAAGTTCTGTTTACCAGAACCACAATTCTAAATTACTGTTCGCACCTGTTT
>Ga0126335_1002403_pt1 | contig 11175 bp, 14 predicted proteins | sample OlaspJWI45metaG_FD_108409 | JGI IMG/M metagenome (GOLD analysis project Ga0126335, IMG submission 108409) | Marine gutless worms symbiont microbial communities from Oahu, Hawaii - Olavius sp. 1 OAHU.JWI-45 metaG | ecosystem: Host-associated > Annelida > Digestive system > Unclassified | place... | reverse complement strand
TCGCTGGGGAACACGACGGTATCTGAATATGAATTTGCTAACGGAACTTAAAAAAGAAGAAGTCGCAGCTTAACCGATGGGCCACCAAATCAAAAGTGCGAAAGATTCTTGACGCTACCGGTATCTGAATATGAATTTGCTAACGGAACTTAAAAAAGAAGAAGTCGCAGCTTAACCGATGGGCCACCAAATCAAAAGTGCGAAAGATTCTTGACGCTACCCCACTCTTTCAAAAACCTGGCGCTATCCATTTAAATTTGCACTTTTGTATTGGTTGTAATAGAAAGGTGTTTATCTAGCCAACCAACTGAAAGAGAGTGTATGCCCGTCACAATTGAGCCCACGGAAACTGAAGACCTTACCCGGCTTACGCTTTCCGGGCCCGTCACCTTTGCGGAATTCATCAAGGCCCTGAATGCCTACGGCGCCAGAGGCCCCACGCGTCTGGAACTCTATGATGCCCGCGAACTGAGTGGTAAACGCTTCTCAACCGAAGACATCGATCTGCTGATCGAATACTTCCGGCAGCATCCGGACCGGCGTCCCCCTCAGGGGAAAACCGCCATTGTCATTTCGCAAACCGTGGATTTGGGCCTGTCCCGGATGGTTTCCATTCTTTCCGAGGGGATCGTGAATTTCGAGATAGAGGCTTTTAAATCATTTCCAGAGGCTATGGACTGGTTGCTGGAAAAGTAAAAACCGGTTCCCAATCGGGTACAATCCAGCGTGGTTCATCTATAGGGCGGGTGTTACTATGGGCGCATGTCGAGACAGCCTGGAGGAAGGCCCTGCTTGGAGCGCGGATTGTATTTCCAGATTCTGGAACCGGTTTGACCATACCGGGATGATTTCAAGAAAGGGGGCTGAAATCATCCCGGTATGGTTGATATAGTTAACCTGCTTATTGCTACCAGCAGCCACCGCCATAACCAGGGCCCCGGCCCCAGCCGCGGCCGCGTCCCATGCCGCCACCGGCACGGTAATTATCGGGCAGCAGCTTCTTCATTTCCAGTCTGTGATCCAGCCGTTTCTGGTCAAATTCCGCCTGGTGCATGGAGAGTTCTTTCTGCAGGTCGGACAATTTACCGCGATCGGGATCTTCCTGGGCCATTTCCGCTTTCATCTCCAGACGGGTCTGGTAAATGGAACGACGCAGTTTTTCGGTATCCTTGAAGAAGGCCTCGCGCTGGGTTTCAAGTTTCTGGGCATCTTCTTCACTCAGGTTGCCCCAGCTGCGGTAACCCCGGCCATAACGACCACTGTCTTCATCCCCGTATCCAGGGCCCATCATTTGATTGCCGGGTCCCATGTGGTAACCACCGCCCCTGTGGTGTCGACCCCAACCCCAACCGCCGTCAGCGAATGCATAGGCTGAGAACAGAACCATGGCGGCAACTGCAATTCCCGTAAAGATGAATCCTTTTTTCATTTCAAAACTCCTTTTCTGATGAGTGGTTTCAGTTTCACGACGCGTTGTTTCGAATTCTATTTTCGTTAAGAGCAAGCCATGTGCCAATTTTGGACTTACACACACAACCTTTTGAATGCATTGGTATTCTTAATCAAGCTCAACTCAAAATCGGCGTGTAAGAAAAAATGAGTTGCCACGGACGTAATCCTGTTGGATACTTTTTACCCGGGTAGGCTCAATCCAGGGTACCCAGCCGGGTAATTAATACCCACCCTGGGCGGGATTACGCCCAGCGTAAATTTGCAGTCTCGTTGCCGGTGATCCTGAAGCCTTGATATCAGCGGCACCTACACGCAATATAACTTTCTTAAATAATTGGCATATTCATTGCTTTTAAGTGATGGAATGAAAACGAACGGGATACTGAAAAAAATTGTGACCACGGCCCCGCCGTGGGGATTGATAGGCGCCGCCCTCATTCTGTTGCCGCTGCTGGCCTTTGTCACCTACGAAGACATCAATCGTCAGAACGCTGCCAGCCGGCGGCAATTGTTGGCCAAGGGCGCGGCCTTGATACGGTCTTTCGAGGCGGGCACCCGGGCCGGCATGATGATGCGTCAGTGGGGCAATCGTCACCTGCAGCGCCTTTTGATGGAAACCGCCCGGCAACCCGATATCATCTACCTGATGGTCACCGATAACAGGGGCATGATAATTGCCCATAGCAGTCCCGACCGGATCAAAGGGCACCACGGCAAAGACCTGGATATTCAACGGGTGCTGGACGCTCCGACCGAGATCTATCGCATCATCGAAACTGGGGCAGGCTCAAAAAATATATTTGAAGTTTATCGAAAATTCAGGCCGGCCCGGGGCCCTGGCAGGATGTTGGGTCGTCACCACATGATGATGAGACCATTCGAAGAAGAACATCCGGGTGATTTAATAATTTTTGTTGGTCTCGATATGAGCGAAGTGGAAAAAGCCTTGGCAGCTGATACGCGCCATAGTCTGTTTATGGCCGCGATTTTGTTGCTTGTCGGTTTTGCAGGGGTAACCCTGCTGTTTATGACCCATACATATCGGGTCACTCGGGCGTCCCTCAAGCGCATCGAATCATTTTCCGACAGTCTGGTCGACAATTTGCCGGTAGGACTTATTTCTATTGGGGCTGACAACCGGATAGCTTCTATCAATCCGGAGGCCGGCAGGATTTTCAAGCTGAAATCAAAGCAGCTTATCGGTCGCTCGGCCCTGGGCGTATTGCCGCCCCAACTGGTCGAAGCCTTAAATGCCCTGGAAAGTTCACAAAACGAAATTGAGCGCGAGGTGGCCTGTCAAATCGAACCTGGGGACAGGATCACCATTGGACTGAATGCCTCGGCCTGGCATGATCGCGAGGGAACGATCATGGGCACGATATTATTAATAAGGGACCTTTCCGAAATCCGGGCGCTGCGCAAGGAAATCGCACGCAGCCAGCGATTGGCTTCTCTTGGCAGTCTGGCGGCCGGCGTCGCCCATGAGATTCGCAACCCCCTGAGTTCCATCAAAGGTTTTGCGACCTACTTCAAGGAACGGAATGGAGATAATCCCAAAGATCTTGAGACTGCCGCCATCATGATCAGGGAAGTCGAACGCCTGAATCGGGTGGTCGGGCAATTGCTGGAACTGGCCCGGCCTATTGAGTTGGCCCCGAAGAATATCCCCCTGGATTCCCTTTTCAAAAGTTCACTGGCTTTGATAGAAGCACAGGCAGCTGAAAAGCAGATCCGCATTGAAACAAATTTAGTCGATGACGGGCTGTCTATCTATGCGGATCCCGACAGAATTAACCAGGTCCTGCTGAATTTGTACCTCAATGCCATTGACGCCCTGGAGCCCGGGCGGGGCAGGTTGAGCATCTCTGCAAGACGTACCACTCGCGAGGCGGGGATTCTCCTTACTGTTGCGGATAATGGTTCCGGGATCGCAAAGCGCGATCAGCCCCATATTTTCGACCCCTACTTCACCAGTAAATCCACCGGCACCGGATTGGGCCTGGCCATCGTTCACAATATCATGGAAGCCCACGGTGGAACCATATCCGTAACCAGTGATCCCGGTTTGGAGACGACCTTCAACCTGTTTTTTCCAGAAAACTTGGAGGATGCCCCCAGTGACTGATCAATACGAAATTCTGGTAGTCGATGACGATGATGCCCACCGCACGATGTTGAAAACACTGATTGGCGGCTGGGGCTATACAATCTTTCAAGCCGACGACGGGTCCGTGGCCATTGAGATGGTCAGTCGGCAACCCTTTGACCTTATCCTCATGGACATCCGCATGCTCAAAGTGTCGGGGCTGGAAGCCCTGGAACAGATCAAACAAATCAATCCGGCTATACCGGTTATCATCATGACGGCCTACTCTTCCATCGATACCGCTGTAGAAGCCATCAAAAAAGGGGCATACGACTACCTGACCAAACCCCTGGATTTCGATCGGCTCAAATTGATCATGGAAAGGGCCATGGAGCACATCAGTCTGAAAGCTGAGAATCTCAAGCTGAAATTCGAAATTGATTCACGTTTTGACCGGCAGCAGATTATCGGTAACGGGCCGGCGATGACGGCCCTGTTGGAAACCGTATCCCAGGTGGCGCCCTCCGAGGCTACCGTCCTGATTACCGGGGCATCGGGAACCGGCAAAGAACTGGTCGCCGGCGCTATCCACCACAACAGTCCCCGTCGTGATGGACCATTCGTGAAAATCAATTGTGCGGCCATTTCGGAAAACCTGCTGGAATCGGAAATGTTCGGCCACGAAAAGGGGGCCTTTACCGGTGCGGATCGCCGTAAAGAAGGCCGTTTTGTGCAGGCCGACAGGGGCAGTCTGTTTCTCGATGAAGTCAGCGAGATGCCCCTGGGCATGCAGGTCAAGTTGCTCCGGGTTCTGCAGGAAAGGGAACTTACCCGGGTCGGCGGTGAAGCGATTATCAATGTCGATGTGCGGGTCATCGCGGCGACCAACCGAAATCTGGAGAAGATGGTCGCCGCCGGCGAATTTCGACAGGATCTTTACTACCGGCTGAATGTGGTCGAACTGAACGTCCCAACCCTGGCCCATCGCCGGGAAGATATCCCCTTGCTGGCCCAATCCTTTCTTGAACACTTCTCTACAAAGAACCATAAGGAAATCAAGGGGTTCAGCCCTCAGGCCATGAATGTCCTGGTCCGCTACGACTGGCCCGGCAATGTCCGGGAGTTAATGAACGCCGTTGAGCGGGCGGTCGTGCTCGCGCGGGACGTCTACCTGGATACCGGCGATCTGCCGGTTAAACGTCAGGCCGGTGGTGAAGCACCCGCTGCGGCTGGCCCATTGCCGTTCATACCGGAGAACATGCCCCTGGAAGAGGTTGAAAAGGTATCCATTCTGCAAACCCTTAAAGCTGTCGGTGGTAACAAAAGCGAAGCCGCCCGGCGGTTGGGCATCACCCGTAAAACCTTGCATAAGAAACTGAAAAAGTACGGGGTGATGTGAAGTGATGGCACCCAAAGCGACCAAATGTGCCCGCGCGCTGGCCCTCGAAATTGAACGGCGGCTGACCGGCGGTATTGTCATGGGTGCGGAAACCCGCCATTTTCTCTCTTCGACATTCTCCATTGAAAGCCCCGCGGAACTGGACACCCTGCTGGCTGACCCGGAGAGCAGCGATGCCCAGTCTCTCCTCGAATTACTTTTCACCCCGGATCAAGCGGTCCGGGTTGACCTGGAAGCGGTCATAGAAAAACACCGCTGCACGGCGGGAGACAAAAAGCGCCTAGTGGCCGCCCTGGACCGCAAGAGCCTGACGGTTCCCATCAAGTTTTCCGAACAAGAAGACGCTCTGTGTGTCAACCCCACCAAAGATCTTCTGGAAACCTATGTAGACGGATTGAATATCACCCTGCAATTGGCACCCCTGCTGGTCAAGGCCAGCGACCTTAAATTAGCCCACCGGGAGAGTGCTATGGTCAAGGCTGTCCTGCGGCATGCACCGTTGAAACTGACCGACCAAGTCAGTTCTTTCTTTGTCAAGTTGCTTGAAGGTTCGAAACGTTCCGGAAAGTCCATCAAAGCGGATATAGAACTATGCCTGGCCATTTTTGCGGAACAGCCCACGGTCGAGCACCTGTTTGGGATTTTTATGACTAAAAAACGCCGTTTACTGCAACAATTGCAGCTGGCCGCCCGATTCGAAAAACAGCTGGCTGCAGATAATATGGAGACCCTGATGCTGAAAGGCGTCCGGATACCGCTCATTGACCAGGATGAAGCCCGCCGCTCAATCGCCCGCATCGATGACATCTGCCTGACCGTATTCGAGATAACGGACGCCCACCTGCAAATCCCCACGGACGTAGACCTCGGCAACTTTAGCGACCCCGATGATCTGGATAGGGCGTTTAGAATTCTGTCATAGACGCGCCAAGCAAATTCCCACGACTATAGCGTTGGTGGAAATTTTCCGAGCGACAGCCGCTAAAGACCGGCAGCGATGATAAAAAAAGATACCGCTGTGGTCACCACTGCCAGAACTGCCGAATCGAATAAAATGACCGCGATATGTTGTTTAAGCAGCTGCATAGCGCCTCCTTATCTCAGTGTATCGATGTCGATTTTACGGCCACAGCCGAAGCAGCGTTTGATGAGGCGACCATAGCGATCTTCCCTGGTCCAGAAAATCGTCTCGCAATCCTGGGGCCCCAGGTTGTACTCCACCCAGATGGAACATCCACAAACACAAAATCTCTTCTGCATGATCATCTCCTTGTGTGTTCATCTAATTAACATGCTTGTTTATATTTATTAACATGCCGATCAAAAAAAATATCTCAAGCATAGTGGTTTATGCTATTGATTAAGTTATTGTTCTTGTTAACAAGCCGCTAGTTAGATCAGGGGTCGGGGATTTTTCTTACCAAATGCCCGTCATCCCGGCGAAAGCCGGGATCCAGTACACTTAATGAAAGCGACCCTGGATGCCGGATCAAGTCCGGCATGACGCTAAAAGATCCCCGACCGCTCAGTTAGATGCAGAGCTTATCAATCACTCGAGGGACTGTTTTAAGGGTATTCAGAGGTTCAAGATCAAGGCGGATCGACTGGTTCAACCGGAGGAATACAACCAGTATTTCGAGGATTGAACCTGGCGAGCTAACGCAGATATTGGGCCTCTGAATACCCTTAAAACAGTTCCTCAGTGGAGTTCTCTGCAGGCCCATATAACCTTGCCGAGTATCCGCACCCCGCCCATCTCCTCCCGCTCCAGTCTGATGGGCGCGTAACGGGTATTGTCGCTGAGCAACACCAGACTGCTCGGATGCTTTTCAATGCGCTTTACCATGATGGTGTCATCGATACCCACGGCATACACCGCGCCGGCAATGATGTCCGTGCGGGCTTGGTCGATCAACACGGTGTCGCCGTCTTTCAGTTCCGGCTCCATGCTGTTTCCGAAAACATCCAGCAGCACCATATTGTCCACGCTGCCCTTGCCTGTTAGCCAGGCCTGGCGAAACGAGTAATACCCTTCCACCGCCTCATTGACTTCAAAGGACCCGCTGCCGGCACAGAGTCGCGCCTGGACTTTGGGGACGTATGTGAATGCAGCGTCGTCCGGGCCGTTTTTTAAAAATAGTGATCCGATTCCGTTTTCCAGCCAATCAGGATTCAATCCAAATTTACGATACAACCCCAGGATCCACCGGTCCGGCACCGCGCCCTTCTTGCGGGCCTGGGTAATGGCGGAACGATTTATTCCCAGCGCTGCGGCCAACTCGATCTGGGACTCGATACCGGTGGCGGTGAATACTCTTTGCAGGAATTCATCAAATTGCAACGGCATATAGACCTCTTAACGGCCAGATGGTTTAGTAAAAAAGGTTATTGCATTATATAAACATTATGTTAATAAAATGCAACATGTTTTTTGCATCTTTGCAATTGGGCTTCAGGCAAGGGATTATTGCGAATGCTTATGGGAAGCTATCTCAAGAAATGCAATTTGGTTCCCCGCTAAAAACGCGGGATCTGCGACAAGATCAAGTCTAGGCCTTAAAGGCTTCCGGCTTCGCTTTTCAAGCTACGCCCGATAAGACGCCGGATCAGTCTACGCTGAAAGCTTCGCCCGACAGGCGAGCAAGGCGGATGTCAAAACAATGTTTAGCGGCCGAAGCTTAAGCGAAGGCTGAAGATTGGGGCAATCAGTCTTCGCCAAAGGCTTACGTCTTCGCCGAGGCTACGCCGCACAAGACGCCTGACATGAAGACTTTTTTCAGATGGCTTCTAGTCGGCGGAGCTGTAGGCCGCCGGATCGAATGGAGATCCGGCCGGAAAGGCACGCCCGCCCAATTCGCGGTCCAGCATCAGCAAGGCCGCTTTGGCATCACCCACCATTTCAACTTCTTCGGCGATTTTACTGCTGGTGGCCTCTTCCTCGATCTGTTCCTCGGTAAACCAGGCGAGGATCGGTTCTGACTGGTAGTCCTTCTCCTCACGGGCGATGGTCGTCAAATCATTGATACGGGAGGTGATAAGCTGTTCGTGGGCGTATGCATCCTGCCAGGCTTCCAGGGGGGAGGACCAGCGCGTTTTGATCTGCTCAAGATCTACGAGTGTCAGTTCGCCCCCGCGATCCAGGATATGATCCACGAATTTCATGGCATGGATGGTCTCCTCGTGCGCCTGGCAGCGCATCCAGTGGGCCATGCCGTCCAGGTTGATGGAATGGAAATAAGCGGCCATTGAAAGGTAAATATAGGATGATTCTAGCTCGTATTTAATATGGGTGTTAATGGCTTGGTTCAGTCTTTCCGGAATCATGATGTACTCCTCTATTGCATGGTTTGAAGTCTTGTATGCGATTGTCTGCAACCAAATTAATGCCTATTCGGATCAATTCAAGCGGATGTTGTTCTTTTTCAGCAACTTTCCCGGTCGAATCAATGTGCTGCCGACTCAGGGCGGCACCCTCCGGGCGGCGATAAATTGACAGGCTGCTGGAAAGGTCATAAAATTATTGGGTAGGTATGCCAAAAACCACACGCGTTCTACATGGGGGGCACCATGAAAACAGCTAAAGAGATGGTTCAGGAAAAGGGCGGCGACATTGTCTGCGTACCGGTCGGGACGACGGTATTCGAAGCGCTCCAGAAGATGTGCCGCCACAAGGTTGGGGCGATTCTGGTCCTCCGTGATGATGCCGTGGCCGGTATCTGGACCGAGCGGGACCTTTTGATTCATATAGTGGAACCCGATTTCGATCCCAAAACGGCCCTGATCGAAGACTATATGACGGCCGATCTGGTCTACGCCCAACATGATGAAACCCTCTATAACCTCATGGATAAATTCCTGGGGCTCCGCATTCGCCACCTGCCAATCAAGGAGGAGGGCCGCTTTGTCGGCCTGCTTTCGTCCGGTGATGTCATGAAGGCGGCTATCAGTGCCAAAAATGCCGAATTGGAAAGGCTCAACGACATGATCGGATGGGAATACTACGAGAACTGGCGCTGGGATCCGGACAAATCCTAATCATTGCCAACGCGTGAGAAAGCTCCCGGCTTAATCCCATGAAGAAACAGCTACCCGCTATACCCTCGCGCCGTGAACGCTGGCTAAAAACCAGCGCCATATTTGTCACGTTAGCGTTACTGCTGATTGGTGCGCTGAGCATCGCATTCCTGTTTGAATCACCTTCCATCAAGTATAAGATCGGTTTTGACAAAACCCTGCTGCGAACCGGCAAACTCCTGGGGCTGGCTGCAACGACCCTACTACTGGTGCAGTTGCTGCTTGGCGCCCGGTTGAAAGCCTTGGACCGCATATTTACCCTGCCCCGGATTTGGGCCTGGCACCGGATAAACGGGTACCTTATTGCCTTTCTGGCACTGCTGCACCCGGTTTTTATCATGTGGCCGGAAGATTTTACCCTGCCCCCGCTGGAGCTCGAATACTGGCCCCAGGCAGTCGGCCTGTTGCTGCTGATCCTGATCTGCTGCCAGGTGGCGGCCTCCCGGTGGCGCCAGAAACTGGGCATCGTATTTCACCGCTGGCGGCAGATACACGGTTACGCGGGCGGTCTGGTAATTATGCTGCTGGTTTTACACATCCTTTTCGTCAGCGAAACGTTTGAAGCAGGGCTGCCGCGGGCTGCCCTGCTCACAGCGACCGGGATTGGTCTGCTGTTTATGATCGCTGCAAGAATACAGCGGTGGCGGGCGACAAAAAAACGCTATGCTGTGGTCACGGTTAATCCGGAAAGCGAGGACGTCACCACCCTGGAACTGGACACAGGGGATAAGAACGGATTTCCTTTTTTACCCGGGCAGTTCGCTTTTTTGACGCCGACCGCGGAAGACATTTCAGGTGAAGCCCATCCGTTTACCATCAGTTCGTCCCCCACCCAAACGGACCGATTGACCTTCACCATCAAAAATAGCGGTGATTGGACTTCTCGGGTAAAACATATCCACCGGGGAGATCGTGTTTCTCTGGACGGTCCCTTCGGCCTTTTCAGCCATCTCATTTACCCCCGGGGCAACCACTGGTAATGATTGCCGGGGGCATCGGCATTACCCCCATGCTGAGTATGCTGCGCTACATGCGCGCCACCGAAGATAATCGCCGGATGTGGCTGCTGTGGAGCAACCGGACCAGGGCAGATCGGGTCTGCCGGGATGAACTTGAAAGTATCTCAAGGGATTTGACAGGCTTGACTATGGTTCATACATTTACCGCAGAAAAAATCGAAGGGGCGGAATTCGGCCGCCTGGACCGATCCAAGCTTCAGGCCGTTCTCAGCGGCATCGACCGAACGGCAGCGGTCTTCATCTGCGGCCCGTCCCTTATGATGGCAAATGTTACCCACGATATGCGGGCGCTTGGATTTAAGCGCCGTTCAATCCATACCGAGCGTTTCAGTGTCTGAAACTGCGAACGCACCCAACAACAAACAACTTACCTGGCACCAGAAAGGAAGGTTGCATTATGAAAAAGTTTAAAAAAACAGCGGTTGTGTTGTTTGTCCTGCTCTTTGTGACCGGGGCAGCCGGTCAGATTTACGCCATGGCGCCCCAATGGAAACTAGATCCGGCACATTCCGGAATTTACTTCATGATCCAGCATATCTATTCCAACACGTACGGGTTTTTCGACGACTTCAAAGGCGAAACCTATTTCGATCCGGATAATCTCGGCAGCAGCAGCTTTAATTTCACCGTGCAGGTGAAAAGCGTCAACACCAATAGCCGCAAGCGGGACGGCCATCTGAGATCCGGCGATTTCTTCAGCGTCAAAGAATATCCCGTGATGACTTTCAAAAGCACCCGGATCACCCACAAAAAGGGCAACCAGTATGTTGTCGAAGGCAAAATGACCGTCAAGGATGTGACCAAGTCCATCTCTGTCCCTTTTACGTTCTTCGGCACCACGGACAACCCTTTCAATCCCAAGGAATCCGTTGCGGGCTTCGAAGCCCGGTTCACCATCGATCGCCTGGAATACAACGTGGGCAATGGCAAATTCTTCAAGATGGGGGTCGTGGGCAAGGAGGTCGATGTTACCATCTCAACCGAGATGACCCGTAAAAAGTAAGGGAGGTCTATGATGGCGGCATCGGAACCTGATACCCTCCAACCGGAAACCTTGCACGCCTGGATATCAGCGGAAAAGGCGTACCATCTGATTCACACCCTGCCCGCAGATCATTATCAGCGTGCCCATATCCCGGGCGCGC
>Ga0126335_1002402_pt1 | contig 11175 bp, 13 predicted proteins | sample OlaspJWI45metaG_FD_108409 | JGI IMG/M metagenome (GOLD analysis project Ga0126335, IMG submission 108409) | Marine gutless worms symbiont microbial communities from Oahu, Hawaii - Olavius sp. 1 OAHU.JWI-45 metaG | ecosystem: Host-associated > Annelida > Digestive system > Unclassified | place... | reverse complement strand
GGGGTATCCAGCATGCCGCTTAATAAGCCTGCCCGTTCAGCGACCTGAAAGACACCAAGCACAATCGCTACGGCAAAAAAGGTAAATGCCACCGCAAGGTTTGCCAGGCTCAGGCTGGCTGCCTTATCTGAATTCGTCATGATTACTGCCCCCCCTTGGCTGGTACAATTTTCAGCTTTGACCACATATGGTCATGCCCCAGACCACAATATTCATTACATAGCATGGGATGGGTGCCTACCGCTGCCGCCGGCAGTTCGGTGTTGACCTCGGCTATATAACCAGGAACGACCATGGTCGCCAGGTTGGTATAAGGCACATGAAAACCATGCAGCACATCAGCACTGGCGATACGAAACTTGATCGGCGTACTTGCAGGAATCTCAATATCCTGCGGATAGAAACCGTAGCGTGCCGCAACCATATGGACTTCGACACTACCATCCGGCATTTCTTTAACACCGAGATTGTCTTCAACAAATTCACCTTCTATATGAAGGCGGTCTGAATTAATCGTTTCGACATTACTGGGCGGATGCATATTGCTGCCAACAGCGTGAAACGCCAGCAAGCCAACAATAAATCCCGCCATCGCGATGGATATATACAGCCACTTCTTTTCTGTCGCATCTACATGCATGGCACTCTCCTTAGTTTATCGGCCCATGGGCCAGGAACATGTAGATATACATGTATAAAAAACCGCCCATGAAAAGCGCGGCGAATACCAGGAGCAGCGCAAAGGTACCCTTTGGCTTGGCATGCAGAATTTTCTCTTGTTCTTCAGGTGATAATGAACTCATACGAGATACTCTCCGTCTTGGAATTATCAATAAACAGAGGGCAACGTGCGGATATAAAAATCACAGCAGATTCTTATAGAACGCAGATCCCCCTACGTACTATTAATTATTATTTACTAAATTACTTATTAATCAAAAGGTTAATAAGCAAGTGATGCGAATCTTCTCATTGATTATGAGAAATTTCCATTAACCTAGGTTGAAACCTGAAAATAAATAACGCAAATTTTTTAATAAGCTTAATAGCTATTTGCAGCTAACAATCAATCTATAACCGGGCAAAGATATACACACCGGTTGGCATATCAACCGGGTCGCTGATCTGTCCCGGTTGAAGCGTAAAGATTGTTTTCAAGCTTGTCGGCAGGCGTGGATCATCGTGAATATTCTTCGACAGAGAGTTTCTGTTCATATCGGAGTATTCATCAATCAATGTATCAAAATTGACGCCTTTCCCTCTGGCTAACCGAACCAGCTTTTCGGCAAAAGCCACTGCCTGCTTGCGGTCATAGTAAAATGGGCGCTGACGCACAACCGATGCACGCATGTCTCGATGACCAATGGTAATGAACTTGAAATCACCTGGTGATACGGCCTGTTGTGCTTCCCCAGGTACCCTCGACGTATCAATAGGTGGCATGGTTTCTGGTAAAGTCTTTTTTACTCCTTCACGTAGTGCTTGTTGACTAAGTTCTGCCAGTTTATGTGCCTGCGTTGGATTAAAAGCCAGCGCCTCCTTGCCAACGCGCACAATGGTAATCTTTTTCAACCCATCGTTTTTCTTGAGCTGATGCAGGACGTTGAACCCACTCACGATTTCACCAAAGACCGTGTGATAGTTATCCAGCCATTTTGCCTGCCGGGTTGTGATAAAAAACTGGCTGCCATTAGTATCTGGACCACGATTTGCCATCGACAGGATGCCTGCCTTTGAATGGCTAAGCTGTGGATGGAATTCATCTGCAAACACATAACCCGGGTCACCCCTGCCGGTTCCAGAAGGATCGTCGGTCTGAATCATGAAATCTCTGGCCTGGTGAAATCTTAGATTTTGATATAACGGGTCTTTACGTTTATTGCTCGTCGCCTGGTCAGTCCATTCACGCGTACCTTCAGCTAGCCCGACAAAGTTCATCACCGTCAGCGGCGCACGCTGGAAATAAAGACGCGCCTGGATAACACCTTTATCTGTTTCAATTTGTGCATAAATCCCTGGCTCCTGAGCAGCCGTTAGTGTTAACGGTAATAAAGCCAGCAGTGATAAAAGAATAAAAACTAACTTTCTTGAGATGAATAGATCCCAATGTTCTCAGACAAAAAAACGGGAGGGATAAACCCTCCCGTATCTACAACTGATCGCGGTTATTTTTTATGCGCGAGTTTATGCTCGGCGCGCAATTTTTTCGCCTCTTCCTTGATATTGTTAACCGCGGTATTCAAAGGCGCCCAACCATACCAGTGCATGTAGTCATTACTAGCATGGAACGCACCCTGGAAGGTACGTTGCCTGTATTCGAGCATAATCAGGTAAAGCTCCTGCTCGATACTGGTTCTGGCCGTGTAATACTGCAACAGATCCGGCGCATACTTCCAGCCCTCAGGCTTCTTAAGAATACCTTCTTTATACAGGGCCTGAACTTCCTGAATAGCACCAGCAAACAGATGGTCTGCATCCTTGATGATCTGATCAGCCGCATCAAAGTGCATCTGAACAAAACCTTTACTATGACACGAATTACAGGTGTGCTTCATCTTCTTGCGTTGCTCGTTGAAGGCTTCAGGGCCGCGTGCCGCCTGTCCCTGCACAACAATTTCAATGAAACGCTCTGTTGGTTGTAGACCGGCATCAAGCACACCTGCTGCCTGCAGGATAATCGCACGATCAAATGTCCACTGAGGATCATCGTCGACACCATCGTAATGTCCTGACGGTAGTGCAGCCGCCAACGATCTCAGGTTTTTCTCCAGGGAAGGTGCAACCTTGATCAGTGCAAGTACATTTTCCTTGGTCGGAATACGTAATCCCAGGAATCCCCATGAAGTCACCACAGCATGGTCACCATCAGCCATATGACATGTCTGACAGGTAGGTGCCCGGCTATCTACAGTTTTATTACCCTCGATATCCCAGATAATGCCGTGCTTGGCCGACATATACATTTCCCACTGGGGATGATCAAAGCCCATGTGACAGTTAGAGCAGGCCCGTGGATCACGTGCCTCTTCCTTACGGAAGGTGTGGCGAGTATGACAGGCATCACACTGGGCGTTACCGTAGCGGTATTGTTTTTCTTCCTTGCCGCCATCGTGCTTGAGTTCGGCTGTCTTGATACCGTCCTGAATACCCATGAGACCTTTCTGACCGATCTTGTGGCAACCAGAGCAACCCCGATAGCCTTTCTTGCCAATAGATCCCGGCAATCCATGCCAGGCCGCCTGTGATTTCATACCAAACCACGACAGGTTGTGTTTACCCGCTCGCATCTGCTTGAGCTTTTTCTTGTGACATTCTCCTGCACAGGTTTCTGCCGTGGGCATCTCAGCCTTGGCAAAATCCTCCATGGTCAGATGTTTTTCACCATGGCAATCGGTACAGCCAACACTGTCTTCACCACCAACATTGGCCATTGGGCTGGAAAGATGCTGTTTAACAATACCGGGCGTTACGTTGACGTGACAACCGATACACTTTTCGTTCTGGGTGTCGTCATAAACCCCCGTCGTCATCGCAGCCGTAGACTGTCCTGAAAACAATAGCAGCATGAGAACAACGGGTAATGAACACAATCCTAAGATATGCGTGCGCATGATGTCTCCTTTTGTATGGTGGCAGCCCCAATCAAACAGGCAGCATTCTTAAATCGAACCAGTATTTTGGTTATCTTTATAATTTATCGGTCTACAAGAGAATATATTAGCCCACATCAAATATGGGCTTGGGTTTATTTATTAACATAAGTCAAAAAACGAGGTAATAAAAAAGTCGTTCTTGATCTATGTCAAAAAAATAGCCGCTTATAACTCTTGTGGCAATACGATAACTTACGGGGTAAGCGTACGGTACGACTAGAAAACGTGAAGAGGCAGATGCCTCAAAGCCACAAGGCCTACTGCACGAGATGGTTAATTGAGATGTTAACCTGGTTGACATTATTTGGATTGAGGGCATCACTCAGTCCCTGTAAATCACCCGGCTGTGACATGGGTGAACCCGTACGTGAAACACGTGCACCGACAACAACCAGTTCTTTACTCGATAAAGTATGTCCGGGCATCATCGCCATACTGTCATCAAGCGTCACCGTCGTTGGCAAGTCTGCCACAGTGAGTTTCTTAACAGCCAATGGCGCCGGCATACCGGATGCCGCCTTGGCAAATACAAAAACGAGTTCATCGCGGCTGGCTTTTTCAACCATTGATGGATCCAGTGCGACATCCACCTGGATAGAGGCCGAAGAAATACCTGGCTGGGCAGTTTCCCCTACGGGCGCAGTAACTACCTGTTCAGATGCTTGCGGAGCTACCCCAAGCCTGGAACGAGATTCTGCGATCTCATCTGCCATTGATGGTTCCAGCCCCAGTTTCGAACGAGAATCTGCAACGTAAGCCCGCAACATCTGCTGGGTTTCACTATCTATCTCGGGATTCTGTAAAACCTTTGTCCAATGATTGATAGCAGAGGCATAGTCCTCCGCCTGGTACGAAGCAAACCCTGCAAACCACAATCCCTTCGGCATATCTGGCTGAATCTCCAGCGCTCGAACGACCAGGTCAACCGGGCGCCCTGCCATCAGACTGTCATTGTTTATCGCAAGCACTTCCGCATAATCGACCAGAAATTCCGGATCGCTATCGCCTAGTAAATTATAGGCATGCTCGTAGGCCCCTACTGCATCGGCTGTGCGTTCCAGTATCACGTAGGTTCTGCCCAACATTTGCCAGCCCTGTGCATCTTCAGGGTTATCCCGTAATCGAGCGGCTAACTTTTCCACCATTTGCTCGATCGGTGGTAATTGCTCACCCGCGACCTGTTCCATTGCCTGTTGCACATGTGCTTCGCGTGTTGGTACTTCTTCATACGTACTGATTTCACGATAGATCGCAATACTGCTCAGGGGTATGACAACCATCAAAATAAGACTCAACAGACGACGAGTCTTAAGCGTTACGGATTGAGTGGGTACAGCTGACTCATCATCAAGATCAGCGGCCACCGCAGCTTCCAGATCAATGCGAGCGCGGTCGTATTGTTCCTCCGGCATATTGCCATTGGTAAAATCAGCTTCCAGTTCCTGTAGCTGCTGTTTAAGTACAGCTACATTCGCGGTATTACTATCCAATGTTGCCTGTTGCTCGGGTCTGAGCCACAGCGGTATAAGTAAGATGATAATCGACACCAACATCATGGCGACGGCATATCCCCAGATCATGATTCATCCTCTTCGTCTTTTAACATGGCCATGAGCTGCGCCTGGTGCTTTTCATCTATTGGTTCATCAGCATCAGTGCCCTGACGTTTGCGAACACGGATGACGATAAAGAAGCCAATCGCAACCAGCAGGAAAGGCCCGATCCATAATAATGCCGTGGCCATATTAAATGGCGGTCGATAAAGGATGTAATCCCCATAACGCGCCACCATAAAATCAACGATTTCTTCGTTACTTTGGCCCGCATTAATTTTTTCTTTTACCTGGTTACGAAAATCTAGCGCTAATTCTGCATTAGAGTCGGCAATAGACTGATTTTGACAAACCATACAACGCAGTTCATTAGCGAGCTCATTGAAACGCGGCTCATCCTCTACGTTCTTGAGCTCAATATCTTCAACGGCATAAACCGCACCTGATACCAATAACAATCCACCTAGTATCAGTATTTTTATTAACTTCATACTGCTTTACCCCGTGTAATACCAGGCAGCTTTCTTAATTCGTTGACCAATGGCAAGATCTCGTCTTTGAGTTTTTCTTCTGTTATTGGGCCAGTCAGTTTATAACGAATAATGCCCAGTTGATCGACAACAAAGGTCTCCGGTACGCCGTAAACTCCCCAGTCGATGGCGGCCCGTCCGTCATAGTCGAAAATACTGGCATTGTAGGGGTTACCAAAATCACTTAGCCACTTAAGCCCATCAGCGCGTTCATCCTTGTAGTTAATTCCGATAATCGAGATATCCAGCGTACGCGACATTTCCACTAACAAGGGGTGCTCATATCGACAGGATACACACCAGGAGGCCCAGACATTGACCAGGCTTACCTGGCCTTTTAGTCGTTCAGAAGAAAACGTTTCTTCCGGTTTCATCAGAAGCGGCAATTCAAACTGTGGCACAGGCTTGCCAATCAAAGGCGAAGGTACTTCCTTGATATCACGACCCTGACCAATCTGGTAAAGCACCAGGCCAAAGATCGCCACCATGCCTAAAAATATCGCGGCAGGAATCAGATACTTTGCCTTCATGCTTTCGCCTCTCCACCGGCAAGCTTGGCGGATAATTTCTGTCTCGCTTGCACAATACGCTTAGCAGAAGCGCGGTAGCGACGATCAATCGCAGCCAGTAAACCACCAAGCGCCATCATCAATGGTCCTAGCCAGATCCAGCGCTGAAAGGGTTTATGATAAACGCGCATGGCCCAGCCACCATCTTCACGTTGTTCGGACAGTGCAACATACAGGTCACGGAAAAGGTTGGCATCAATCGATGCCTCTGTCATCGGCATGGTCTGTACCAGGTAAGTCCGCTTTTCGGGAACTAGCTCAGCAATTTTTTCTCCATCCTTGGTTACCGTTACCCGGCCTTTAAAAGAATTATAGTTAGGCCCCCTGTGAGGGTTGACCTCATCCAGGCGAAAGACATATCCATTCATTTCTACCGTATCACCTGGTTTCATATACAGGTCACGTTCTACGCTGAAGGCTGAACTTAACGTCACACCAATAACAAACACACCAATACCCATGTGCGCGATGACCATGCCGTAGATCCCGGCAGACAAGCCCCGCTGACCGGTATTACGCATCAGGCGATCACGTAGATACTGAGCCGTACTCAGTATTGACCACATGCCGATAGCAACGGCGGCAGATACCATCAACGTGGTTCTACCCATGGCCATTAATGGAATCGCCAAACCAAAGATAATACTGGCAACAACAGCCCAGCGTAGTTTTTGAATGAGCGCGCTGGCGTTGCCTTTACGCCAACCCACCATGGGGCCAATACCAATCAGCACCACCAGGGGCAACATGATCGGCACAAACACGGTATCAAAGTACGGTGGTCCTACTGATATCTTACCCAGGTTTAATGCATCCAGCACCAGTGGCGCCAATGTACCCATCAATACGGTCGCCAAAGCCACGATCAACAACACGTTGTTTGCCAGCAGTAAGGTTTCGCGGGAAAATAATTCGAACCCACCACCACCTTTGACATTGGGTGCACGCCAGGCGTACAGCAGTAATGAGGAGCCAATCACAACGCCAAGGAAAGCCAGTATGAAAACACCCCTGGCAGGGTCAGTGGCAAAGGCGTGCACGGAAACCAGCACACCGGAACGAACCAGGAAGGTGCCCAGTAAACACAGTGAAAAAGCCAGAATCGACAGCAGCACGGTCCAGCTCTTAAACGCACCACGCTTTTCAGTTACCGCCAAAGAATGCATTAACGCCGTGCCAGCCAGCCATGGCATAAATGAGGCATTTTCTACCGGATCCCAGAACCACCAGCCACCCCAGCCCAGTTCGTAATAGGCCCACCAGCTACCGAGCGCAATCCCAAGAGTCAGAAATACCCAAGCCACGGTCGTCCATGGGCGGGACCAGCGTGCCCAGGTGGCATCAAGGTGTCCACCCAACAAGGCAGCAATTGCAAAAGCAAAAGCGACAGAGAACCCCACGTAACCCATGTACAACATCGGTGGATGAATAATCAAACCTGGATCCTGTAACAACGGGTTGAGATCGCGACCATCAAGCGCCGCGGGAAATAATCGATCAAAAGGATTCGATGTCAGCAATATAAACAACAGAAAACCAATACTGACAAAACCCAGCACACCCATCACACGCGCCAGGAAATGTTCCGGCAGGGATTTACTAAAAATGACCACCGCCAAAGTCCACCATGACAGCATCAACGCCCAAAGCAATAATGAACCTTCATGCGCCCCCCACACTGCAGAGATACGATATTCAATCGGCAGCGCACTATTGGAGTTAGCTGCCACGTATTCCACGGTAAAATCATTTTCAATAAATGACCAAACCAGCATGGCAAAAGCAATGCTTACAAATAAGGCTTGCGCAATAGCCGCTAACTTACCCATGGCCATGAACTCGGGTATACCGCGGTAGGCACCGATGATCGGCATAATCGTCTGAACTAGCGCGATAACCAGCGCCAGCACCAGGGCAAAGTGTCCTATTTCAGGGATCATGATTTATCTGCAATGATTATTTGAGTGATTCGGCTGTCTTACTGACATCAACTGGCTGCATGGCTTCGGTGACCTCAGGCGGCATATAGGATTCATCATGCTTAGCCAGTACTTCCTCGGCATAAAATATCCCATCTTCGCCTAGCTTACCCTTGGCAACTGTACCCTGCCCTTCTTTAAACAGATCCGGCAGGATACCGGTATAACTTACCGTCAGATCTTTAGCATTATCGGTAACAATAAACTCTGTTTTCAGGCTGTCAGCGGCCTTTACCAAGCTACCCTCACGCACCATGCCAGCCAGTCTGAATGTCTGGCCCACGCCGACTTCACCCGCTAGCACCTTACTGGGTGAAAATGAATAGGCAACATTACCGCGGAAAGCGTTTATCACCAGTGCGGAGGCTACGACGATACCGATCAGGGCAATGACGGCAAATACGATTCGTTTCTGTCTGGGTTTCATCAGTTTTACAATACTCTATTGATTAACTTTATCGGCACGTGCAATTCTGCGCAGTTGTTGGAGTACAGCCTTGCGTTGATAATTAAGGACAATTGGCTCAAAAATCATTAAAAACGTGGTTATCCCGAATGACCAGCCAAGATAAAATCCATAATCTGCAATAATTCTTTCCAACATAAGTACCTCTACACCATACCAGTCTGAGACTTTACTTCAGGCAATTCGTTCACCCACTCGGTATGCTTTTCTCGTTCCAGGATAATATTGCGTACACGCTTAAAGATGACGTAAAACTGTACAACCAGAAAGCCAGCGTCATCACCAGCATGGCCCACAGGATATTGGTCTCAATTGACTCCATCGAAGAGCGCTGATGTAAAGCGGTACACTCATTAGGATCCGGACAATTCACCGACCAGTAAATCAACGGGATCATGAACACGCCAACCAGTGCCAGTATAGCCGATGCCTTGTCTGCGCGGCGAGTGTCATCAATCGCTGCCTGCAAAGCCATATAGCCTATATATATGAATAGCAGGATCAGTTCTGATGTCATGCGTGGGTCCCAGTCCCACCAGGTACCCCAGCTAGTCTTGCCCCAGAATGCTCCTGTCCACAGTGCGATAAAGGTAAATATTGCACCGGTGGGTGCTGTCGCAGCCGCCATCATGAAGGACAGACGGGTGTTCATCACCAGGCCAACAATGCTCCAACCAGCGATAACGATATAAAGCCACATCGACATCCAGGCGGCAGGCACATGAATAAAGATAATACGGTAATACTGCTTCTGGTCGCTCAGCACATCCGGTGTCTGAAAAAACCCCCAGTACAGGCCCCCAACTGTCAGCAAAATCGTCGACCATAAGAACCAGGGCAAGGATTTTCCAGCCAATGGATAAAATGACGCCGGGGAGGAATATTTAAACCAGTTTATACTCACTTCTATCTCAGTCGGTATATCAACAATAAATCGAACTTCTTTATTCGACGGCTATTTTCAGTGCGGCTGCGGTCGCCCACGGGGCAAAAATGATGGCAACAATAACAAACGCCGTCATTAACATAAGATAAGCCTCAACTGGCGCGCCAAACAACATACTGGCCTCCACAGCACCTGATCCATAAACCAGCACGGGAATATACAGGGGCAGGATTAAAAGAGAAAGCAGTATCCCGCCTCCTCGAACACCCAGCGTTAATGCCGCGCCAATCGCACCAATCAGACTCAATACGGGTGTACCCAGCAATAATGACAACATCATGGTAGTAACGGCGATATCCGGCAATTGATATTGCAGGCCAATTAATGGTGTCACCAGCACCAGCGGCAGGCCCGTTAGCAGCCAGTGCGCCAGTACTTTTCCCGAAACCAGTACAAATACCGGCTGGGGAATTAATAACATCTGCTCGAGTGTGCCGTCATCGTAATCGGCGGCAAACAGGCGTTCCAGCGCCAGCATCGAGGCCAGCAGGGCCGCCACCCACACGACGCCGGGAGCTATTTTAATCAGGAGCTGCTTATCTGAGCCGATAGCGAGTGGGAACAGGCTGATGACGATGATGAAAAAAAACAGTGTCGTCAGCACCTCCGTCTTACGACGCATGGCCAGCATCAAATCCCGCAGAACAATGATTTTCAACGCCCCCAGCATGTTTAATGTGCCCCCAGAGTAATTTGCATCACTCTTTCATCCGGGAGCTGTACTTCCTGGTGCGTGGTAAGCACAACCATGCCACCCGTACCTAAATGTTCTGCGATGATATCCTGCAATAAATCAACGGCCGCAACATCCAGTGCAGTAAAGGGTTCATCGAGAATCCACAATCTGGCTTTATCGACAAATAACCTGGCCAGCGCAATACGCCGTTTTTGCCCCGCTGATAGCATGCGGGCAGGTAAATCTTCAAAACCGGCCAATCCAAGCTTCTGTAATGCAACCCACGCATCGTCTTCGCTAACAGACAGCCCCCGCAGTCCGCACTGTGTCCTCAGGTTCTCTGCTGCAGTTAACTCCAGTTTGATACCTGGTGCATGGCCCAGGTAGAGCACATCCTGGTAGTAGCTTTCACCCAGATCATGGATCGACTGACCGTTCCATCGCACCTCACCGGCATCTGGATGGAATAACCCGGCGAGTGATCTTCGCAGTGTGGTTTTTCCCGAGCCATTACGACCCTTCAGGTGCAATAGGTGATTAGGCTGAAGTTCAAAAGACAGATCAGTAAACAACCGGCGATCGCCGCGTATACAGGTTAGTTTGTTAACTTGAAGTGGGTAATCGCTCATACGCGCATATTACCTTAGCGTCCAGCCGGTAAAAATTACAATCAGCGCCAATGGTGTAGTACCCGAGACATAATTTACAGACTATACCGGAGACATGGTTTACACAATTGAGCATTTGGAGGGATCCAGATGCCATGGAGAGAGTGTAAACCGATGGATGAACGCCTTAAATTT
>Ga0126335_1002401_pt1 | contig 11176 bp, 11 predicted proteins | sample OlaspJWI45metaG_FD_108409 | JGI IMG/M metagenome (GOLD analysis project Ga0126335, IMG submission 108409) | Marine gutless worms symbiont microbial communities from Oahu, Hawaii - Olavius sp. 1 OAHU.JWI-45 metaG | ecosystem: Host-associated > Annelida > Digestive system > Unclassified | place... | reverse complement strand
GTAAAGTAAAATAATAAACGAAAGATACGTTTCATTACAGAAAATGTATTCTGGGAAACCAAATCAAGATGTCATGTCGTCATATCACAGCCTTTGCCATGTAAAATAAACATTATTTATAACTACTAATTTTTTGCCTGCTGGCCGTCGGGGGCCCCTTGCCAGCCGGGGGCCCTACGCACGAGCGTTAAGACGGCCCTGGCTACGGTACTTGTCTGTCCTTACTAACACTGTCGGTGCTGAAAGAAGCATCAGTCAGTACCCCAATGTCAGTGCCCCGCAGCACCAGAGATTGTCAGCAAGCAACTTGGCAAATCAAGTAGTCATCGCTAAGAACTCAAAACTGGGATCGTCTCAGTAAAACAATGTCTCTTGAGTCTTGACTTAGTAAATTAATAACAATAATAAATAATTGTTGTTCAGAAATGTCAATGTGCAGCTCGACAGGGGCCCGATTTTCAAAACTTTTAAAGAAAATTTTAGGAAAAACTTACGACGAACTTACAAAAAAGTTATGAAAAAGTTAAGAACAACTTACGAAAAAGTTACGAAACGCTAAGAAAGGTTTGGAAAATTAACTTAACGAAAATCTTGGGAAGATCTTAGGAATTCTTAAGTTGTGAACTTACGACGAAGTTACGACGAACTTGGGAAAAACTTAGGAAGAAGTTAGGAAAATCTTAAGAAGTTTTGAAAATTGGGCCCATGATTTCTTAGTTTGCATTAACAAACACCTTGAAATAACAGCTGTGGGGCCTATGAAATTTCCGTGAATTGTTCATGAAATTTGACATATCTTAAAAACCCTACCGCTAAATCGCACATTTTTTTCCCGTGAATTAGGTTGGTCTCTGCACATCATGTATGAAAGTGAATGTTTTGTGAAACTGTTATAGCGTGAGCAGAAGGTATGCGTATCTTGGTTTCTGGATCTTTGTATCAGTAACGTGTTGCTTGCTGGACTTGAATGATCTATGAGCCTGAACCAGATTGAATAATTTGTTAAGATTACTAGAGTGCATGCATGTCTTCTTTTGTGAGTCGCATTTTGTGAAGTGCATGCATTGTAATCTATTTTTAGACCAGTTGTTTATGGTGTCTATTGTGTATAATGTAACCAGTAATAGCATGCAGAAATTATGGCAAGACCATGCACTCACCAGTCCCACACTTGCATCAAAATGTACATGAGCTTTGATATCAATGATCCCATACTGTGGTGCGTCAGTCTGTCGTGCGGCCATGCTGTGCAAAAGCACAAAAAATTAGCCGAGCAGATAAGATGCTGTTCTGGGTGGAAATTCGTGGACCCAAGGCACATTATATTAGACTGTTAGATGGGGGTTCAGATTAGAGGTGTGTGGGTCAACCATTTCAGCAACCTGCCCCGTACCCATAGCCAGCGATGCTTGACCCAAGTCCAGTATGACCCACTGACTTCCTTATATTGGCATTATCGATAATATGCATGATATAGACAGTAGATATGAACTTATGAAGGCATTTTCTAAGACATACATTACACTGTAGTTAACAGCAGTGGTAGGCCTAAACTGTCCCCCCTCAGCACATACATACATACATATGTACCAACAACCGTTTAACGGCCTTTGTTCCGGGACAACCTGGGTAGGCCGGTACCAGAAGAAACACTCTGCCTTCTGCCTTAGCATAGGACTGTGCTGCATTCAGGCTGGGTTTCCCCACTCCTGTCTTCTGGATTTTTATGGAGCAGGGGAAGATAATGGAGGCAGAGGTACCGACAGTCCGGGTGGGCGCCACCCCAACCGGACTAACGGCGCCCCCATTCCCACAACCTCCCCAAGGTTTTTTACAGGCCGGATGCACTTCCTGCCGCCCCACCAACAGCATCAAAGCACTGAAGGCACTGATAGTTGCTGTGTGTTGATATGAAATCAACACACAGCAACTGAAGTGACTGTGTTAAACTTCTATGTCAAATTACCACTAGGCCTATGTTGACATCTACACTGAATAATTTGAAAAATGTCAGACATTCTGATAAACAATAATGTTGTTCACAATACTACTGCATGTTAACATACACACCTTGAAAACAACTGATGCCTGCATGATATATATACCAACATCAAGTACACTTTGCTCCACTTTCTTCATCGACTGCTGACTGTCTGATAGTGCAAGTTCAGACAATTCACCGTCTGAAGCAGCCAGCTGAGGCACAAACGACCATGCCCATGCTGCCCAACCCTGATCAGTTTCCTCTGGATTTGCCAACTCTATAAAACATTACACTAATTCCATTTTGTTGACAATACAGCAAATATGGAGCTTTAACAAACATGAAACACCTATTTATTAACAAGATACAGCAATAATACCATACAATTCATGCAATGCAATGCACACCAGTTAAGCTAACTGACTCAGTGACTCTTGCATAACTCAAGCAAAATCATTTCTTTACCAAAATGCCCACCTGTAATTTCATCTAAACTGAAAGTTATTATTAAATATTTCCAAAACATACCTTCTACATGTTCCACATTTCTGTCAATCACTTCCTCAGTTACAGTTGTAACAGGCAAAGCAGGAAGTTCAAGAGTGCCATAGTACAGTGCAATGCACAGCTCCAGGAGACGACAAAACATCGGCAACTGAGTGTCAGTTAGGGACATCTCAAGCTTCTCACAAAACACATTCAACTTTGTGATGAATGGCAGCTTAGCAGATAGGCTTTCATATCGCATATAAAACCGACATGTCAACGAACAGCTGAAATGCAATAACATCTCTATACTGTATCACACCACACTGCAACACAATACTGTACAAGCAACAATAACAAATCTTAAATTACAGAGTTATACAATACCTACATGCAAATCATATTATTAGCAATCAAAAGTTATAAACTAATCAAGCGACAAATTAGCACTTCACCTACTAAATTACTACTGTACTCAAATAGCGCCTCTGAAGTTACGACCTTACGGCGCTATACAAATCTGTTTATTATTATTATTATTATTATATCAGCGAGCATCATGTTTTCAGAACTACTTAACTTACAATAACTACACCTAGGAAGACTTGACAAAATCAAAATAAAAGTTTATAAGCAAGTAAATCAGAAATAATGCATCAATAACATAAACTTTAAAACTATGACAATCTAGAGTAAGATGTAAAAAGTAATCTAAAAATTGATCAAATTCTGAAAGTGCCATATTGTTACTATATATCACTTAACAAGCAAGAAATGACTTTACCGATAGAATATTGGATCTTGGTACAACTCTATCTTGCCACTGGCATTACGTCTATCTAGACACAAAGTCAAGTCATGGAAATCGACAACTCGGCGAAGAACAAGCTCTGGCAGCATCAGATCAATGAATGTGCGCTTCCAATCTGCACCAACACTGTAGCATTCTGCTGACTTGATGTTCAAAGACAGGACAATGTCATCTTCCACAAACTTCAAAATCAAGTTATTCACAACAATATTGAGGTTGTGGAATATTTTATTCAGCAGACTCTGTATGTAGCCAGGTGGGACTTCCTCACCATCAACAGCAATTGGGGTTTTGTTTGTCTTAAGAGCAAACGAATCACTTCTCTTGCTAAACGACGAATGTGTACTGCCTGTCTCGACACTGTGGCTTGAATCACGCAGCTTAACAATGCATTCAATAGTGTTGATAGTGATCACGACTGGCTCAGAATAAAGTCTCGTCCATGGCATATGCAGACGAAGCTCGTGAATGAAACCGCTCTTGAATGTGACAGGCAACATCAGAGCATTTTCAATAACATCCAGTCGAAGATCAAGTTTGCTCAGCACTGCATCACCACCCCATAGTGACAACTGAAAATCTTCGGTTCTTAGCTTGACATACTTGTCAATGTAGCCCATCAACAAAGGTGTGATGTATGATTCCAGCTTAAACATGGCTTCTTTTTGCTCTCAATCTTTAAACACTTTATCATCTGCAGATGACATTGATATGTTCAGATGACTTGGCATTTCTAAACAAAAATAATTGCAAAATAACAATTTTACTGAATTCACTGGATGGGTATCAAAGAAGTATGATCACTTCAGTGCTAAGAAAACATCATGGAGAAGTATTACAGAATGAGTTTTGTACACATGCATGTGTGCAAGCTTTTACTGAATCTGGCAAAACAATGCAACATATTATACTTCACAAATCAGTTGCCAAAGTGGACATACCTGGTATCACACTATAGAACTATATACAGCTACACTTTAACTACACATGGTAAAAAAGTACAACATTTTGGTTAAAATTGCTAAATTTTTATGGCATCCAAGCACAAAAATAGATTAGAACTACAGTTTCACCAGCATCACAACATTACGAGTTTATGTGCATATGTGATGATCTGACTTAGGGCCTGTCCCATGCTCGGAGATAACCCGGCTGCTGTCAGCGCTGACTGTGCAAATTTAGCGATTGTGGAACACAGAAGACGCGAAAAGACGTCACTCGTTTACAATCGGAATGCTCTGTAATAGCTGTAAGCAGTGGGCGTGGCAGTCATTATTTGACAGTGCGTCTTTTCAACAAGCCGTGGAATAAACACTATGGGCAATAGTGTAAATTTCATCAAAGTTTTATGCATGTTATGATTTCACTTACTGGAAGCAAATAATACAACTTAACATCGTGCACCATGCTAAAATCTATTCGTGCAACATTCGTTTACATTTACCAAACGTAAACGTCAACGCTGAGACAGGAAGTAGAATTCCCGGCAGAAACTATAGTATAATTAACTTAGGGACTTACATACTGCTTCGCAGGGACTGCTCACTCTCCTAAGTTTTGTGTACATCTTCTTCCTGGCGATGGCTTAGTGAACTAACAACAGTAACAAGTAGATGTGGCAGTATTTCCATTATCTTTTCATGTTCCACAAGCAAAAACTCTGATTTAAAGCAGTTTCGCTAGTCAGCCATTACGCTTTAAGCCTTAGCAATATTGAATTGTGATAGCTTTGTGTTATGGGATATCATTGGTCGAGACAGCACTGGTTCTTATACAATTTCAGATGGTGAAATAGCAGCGACAACAGCGCCACTTTGCAGCTATGCCGATCGTCTGGTATTACACAACGTTAAGCTTGATTGGTTTTAAGTCATTGTTTACAGCTATAAACCGATCGTGACTACTTCCATTTATGTGTAATTACTGCCGGAAATTTGACTAACTTCAGAATACTATGTCATTTTAGATCACTTACAATACAGTATAAAGTAACTAAACGCAAACGAATACACCTTCCACATCACCTTCCGCCGCCATCCCCACATTGCGAGGTAAATGGGCGTGACCAGGCGCGAAAAACGACCGCCTCTGCGGTCTGGCCAAATCTGGACCGGTCTTGCTGTTGATAAAAATGCGGGCCAGTTTGGTCAGTCGCGGGCCAGGCCAGCTGGACCCGGTCGGACCAATGAAAAAGAACATACCCATTGAAACTTAACCCTGGGCCTGACCCTGACCCTAACCTTAACCCTAACTCTAACCCAAAACCATACTCCTTACTGCAAGTCTCACCTTAACGCTAACGGAATACCCAACAACGTAGCATGTTTACGCAGGTGTAATGTAACAGTAATGTCATGTAAAAGTTATTTGTATAGCGCATATACACCTCTAATGTGCTGAACACACTACTGGCTAAAAATGTCTTCAAGCTAGACATGTCTGAATGTGGACTCAGCGCAGTCGGAGTCTGAGTTGGTCTGGAAGCAACTCTTTTTCCTTTTCTTCTTCTTCTTCCGGATAGGTGCCAACTCGGTTGAGTAATACGCACCGTAGTGAGAGGGTCCAGGTAGGCTACGTGAAGCGGTCCAGCGGAAGCAATTGTGCAAACGGTAGCAACGATGGATAAAAACGTGTAGTGCAGAGGATAAAAACAAGGCCGGCGAGCAATTTACAGTCCAGTTGAGCCTCTAGCTGTCCGGCGGCAGCTGGCAGACGCCAACCGGTAAGCCTATAGGCCTAGTGTTCCACAGGCAGATTGCAGTAAGAAAGAAGGTATGACTGTAGGCCTATGCGTTTGTGTTGCACTGGATCTGTCTGTATCTGGTTTCGGACCCTGTGGTGTGGGCTGAAGCAGGCATAGCCAACAGACAACTGCGGATGCGATACAGCATAAGGACTCTGCTACAGGTTCGACGCCGTTGAAGTGAATCCCACTGGAGTTTCTGTAGCATGGCTATGACGTTTGACGTACGTTTGAAATCACCACAGGTGAACCGTGGGACTGGGTCCGGCGACTGAGATATGTTCCTGACGGCCGAGTGTGTACGTTGATAGCGCAGTATGTTCAGCTGGCACCGGCGTGCAGTAGCCTACGTAGTCGCTAAGTCTGGAACGCAGCATGCTGCGTTCCAGACTTAGCGACTACGTACTGCAGTCTACCAGATACAGCGGTGCTTTGTTGTGAAGACACCAGCCCTGTGGACTGTTACGCCAAGCTTGTACTAAACACGGTCTGCCATGAAGAAAAAAAATGTAAAGAAATGCGGAGCATCATGGAGGCATCCCCTATAGGTAGTCCAGAATCCAGATGCGTTAAGATTTTGCTGAATGCCGATCAGCGAACACTTATTCATTCACTTATTCGTCTTCGTTTAATAACAGTCGACAGAGACAACAAACTTAATGAATTGAATTTAAAAATATAGGCTACAAATGATAATGTCAGTGAACACGTTTAGTAATATATTATGGCATTCCGATGAGGAACTTTTGTAAATGTTTACCGGTAGTTCAGAAGCCTTAGTAATCAGTTCTTTGTTAAATTGTTCTAAATTAGTACAAACTAACAAAAGTGTACCTTTTAACCTTAGACTTTTTCTTGGTTAACTGATGCTGTATTTTTCTGGTGATTTTACGACAGATATTGAGCTTTACGGTTTCAGAACACGACGCACCGCGTATATTTCGACACAACTTACTGCATATACCAGTACACAAATTATACAATACACATACTTAATTACAGACGACATAAAAACAAAACTAAACTGCGAAATGGTCATTTTGTCAGTGGCGTTTTCTGCATTTACAGCAGATTGACTCAACATGCAGTTCCTCGGTAACTGTTTCGTATCGCAGTTTGAGTAACTACACTGTGAGTCAAAAAACAAGACACCCTACTCGTATCGATAACTAGACTCAGCACAAAATTTGCTACAAAATGATAACTAGGCCTACATATAATACCACACCTCAAAGACATTGCTGCACTACTTTGTGAAACCGTAATGTTTCAAAAATCGCATAAATTCGAAAGTACAGTACTGAAGAAACTCAGTCGATCAAAAATGTTGCTAGCCATGTATTCAGAAAGTGCTATTAACTTCGTGTAATTCACCGACGAAAAAGTTTTCACGGTGGCCACGCCAAGAAATTCACAGAATGACCGACTTGACGCAGCTGCATCGACGACGAAGAAGCATATCCCTGCTAAACGTCTTCTTCGTACACGATCGACCTTCAGTCGTTCAGTGACGGTGTCAGTCACTCCATTAACATTACGCTTTAACAGCATGTTTGCTCCAGAACTTGCCAATAACTGAAACATTACTGTTTCACAAGGTAGTGCAGCAATGTCTTTAAGGTGTGGTGGGAAATGTAACGATCACTTTGTAGCAAATTATGTGCTGAGTCTAGCAGTAAAAAAATTTTGAAAATCGATTAATATTTCGTGAAGTTATCAACACGAGTAGGTGTCTAGTTTTTTTGACTCACAGTGTATAACGGACATAATCGCAGTAAGTAATTTTGTACTTGGCTGTGCACTAAACCGTTAAACGCGCAAAACTTAATCTAAGAGTTGATCGCATGTGTTGATCTCGAATGTTTTCTACTCCATGTCCTGCTTCAGCTGATCATCTCCCTACAACAACAGACAGCTGGTTGCGATGCTTATGCCAATTTATAAATTATAGGCCTACTTTCTCCCTTGGTCCTTGGTTCATCCCACGTCCATAGAGACGTATTGGGCCACACGCCGACGCCATTCTGATTTGTCGAGAGCTGTCACCTCTGCCTCCTCCCAGGTGAGTCCCATTTGTTGCAGATCTTTCTTGACTAAGCCTCTCCAGTTTGTCCTTGGCCGACCCGGTCCCCTCTTGAAGCCTTGAACCTCCCAGTGTAGTGCTTGCTGTAATTAATGTGCTGGTGATCCATTCGCAGCACGTGACTAAGCCAACGTAGTCTTCTTTCACTGGGAGTGATTGCAATGCTGTGTTGTTTAGTTCTCGCCCTGAATTCCTGATCTGTTATGTTGTCTTTCCAGGAGACACTCAATATGCTCTTTGGGACCCGTGATGGACACCATCCAGTCGTTTCAATGATGTTGCTGTTAATAGCCACGATTCTGCACTATACAGGAGGGTCGATAGGATGACAGATTCATACAGTCGCATTTTTACCCTTAAACTTATTTTACTGTTCTTCCAGATCTCTCTGATCTATCCAAAAACCGCCGCCGCTTTTCTAATGCGCACCCTGACATCATTTTCACAGCTTCCCTTGTATGAGATCTTGCTGCCCAAACAGCAAAAGTCGCTGACTGCTTCGAGATCCATACCTGCTGCCTGAATATCCATTTTGTCATACCAAGCGCTGGTGGTCATCACTTTACACTTGTCTGGGTTTATGAACCCCCCTTACTTTACTGGATTCTTCTTCCAGATTTGAAGTGGCTAGTTGCATGCTGGCCCGCGTCTCACTGATAAGTGCAATATTGCCAATATCGTCTGCAATGTCCAAATCTCACCACTGTGCATCTTTAGACCTTATGATGCCTCCAGTAGTTCTTTCTCAGTCCTTCTTAACACCAGTCTATCGTTATTGCAAACAGCAGTAGCGACAAGATACAGTCTTGTCGAACACCTGTTAGTACTGGTAACCACTGGCTAATATCCCCATCAGTTCTGACCGCACTGCTGCTCTCCTAATATAGCTTCTGGATGATGGAGATGACCTTACTTGGTATTCCATACTGTTCAAGGATCTTCCACAGTGCTGGTCTATGAACATTATCAAAGGTTGTGCAGTGACTCAAAATTAATACAAAACCAGAGGGATCCATTGAGCAAATTAATATACTATTTAAAAGTTACTTTTTGCATGTATTAATTTTAATTGTGTCGTTGTAAATTTGGGAAACAGACGTAAACATAATTGCATGCACCGGCTTGTTATATTGCGTTTTTATTTGTTTTACCAGGGTGTTTTATTTTATGTGATTCCATCTTAACAAAATAAACAAATTACAGAACGAAACAACGTGTGGTAAGCGGCAAGCCCCCTGCCCCATGAGTAGCGATAGCAAGGCGACTGTGTTTAGACCACTCACCGCCGTGACGCCCCAGTTGTCTGGGCGAGAGAACGGAGAACTATAAGGACGTCCTGATGCCGGCTCCAGATTCTCCCAGTACTGCCGCTTTGCTCTGCGTACACCACATATGGAAATTACATTTTGAGTACAAACTGTGACTGTAATTAGCAGCTGTGTGTGCTAGCAACTGCGCGCGGTTTGGAGTTTTTATTGTACTTTAAGAATTTGCCATCATATTGTTTTATTCGAGCAGATGAATGTTAGCCATTTCGTCGGTAGGCCTATAGCCTAAAATACGTTATCTAAAAGATGCAATGATTTTTTTCACAAAATGCTGAGTCGACGCAGCATAGCTTAATTTGACGTAACCTCAGCTAAAATTTTATTTTAAAAATTGCCATTTATTGGAAACGTTACATAAACGAACTAGAAAATTTACGACAGGCCCACTGTGCGTCTACAGAGCCGGCCGATTACAGAGGCAGAGACGCACAGACAGACACACAGACCGAACGCATATGGTCGCGCAGACGCATAAAAATAAAGGGTTCCGCTAATTGTGGAACACCGTATTTTGCAGTAGCTTAGAAAAAGAAGAAACAGAGTTAAAATGACTGCACGACATTTGATAGTCTATTGTGTACCTGGCTCTGACCCAAGGCTTGGTATGCATCGTGAGTCCACCGCCCCACTGAGCATGTTTGTCTGAGGCGGGCGGCAGGTAGCCGCGCTCTGGTTCCAACTCTTCGGCGACTGCACGGATGTGATACGGCTCAAAGCCACAACAGCCGCCGATGTAGCGAACTCCGAGCTCATACGCCTGACGAGCGTAGTTGTGAGCGTCCCAGCGAGTGAACAGACGCGGTTCCAATGCTGAAACGGAACAAACAACAACCTGCGAATTAAAGGTGTCATCAGCCTAGCGAAGGAATAAAGGCTGATAAACGGCTGCGGTTTAACCCCGTTTAAACGCCAATCGACTGGCGCTCTGTAAAGCAGCATTTAGGCTCCGTCTTTCTGTCCCGATCTATCTATGTTTGCAAATCAAATCAATCAAATCAAATATGGCTTTAATGATGGTTGACAGACCGCAACCAATTACAACATGGTAGTAGTGTTAAAATAAGACGATACATGTAAAATAACAATGTTAATACAGCGGCAAGTTTCTGTCGTTACACCGCGTGAATTTTAGTCACTTACGGGTTCGTCATTTATTGGCTAAAGCTGTAGACGAGTGTCACGCTATCGTATTTACCATGATATTTCCTCGCCGGAATTAAGAAAAAAGTCATGAAACTTAGCAGGGAGCCAGCCAATATACGACTTACACTGACGCGCTATAGCTAGCCTACGTCTTCAAGTTTATTCTCCCGTGTGGGTTCCGGGGCTTAGAATAGACCCACTCCGTCTTCTGACCTGATGTCGTAAAAGACAACTAAACCAGGCACCCCTCAAGCTCCGTGTATGGCCTCATCAGAGTATTGATGATGGTCTGGAGTGAAGAGGGAACATTAACACAGCTGCTCTAGTTACTATAGCACAGTGCAATACTCTTGTTGCGCGATGTTCTAGACAGCTTATAGGTCCAGCAAATTGGATTTTTGTCACACTGGGACCCTTACGCTGTGCTTAGCCTAGAGATGGTTGCCTGCAGTTCACATTGTAACACGGTGGAGTAGTTCTGGTGGGACTGAAGCCTATCTCAGTGGCCAACTGGCTTCCTTCAGTGCTTTGACGCTGTTGGTTGGGTCATTTGGCCTGTAAAAATCGTCCCCGAAATGACCTATAAAGTGTCGAGTGG
>Ga0126335_1002400_pt1 | contig 11177 bp, 7 predicted proteins | sample OlaspJWI45metaG_FD_108409 | JGI IMG/M metagenome (GOLD analysis project Ga0126335, IMG submission 108409) | Marine gutless worms symbiont microbial communities from Oahu, Hawaii - Olavius sp. 1 OAHU.JWI-45 metaG | ecosystem: Host-associated > Annelida > Digestive system > Unclassified | place... | reverse complement strand
TCTATCTATCTATCTATCTATCTATCTATCTATCTATCTATCTATCTATCTATCTATCTATCTATCTATCTAAAAAGTCAAGATTAAGGCGACGTAAGTGCCGAGACACAACAAGGGCGCCTATTGCAGCAGTTATTCTTAGTCGCTCTGTCTCGATCTATAGCATGGCGTCACATATTGGATCGTCGCTATCGGCGCGGCTGTCAAGCTAACATGTCTATCAATAATTGTAACTGTCCACAATTAATCTTTGACCGACGTAACAAAGCGCCAGCCCAGTCGCCTACCGGCTTGTAAAATTATATTACGCTTCACAGTTTGACTCACTTCACTTACTGATGTAACGTTATACGCGGTGAGCTAAACACCGGACAGATTCAAAAGGTTCATGTATTTGATGACGTAGAAAGACGATTCGTACATTAGCTGTTCAGTTCTTTGTCCAGAATAAGACTGATGTCTTGAATGTTTGTTCTAGTTACATATTTTGCACAAGTTTGGTGAAACTGTACAGCACAAAATTAACAATTCACCATAGGTTATATGTGTCATGTCACGTAGCTGTGAGCTATATCGAAGTTCATCATATTTTTATTACTTTTCTGAGGTTTAAAGTTTTCTGCGACTGTTAGATTTGTGAAGTTTAGTATAAAATTATACTAAAATATAACTAAAATACAATTGACGCGAATGCGAAGTGGATCACCGATTGTTGACCTGTGACAGTTGACGAACGACACTGGGTGGCTGAGTTCAGCGCTGGAGAGCTTCAAAGAGATGTGTATCCAGGAGTTGAGTCGCAATGATTCACTGCCAGGTGCTGTGGCTGAGGAGATCATCGGACTAACGTGTCCGAACGAATGTAACGCACCGAACGGAAACTGTATTAAAGGTAGGCTAAATGCAGAAAACCTGAAAGTTGTATTATCATCAGCATCAGCCCATTAATTTGGACTTGTAACTTCCGAAGTCGTGTATGTATGCCGGGGAAGCGCGGGCGGAGCTTCTGAGGGAAGATCCTAGGGACTTATCATTGAAGAACTGGACTAAGAAACAGCATTCTGTGCCGCAAAATCTCAGCTGCCGAAACGCAAAAACACATCATTGTAGTACACCGGAGACATTAATTGGGCATGGACATTTGTTAGAAAAATTCGAAATGGTTTATGTTGTCTGTTTTCTTGACAGCATCAGCACGTGCGATATTCCGATGTACGTGCAGGTGAGTGCGTGTGTCGCGGTGGATTCACGGGCGATGACTGTGGCTTCACTGTTAACTCGTCGCTCGAGTTCGTCGAACCGTTCAACGCGTTGTGTGACGTTCGTTCAAGCGATTGTCGCGTCGTACAGATGCTCGGAGCAGGCTTTGTTCCTGGCCTCACGACCTGCCGCGTTCAGCATATCACGGTCATCTCTTTGCCACCAATGCTCTTCGTTTGATCTTGCTTGCTGATGTGGTCGATTTCTTTAGCCAAAAGGATTAATTCACTGCTATTCTTAGAGTGCTTTTCTCACACTTTTCTATCTGTCGTTTCATCTCAGCACGCATTTAGGCTTTTTAACACAGTGTGAATTCGAGGGTTGCAGAAGCAGACTCGCTCTTTTTTCTGACCAGGTGTCGTAAAAGGCCATCAAAACAGGATATTGTATAGCACGTTGTGTTTTGTTTTATTTGATTTTTTGTGTGTTAAATGTTCTGATGTTTTGAAATTTAATGCGTGTTTAATTTATACAGATACTCATTTTAGTTGTCAGTACAAATGCAGTGGATTGCACGAAAAACTAATATCTGAAATGATCCGTAATTATTAATGAACGTATCAAGTGTGACGTTAAACCTTACTCTAGGCTACTCATACTTACTTTTAACGCAGTACTGTCACATCTTTCGTAACGTGTACTTTGTACGTTGTACTGTCTGCAGATCAGAGGCGACGTCGTCAGTTCAGTTGGAAACAGTTCGACAGTCGACGTCAACTTTGTGTCCGACGCTGAAGTGCACTGTTTGTTGTCGTCGGCGACCAGCGCTCGTGTTGAGGTGCAGGTTCTACACATCTTAGCACTTTGCTTGTTTCTCGTGGCTGGCTTTCTTATAGAATTGCTCAAGTAGACTATGGCAACTATTGGTGCAAGCTTATTTTCCTTGGTTGAGAGATTTTTGTTTCTTAGCACTATTACAAAAGCAGATTGCCTGGAAAAACTCTTCGAAAATCGAAATTACCGACATCGGGACATTTAGCGGTTACACTTCTTCAAGTCTTCTCGCACTGCGTTTTTGCTCTCTGGTCTGTCGTGTTGTGTTGCAACTTTTGTGCTCCTTTCATGGCGAATAAACACAATATACATTAAATTCTCCGTAAACGCTTACCAGAATGAACGCGCTGCAGCTATGTGGGTGATGCGCTGACGTGTGTGTGATGCTGCAGTTGCTAAACAGTGCCGACACCAGCAGCAGCAACAGCATCAGCGGCGGCGCTTCACTGTTCATCGCTTACGACGCCATGTGCTTTAGCTGCAGCGTCATCAACGGTGTCAACGCATCATGCAAAGAACGTGTAAGCCTCAACTCAGCTGTACTGTTCTACTAAAGATCTAGTTTGTTAAACAATAAAATAATTTGTATCCGTTATTGTTTTAGGTTGTTATGCTTTTGTATTTTGGAATTTGTTTTGCTGAATTTTCATGCAAGCCGGCATAGACTAGCGTCACAGAAACTCTTTTTGCTAGCTGTTTTGTGACAACCATTTTCAATGACAACATCACAAAAATTGTTTCAAACGGCTTTTGGCACTTTGCTAGGTTGTTGCACTTTCTAGTTACATGAAACAATGAAGGCCAAAGCCTAAACTTACGCCTGAAATTAGCACTATGACAAGTAGCCGCTAAATGCGGTGACTCGGTGGCCTGGCTTAGTGGTTAAGCGTCGTGACTTGTAGCCCGGGAGGGTCAAGGGTTCGACGCTCATAGCCGCTGCGTTCCAGTTGCCCAGTGAAGCGTGACAATCTGAGCAGCTGACAACTGTGATTTCCGGCTCGTAACGGTCCTAGGCAGACTGTATACTCACCGTGGTGGTGCCTAGGCCAACTCAACCTTCCATCCCTCCGAGGTCGGTAAATGAGGACCAGCTTCGGCTGGGAAGACAGAGACGGGTGTAATTTATTCCATTCGTGGATAAGCGCGTTGGTGGCAGATAAAACTGTGTGATCCAATGAAAACGCGTGCCATACCGGAGCGCTTCTGTGATGGGGTTGGTCGGTGATGTGCATGTGACTGCAGGAAGACAGTTGTCTGATCGCAAAACAATGCTACGGCCCAGGCGAACAGAGTCCTGACGACAACTGCCTCATCTGTCGTCCGAAAATATCACGAACTGAATTTTCAACCAACGAAGGTTTGCATTTCGGGCCAGACTGGAAATTTCATTCCCGTTCGGTAAGCGTTGCGCAGGCTGTTAATGTCCATGAAATAAATTTAATTGAACACTATTGCACTGTTGTCGACTGCGGCTTCACGACAGCGTGACAGGGTACTAGCTTGGAAATTACCGTCCCTGGCTATTTACGAAATCAGGTTTAAGCTTATCCCTCACGAAACGGCTCGTTTTGTCTGCGCTGTACCGACACGGTTTAGGGTTTAAAGCCAGATTAGTCGTCTTTGCGCCGTCACACACGTTCAAAACATATTAACTAATTTTTAAAAGCCGTTTTTTTTTGCAAATTTTGTTTAAATGCTTCTCTGAAATGCGAATAAAATGCTGTCATTGCAGTTAAAAGGAATTGCAAGTCATTAACAACATCCACACGATAACCCAGCGAGTCTGGACAAAGCTGGCCTGTAAAGGGTCTATGGATGAACGATGATAATGATGATATACATGTTAAAGTGAGGAATTTTGGTTGCGTGTAGTGTGCGTCGATAGTGACAACGCGGCACTGATCGTAGGTTTGGTGGTCGGTTTGTCAGCGGTCGTCGTCCTAGCAGTCGCTTGTCTAGTCCGCCTCTACATTAAGTACCGTACCGGGTTAGTACGCGCAGCTTCACCAAGTTGACCACCCAACATTTCCTCGCCGATTGCCTTAACTTAAGCAAATTGTATAAGTTTCAGAGAACTAAGGTTGAAATTCACATTTCACTGCGCTCTAGTCCAAGTCTTCTTCCTGAAAATTCTGTCTCGTTTACAATATATTCCAAACTCGACTAAGCGATGGAGTAGAATGTCTGATGAGGGATCGAAAGGTCCCAGGTTCGATCCCGGGAGGTGCCAAAAAGTGAATGCATGTTTGTACATATTTACCACTATTAAGTTGTGTCTTGTGTTATATTATGTGTTTGTTGTTTCGGTTTGTGCGGCATTGAGTAATAGCGCTTCTGTATGGCTGCTTACATTACCGTGCTGAACTACGTGTATGCTTTGTGTATATAATATTATAGTGTACTGTCCTGCGTGGCAGATGTTGCTGATTGTCCTTTGCAGCGTTTGGCTGCAATTGTAATGAAGAACATTATTATTATTATTATTATTATTATTATTATTAATTTGTTAGTTTGAGTCTGTCTAGTGTATAGATCATATCTGGAATTAGTCTTTGTCCGTTGGCTTATCAAATAATTACCTTTACTTAACTGACATCCAGGGTTTGACCACTTTGTGCCACTTTCAACTGATGCCATAGGATAACGTTTCATCTCTTTTGGCGGAGAATTTGCGTCATCACGAAGTTCCTTCTTTTGCATGAAAAGCTGTCGTTGCAAGTGCGATATCAATAGACCTACTAGTCTTTGAAACCCGATGATTTTGCTACGAGAAATCATATGCTACCGTGACAACTCTTTGTGGTAGCTTCATACTAGACTTGTTCTATCACAGCTGTATCGTACCAGTAAATAAGGCTAAATGTTCATGTGCCATACTATCGTTATCATTAATACTTTGTGGTGTCCAGGACAGCTGAACTGCACCATGAGAGCATGTCGCCGAACTACAACCCTCCGCCGCCGGCTTATGACGGCCGTATGGATGACTCAGATGACATCAAGCTTCACAGCAAGCTAGGCAGCTTCTCATACGTCAACGACACTGTTGAAGCTCCCGATCAGGGCAAGAGCCAGGTGTAGAAAACATGGTCTTGACCAACCAACTTCTAACTACCTTCATTTAGCACTCGTTTTATTCATTTATATACAACTCTGAAGCGTAATCTTCTTGTCTATCTATGTTAAGTGTGTAGGTATAACCGATACGTATTGTCGTAAAGCGGAATACCTGCACATCTGCAACGACAAATGCACAACATATTGATTTTGAACTTTTTAATGGACAAGTGTCCCTGTAAACACGATTATCAACTTTGATATTAAATGTATTTAAGAAAATGCGTTAGCTGATCAGTCATGGATGCCTCTCTTTACATTACATTAATATTTTAGTGGCTTAAGTACAAGAACTGCTAAGCCATTGGCCCATCTTTGGACTTAATAACGGATTACATTAGGAATAATAACTTTCAAATAAAAAAACAAACCACATGTTGCACACGTCACAACAAATATATATGACTGTGTTTATTAGACTTAACGGCATTATCATATAGGCATTTAATACGATCTATGTTTAACTTCATTTCCAAACTAGACAGTAATTCTCAACGATCATTAATAGTTTCAAGTACTTTGCCAACTGGTCTTGTATATTATTTTTCTAATGTTAAACACAAAAATAACTCTACGTGGTTTTGTCAATCATTATAAAGTGCTATAGCTTTGTTAGAAAGATGTGTACGTTTTATAGTCAGCAAAAACGACAATCACACACCCGCACCGATTTAGAATTAGAGATCGACCAACCAAACCCCCAATCTAAAATCCAAGCTGTGCCTATACTTTTAGACGAGGTTTAGCTGCGTGTGTTAAGTTCGGTGTAACAGTGAAAATGTCAATAATTAACCAGATCAAATATACCGGTAATACGATCAACGCCATGGCAACTGTCGAGAGTGTCGACTGTCACTTTACAGAGTCTATCGACAGCGAACGCGTAGCGTACATGAACGTCAATTAATTCACAACCTGAACCTGTTTGCGGGTTTGAACGCACAGCGAGACGGCGCAGTACGTCGTGAAGTACGAGAGTACATGTATGTATACACGTGCGATACACCGACAAGAATAAAGCATACGAATGAATGCACAGTCGAAGGCTCGTAAAATAGCACTTAGCGCCATAGCGACGGCTGTTTGCGTGGTCTGTACTACATGAGTGATAATCAGTCACACTGCGACAATCCGCCATTGCGATAATAATATTATGCTGCAGTGGTTGGAAATCCTAAACAACAACAGTATACGTGACCCTTTCAAAAGCAGAGCATGAGGTGGTTCTGAGATGTCCGAACCATATGCGGTCTGGAGGGCAGCTTTCAGCTGGCATTGTTTCCGGTACTGTATTAAAATTTAACGCTGCAAATATGTATTTTGGAGTTAAAGATAGCCCGTTCAGTTTCTGTAATACCATGATGTAAAAGTGCATAATATAAGCTTACATATGCGATCACTCCATGGGTTGAGTGAAATTTTCATTGGTTACTGCAAATCTTTCAATGGAGCTACGGTGATGTTGGGGGTTCTAATTCCCCCAACCCCAGTGGCTTCTGAATGATAAATAAGCTGCCAAATTTTTTGTGTTTTTAATAATCTACCCACTTTTGGCTATGTGCGCGACAAAGCATGGCCACAAATTACGCAAATCGCCGGTAATCTTTATTATTATTATTTATTGTTAAGAAGGAACTGGTTAAAGTGATGCTTAACATTTGGCAACGTTACAGGGGCACTTTACATAGTACAGATCGCAGAAACGCTCGTTAGTATGTCAGTCAAATGAAGAATTAAAAAGAAAAGTTTCGAGATGTTGGCGGAATGTCAGCAGTGACGGTGAGGCTCTGATCGTCGACGGAAGATCATTCCACGCTCAGGCCGCAGCCGCGGGAAAGGCGCGGTCGCCGAGTGTCGAGTGGCGGGTTGATGGTACGACCAGCGACATGGTGTTTGCCGAGCGGAGATGACGACGTCCGTCGACATCGGCGGTGTAGACTGTCGGCAAGGTACGACGGCGCCATGCCGTGAAGGCAACGAAACGCCAACACGCACAACCGGAATCGAATTCTCTCCAGAACACGCAGCCAGTGGGGTTCACGGAGTAACGGGCTGATGTGTTCCGACCTCCGTGGTGAGAAGATCAGCCGGGCGGCGGCATTCATCATAGACTGCAATCTGTCCAAAGGTGCTGCTATCGTACGGTAATCAAACACTAAAGGGTACACAGCTCTTGTTAATTACATAATGTTGAATGTAGAAACCTAACAGAGTGTAACAGTCAAACGAATATCGACTGACCCTTATAAGCTACGTAGACCTACAACATTATCGACATGACGTTCACGTGACGCCACACCTTGAAACGGACTAGCAGCACGAGCCTACATGCAGTACCACGATATTCGGACATTTTCTCGTCAGCGGAAAATAAAATAGAAAGATGCGGCAATTAAGGTGTGTTGCCACTTATAGCCGCCGGCTCAGGGCGCCCCAAAACATCCGCCATCTTAAATCGCAGTACTCGGTAACACGACACGTCTTATTCACGACAACCGTTCGTATTGACTGAATTCACGTCAGCAAGCATCAACAACCACTGCCTCGATTCCAGATGGCAATACTGACTCCACTGCCTGATGTGGCTAACAAACTGTCATCAACATACGCACGTGCTCATGTGCTACGATGCGCGGTGAATCGTAACTCACTCACACACCATATATTACTTACTTAACTCGTGATGGATCTCGTTTACTGTGTCATGACCTTGACCTTTGACCTCATAACCTGCAACGTTTGTAGTGCATCCGCTGTCACGTGACCAAACCATGCACACGTCGCCAGCCCCGTAAAATTTTCTTTACGCCATAACTGATATAATCGCTATCCCAAAATTTAAAGATAGGTCACGTGACTTACGTAACGCCCCTTTGACCTAGTTTTGTAGTTGTAGATAGTACTCTTCGTACAGAGTACGCGCACCAAATTTAAAGTTTCTAGCTTTAAACGTTGGAAAGAAAATGAAAAATTTGCAAAATTTAAGAGTTAGTCACGCGACCTAAATTATGTCCGCTTTTTAACTACTTTTCTTTTGCTTATTTTTTACTTCTTACAATCTGTCTACGTGCTAAACAAGACGCCTGTAGCTTTAGCCGTTTCAGAGTTATTCAGAACGATCCGCAATTTTAAATTGTAGCCACGTGACCTGGTTTTTGCCCCTGTGACCTACTTTTGTGCTAATGGATAGTACTTTATACAAGAAATGTGCACACCGAATTTGAAGTCTGTATCTTAGCCATTCCAGAAAGAAGGACGAAATTCCAAAATTTAAAAGTAGGTCAATGTAACCTAGATTATGTCCCCTTTTGACCTACTTTCGTACTGCTTATTTTTCATTCCTTACAGTCTATCTGCGTGATTAATTTGAATTCTGTAGCTTTAGCCGTTCGAGAGATATTCACGGGAGTCCGTAAGTATTTAATATAAATCTAGGCAACCTAAACTTGGTCAGGAGTTGGGGGCACGTAATTTGCGGCAGATTAGAGGCCAGACATCGTACGCTATTGTTTTAAATTTTTGACTCTTTTGTTCCATTTTTAAATCAGAGCGCTCGGAATGCGTGTGTGGTCGAAAAAGAGCAAAATTTCGCACTTTCTGACTCCCTGTGAAAAATAGGGGAGGGCTGGTGGAGAGGTTTGCGCCCACTTCCAGAGGTTAACTGCGGAGCAAAACTGTCGTTTTAGTAATTTTTTTACGATATTTACTGTTGTAATTGTCATTATGCTACTTCAAAGCATTTACCGTGAAACTTCGCTATAACAACAGTTTTGCTTCGCAGTTAACCTATGGAAGAGGGCGTTGGTCCCGTAGAGTTGCCAGGCTGGTCTTTACAATATTTAATAGCTTTGGTCGAGATAGACTGAACCAGTTTGCGACTTGCTTTCGACACAAGAAAAGTCGCAGACCTGTCGCGAACCTGTCTGCATGCGACCAGGTCGGCGACGAGGTTCGCCTTCGCGACCTGCCAGCGTAGTGGAATGTTACCGGAATGGGTCTATTAGATATCGATGACCAGTCGACTGACGGCTCGTTTTAACGGTAAAAGCGTTTTTACAAAATAATTATGAGCATAGACGTCGGAAGCATAGAAACCACGAGGAGGCGCTCGCTCTCGCAATTTTAAAACCACGACAAGTATATTTTCGACCCTCAATATTTCCCAAATTATGTGCATGCTGTATAAATTCGTTTTTAAATTCGTTTTTAATTCTTTAACTTTTTAACTTTACGAAACATAGTATCGTGTTTTTGTGCACAAAATTGCATTACACTTTTGTTGGAAAATCTTTAAAAATGTTGCAACCACAGCTAGTCTTTCTGCCTCAAATACGCACTAAATCGTTTCTCGGCTGGGGCTTCGCCCGTCGGTTCTTGCGCCTATGATGACGACCACAGCCTAACAGCGTTTCCACATGCACTGCGCTGCACGACACGTCGCGTTGCTTGGCGAGTACCAGCGAGTCACAGCTAGTTCCAGCGAGTAACTTTCACTCGCTACGCAACGCAACGCATCACGCAGCGCATGTAGAGACGACGCTTTAGACCAGCGCTGCTGTATTATGACATATGACTATTGTGCGACAGAGAATGAAAGCTTTACGTCACAACTATGCCGAAAGATGACATCACTCGCCACAAATGTCCGTCACAGTTTCACATTCAACAAGTAAACTAAGATCAATACTAAAATGTGGCAATTAAGACATACTGCTACTCTCATGGAATCATAATGCCTTCCCATCTTAACTTATGCTTCGTCTGTCACTATGCTAAAGGTTCGCCAGTTAAACGAATTAAACAGCTGCTGGAACTGGGTGTACCGCAAAATATTTGGTTTTAACCGTTGGAAGTCTGTTACAGTTACAGTTACATACTCTCGGGATTTGGTGGAGTGGACCGACCTGCAGCAACTTTGGGGGACATAGGTTAACTGGCGCTCCAAACGCTCCTTTTAGATCTTCGATATTTTGCCGTTTCGAAACGCGAACGATGAACGTGCAAAGCTTAAGTTGATCCAGACATCAAGCCAGATTTTGCATTCGGCCGCCTGGCCGATTATAGGCGGGTGAACAACAGAACGCTCAGCGGTAAATCATATAGCTTTCCGGCTTACCCTTCTTTATGCCGGGAGACTAAATAACACATCTGCAGCTACTGCGTTCTGCTGGCGTTACGCGCAACTATGACAGACCGTCGCACACGCAGACACACACGTGACGAGAACACTCAAACAGACGACAGAAATGTTAGTGCAAGTCCGATCGTATCTGACTGTATACTAGTTGGTCTGCAGGAGACAGCACTGCGTGGCGCTTGAGTAAGGCAGCTGAAAGGCAAATTGCGAACGACGACAGTGACGTTCGGCACAACGACCTATGTTTAAGACTTGTACGTGTGCATACAACGTGGGCCAAAAACCCGCAATTGACGAGGTTCAAGTCCGGGCTGTCAGGCTCAATGTCAGAGTGTTCCTGGCAATGGCAGTGTGTGACGGTGCGCGACATATGTGCAAAGAATATTTAACTGCACCGTGATAAAACTCAAAACACCGCTTTTACTCCATATAAAGTACTGAACATTTTGATATACGGATCACCTTTCTGTGTCATCATATACTGGAGTTACAAAGCTTTAATACGGTGCGATTTTATTGTGCGGTTTCTTGGCCCACCCTGTATATTGTGAATACATTATGTACGACGTCAACTGACGACAACGACATGGAATAATAGACATCATTCTGTCGACAGCGCACATGACAATTGGGTGAAGAGGTAGTCAGACCGGCAAAACGTTAATATATCGCACTATAAACGAATATTTTCTTCACACACGGCGTACTTAGTCTTCTTGGCCTGTGACAGATACACACAAAACTGTCTCTGACATATTGAAGAACAGAGTGAGTGAGCAGAGGTTTAACGTCCCACTCGACACTTTATAGGTCATTTCGGGGACGATTTTTACAGGCCAGATGACCCAACCAACAGCGTCAAAGAACTGAAGGAAGCCAGTTGGCCACT
>Ga0126335_1002399_pt1 | contig 11178 bp, 6 predicted proteins | sample OlaspJWI45metaG_FD_108409 | JGI IMG/M metagenome (GOLD analysis project Ga0126335, IMG submission 108409) | Marine gutless worms symbiont microbial communities from Oahu, Hawaii - Olavius sp. 1 OAHU.JWI-45 metaG | ecosystem: Host-associated > Annelida > Digestive system > Unclassified | place... | reverse complement strand
CTACGTTACTCATAATCATATGTGTTTATGTGTGTCTATATATTTTATTTTGTGTATTTTATACTGTGATGTAAGTGGCCGTTTGGTCCTTTTGCTTTTAATAAATTGATTGATTGATTGATTCAGGTTTGCATACATTTCAATCTCTATAGTTATTATTTAAAAATCACACCTTACACGCTAAACCCCAATGAACGTTATAAATTTGACACCCCCAACCTCCGTGGCCTCATCTGACTACTGATGATGGACTGGAGTAAAGAGGGAACATTAACATAGCTGCTCTAGTTACTATAGTACAGTGCAATACTCATGTTGTGCGATGTTCTAGGCAGCTTATAGGTCCAGCAGATTGGGTTTTTGTTACACTGGGACCTTTACGCTGTGATTAGCCTAGAGGCAGTTGCGTACAGTTCATATTGTAACACGGTGGAATGGTTCTGGTGGGATTAAAGCCTATCTCAATGGCCAACTGGCTTTCTTCGGTGCTTTTACACTGTTGGTTTGGTCATCTGACCTGTAAAAATCGTCCCCGAAATGACTTATAAAGTGTCGAGTGGGACGTTAAGCCTCTACTCGATGCCCAATGCTATAAATTTAAGGATTATTGATGACAATGACGCTGATGATGTATGCGACTTGAAATCAGTTTATAGTAGGTCTAAACCGCAGTATTGTTGCTAAATGAAGGTTCTACTATTAAATGTCGGCTAGCATGTTGGCAAGTTGCGTTGTTTGTTTGTCTCCGCCATACAGTTCACAAGTCAACTGCGATCTTCAGGAAACTTTACACACAGGCAGCCGACGTTCCGAGAAGGAATTGATTAAGTGTGGACGAAAAATAGGTCAGAGGTCAACTGAAACTCAAGGCCACAGTTTAAACTAAAAACACAATGCATCGCCGATCGAAGGCAATGCAAACCGGCAGAAAAGGCTAGGCTTCGGTCCGCTATGCACTGCCAAATTTGACCCCAGTGGCGAAAAACCGAAAAAAAGTCATTTTAATGGCAGTAAAAAGTGCATTATAAGATAGGGCGTTTTTGAATTACAAGCTGCGACTGCACCCTTCCTTCCTTACCCATCCTTTTCCTCTCATTTTCTTTCCTCGCCTCCGCATCCGAATCCCCGTTACCTCGTTCTTTTCTTCATCCACTTACGGTCTAAATTTCGGTTATAATTGATTTTGTGTTTTTTTTGTGCGGTTTATTGTTTGCATTACGCATTTTGGCAAAGAAAGACGAGAGTAAACAGAAAGGAGAGCAGCGGCCGGGTTTGATAAATAGAAACTAAGTAAGTAAGTAAGTAAGTAATAAAATTTATGTTCGCGCAGCGGTCCTTACAGCCTAGGCTGTCACGGAGATGCTATGGTGATGTCCCGTAAGCACGAGTAAACAGAAACTATGAGTTTGTTGATAGACAATCCGGCGATCGACGTGCCCGCAGGCCTGGACTGGTCCTAATGGCGCCCCTAAACTGCTGCTGGTGGCACAGCCCCTAAAACACCCCCAGTCCAACTCTGCGTGCCCGGTGACAGGGTGCATCAGTATCTTACAGTATATATAGCTGTAGATGTGTTAGTGACGCAGTGCAGGCGGCGAGTCTGTATTTGTTTGCCTTCACCAGATGCCGATACGCAACTGAGAACAAAAGGCCAAAGTAATTTGGCAAAGGCCGCATCGAAGGCGCAACATGTTCCTGTACTTTAAAATGGGCAAAACTTTCCCCCACCTCCTCTCCCCTCGCCGTGGGGGATCAGGACCCCCATCTAATACAATGTGCCCTGGATCTCCACGAGTCTCCACCCAGAACAGCACTTCGATATGTTCAGCCGTTTTTGCACAGCGCAGCCGTGTGACGGATAAATTTTACACCACTCTATGTGAACATCAATCGCAATAGCCCGCCAGCCTTCACATTACGACCGCATTACATTACATTTACTTTACGGCACAGAAGCATGTCCAGTTAACAAATCAGTACTTAGATCACTGGAGTTTGTAATTAACAATGCCTTTGGGAAAATATTCTCAACTAAGTCTTACGATATTGCCAATGAGTGTGTTCTTATTTTAATTGTTCTGTGTCTGACATTGTGTATAAAAGGAAAGCAAAATTGTTAAGCAAACTGAAATACTCTAGTGATAATATGTTGTTTAATTATTTTTCTAAAAATATACAGAATGAATTATTGCTAAAACATTGTTATTAATTAAGTTTTAGTTAAGTCTTTTCCTTTATCTGCTGCTGTCTACCATTGCTGGTGAACGAAGATGATTATTATATTGTGAAACAGTATTACGCAGTAGTTGCGGCTCAGGAATTCGGAGTTTCAAATGCATGTAAGCGACAAGGCGATGCGCCGCTGCATCGATCGTAATTACTTAGAGAGTTACTTTGATGTGCGAAGTAATTACAGCATTCCAGTTCAACATTTATACCTGCACTGACGGTAACCGCCTCGATGAACTGCTCTCTCCATGAAGACGTTCCCACGACCAGCGACATGTTTGCCTTCCGCAACAGCTTGTCCACAGTACTCTAGAGCGCATCATATGTGATAATATCACATTTGTCGCATTGCTTTCATCAGTGTACTCTCAAAATTTATTTATTAGGTCCAACTATCTGCACAAACGGCGCACAGCTCTGACATATGGAGGATGAGTGCGGTTAGAGCACGCAAACGCTCAAAAAGTTCCATGAATGATATCAAAGAGTGGATAGCATTAACAGACATACGTACTACACACATAAGAAATTTTTAAGTGGCCTAAGTAAAAACCTCAAGGACCACTGAAAATGTAGTCATGGAAATGATATAGAAAACAAAAGAGTTTTCAGTTTCCGGCAGAATGATGTCAGTGACACACAGTCAGTAATGTCATGTGGCAGACTGTTCCAGAGCGTCGGACCGGCAGCAGCGAACGCTCGGTCGCCGACAGTACGACGATGAGTGCGCGGCACGTCGAGCTGCAGCGAAGACGCCGTGAAGGATCGCCGCAGACGAGTTATCCACCAACAGACAACAGTACTGTACGACAACAGGAAAGGTTGAAGACAGGAGCAGGTGGAAGCTGGAAATCCTTTGCACGTTTACAATTTGCTTAACAATGAAACAGTTAACTGTGTCCAAGGGGAGCACACACCGGCGCCCAGCCGCTGTTTTGCTGTCGTGACCTTGATATTAACCCTATGACCTTGAAACTCGAAGGTGAACTGGATACTCTGAAATGTACCTTCACACCAAAAATGAAGTTGCTAAGTTACGGCATTCAAAACTGCTAATAATAGATGAGATATCTATGGCAAATAAAAAAGTACGAAAATAGCTCTCAAGGTCAGGTCAAGGTCAAATGTCACTAACTTGCAATCACTTCTAGAGTTCACCATGGGGCATATTCCTATCAAGTTACATCAATTTCTGAACAGCAGTTTTCGAGATTTTATGCGGACAGACACACACACACACACAGACACACAGACACCGCCAATAACAATACCTACTCGCAGCATGCGCGCAGGTAAAAATGACAACTTATTAGTGTTAATAATGTTATTTAACACGGCACGCCTGTACCTTGAATTCAATGCTCTCCCTAATATGTACGCTGATAGACGCGAGTTCTCCTAGTTTGGGCTTGCCGAGCGCCGCTATTCTCTCTTCCTCCGTCATATCAGTCGCTTCCTCCTTCAACGCTGCAGCCTCCTCAGCCGAGGCGGCTGCTTCTGGCGCTGGTGACGGCTCCCGACTACCACCTGCACACGCATCACTTTTCTAGTACTGCCATAATATTCTAACAAATAGCGACAACGGCATGGATATGCGCTGGTCACATTTGTCTGTGTGTCTTCCTATCTGTCTGTTTCGACCCTAATCTTTCGATACTGTGACGTATATACACGGTGTTCCAAAAAACGCTCACCATCTTTTATTTCGCTGTAGCTTTTACAAACATTGACTGATTTTTGTAATATTTGGCATACAATATACTGAGGTAAGTTTCAACACAGCAGTTATTCACTTATCCACTTCACCTGCATACTGTTGCTACACTACCTTGGGAAAATTTGAATTGTATAATAATGACTTTATTAACGAATGTTAAAAATTGTGGTTGCACTTGCACATAGGCGTACGCAGGATTTCACGATGGGGAGTTAAACATTCGACCTGCAGCCTTGCCGACATGATTGCTGATGAACAAGCAATATTGTGTTAATGACATGTCACCAGTATAGTTATTGTATTGGTGAACAATACGCCAACAACGGGAGACAAAATTATTATTATCATTTACCACTACTTAGGCTACGAAAATTATTGGGCCACAATTTTTTAACTTGTCAAATGGGGGGTTGAACCCCCAAACCCCCTTCTGCGTACGCCCCGGCACTTGCACATACTGAAAATATCCAGTTTTTCCGCACAATTATTGTCCAACAGAGCTCAAATATTCCAATAACCTTCTCTTTCATCTTGGAGGTCATAATTCTGGCCAGTTAACTTGGGAGTTTCGCGCTGCAGTAACTCAGTTGTCTGATGCACACATCAGTGTGCTGTCACACTGTCGTGCTAGAAGATGTCAGCGTCACAGTAATGGCACAAGTGGACGAAGCATCACTTGCACCAGCATTCATCTCAACATTATGGTAGTATGCAATGGTAAAAAATCTTTCATTGGTCAGATTTCATCGTCATGTTTCGAAGTCATTTAAACAGTTTTGTTGATGGAACAAATCAGCCAAAATGGACCAGAAACCAGAAATTAATATTTTCCAAGGTAGTGTAGCAACAGTATGCGGGTGTAGTAGATATGTCAATAACTGTTGTGTTGCAAATTACTTCAGTATACTGTTTGCCGCATATTATAGAAATCGGTTAACATTTGCAGTCACTACGGTGAAAACAAAAAGGCAAACGTTTTTAGAACACCGTGTAGAAATGTTTGTTGCCTTCGATTACAAAGCATTGTTGTGCATTATTTCAGCACTATCTAACCGTAACGAACCTTTAGCATTCTACAGCGGTTACGATCTGTGTCACCCTAATTAACAGACAGTCTCTGATCAGTTAAAGGATAAGCATAGCTAGATGAATAAAATGCATTACATGTCAGTTACGCAGTTACTGAGTGATTTAGTTTAAAAATAAATGTCGTAAATATCCTTACATATGGTAAAGAAAGAATGAAAATCTACATAAATAACAAATACTGAAAACTGCACATAGCTGAAAAATATTCCGGCTAAAACTCTAAGATACTTAGAAGTAACATCAAAGTAGGGACTCACTTGGTTTGTCGGAAGTAATATGTCGCGGTTCTCCAAGTTCAACGATAAACTTCTGATTCTTCTCATACTCATCCTGGTTCACAATCCTCACCTGAATGTATCCTCTGTGCATTCACACCACAACAGGACGACGAACGTTAGACATTTCATGAGAAATATCACAGAGATACGGCCGTTTGAATCAAAAAATAGCAAACGTTTATGTTGCAAAACACGTAAGACTAACGACAACACGTCAAAGTTGGCCGACAAGTTGCGTGACAAGTCTGTAACTTATCGGAGACAAAACCGACTTGCTATTATTATTATTTATTATAAAATCGTACACGAAGTAGGGGCCTACATGACAGACAGACATACAGTAAGAACAATAAAAGCAGTAAAAGAGAGCACTATAGGCCTAAACACAAACACTGGATATAACGTCATCTATAAGATCACGTGACAACTAAGTAGGCAATGATAAAAAAACCGTCCCTAACCGTAATAATCTCAGACAACAAATTTGCTAATGCAACATGCATACAGTCGGTATAGAACGAATAAAATGAGACTCTATAATATTATTCATCTGACCAGAAAGTACATTTTCAACATACGACTTGCTGTGGTCTTGTCATACGAACTTGTCACCGAATTTAAAGTATCTCCAAGTATCAAGACCGTCTGTCGTATTGTAATGTTGTAATGCAAAATTGGCACGACACGGCGTCAAATTGGCGACAATTCGGTCTTGCTTTGGACTAGTCGTTGCAATCTAAACCGAGCTTAACTGCGTTTCCACGACACGATCGATAACGCACCTGTCTACTCCAGGCCATGTTCCCAGTTGACGGACCAATCACAACAACCCCGCAGAGAATTCTGGGACATTTGATTGACGTTCAACGTCAAGTTTTCACAAGAATGATGCTTATTGTGACATGAGGATAGGTCTTCAAGTACAATGACTATCATCCTGACATCGGTTCTAGACGAACTCCCAGATATTGGCTGCACTGAGTAATGAGTAGAGGCTTAACGTCCCACTCGACACTTTATAGGTCATTTCGGGGACGATTTTTACAGGTCAGATGACCAAACCAACAGTGTAAAAGCACCGAAGGAAGCCAGTTGGCCACTGAGATAGGCTTTAATCCCACCAGAACCACTCCACCATGTTACAATATGAACTGCAGGCAACCGCCTCTAGGCTAATCACAGCGTAAGGGTCCCAGTGTGACAAAAACCCAATCTGCCTAGAACATAGCACAGCAAAAGTATTGCACTGTACTATAGTAACTAGAACAGCTGTGTTAATGTTCCCTCTTTTACTCCAGTCCATCATCAGTAGGTCTAACCAGATGAGGCCACGGAGGTTGAGGGGTTGGCTGCACTGAGACAAAGTTTCAGATAATCACTGGAGACAGGCAGCATCAGAGTGCATTAGAGGTGTATGCGCTGTATAATCTACATCTTACATTACATAGCGTTGGACTTCTATTTTGATCATGTGTATGAATTAGTTGTAGTTTACACTGGCTTTTATTTTTACTGTACCTTGTGTACGATTTCATAATAAATAAATAATGAATAAATAATATTATATCCCCTGTTTGTCTCTACGAAACTGTCGTCCCATCTTCATTTTCTCTCTGCAAATGTGTCGCTGCAACCCAGCGCAAACGTGACACCATGGACGCCCTGACACCATCAAAAGACAGACACAGACAAAATCTAACGCACTAAAGTTATCGGCGTTTTAGCGGCTTAGATGTAAGTAAATATTGTCAAAATAACGCTTGTCTGAGAGTCGTTTACGAGCAAAAATAGCTAGAGGCCAAGATACATCCGTATGAACGGCCAGGCACATTGCTGGTGAAGTGCAGCGGGCAGAAAATATCGGCACGGAGATAGGTTACGACCAGATGCTTGCCGTCAGCGCTGTAAAGGCGCAGCTGGTCCGTAAAACAGAAACCAGTCTCGCTTCGTCTAGTGGCACGAGCCACGAGTCCCGGCCAAGTCTAGTTCCGTTAATGACGCTAGGAGGCGCTGTGAACCGATGCAGACGCCACCGCCATACGCTTCTCTCTATATTTATATTCCTGCCGAGTCGACATCCTTTACTTCCTTACAGCCGACGCGATACGACCAACGATAACATAGTCTTGGATAAAAAGACATTCGCCCTCCGGAGATAAATACCCCTCTAATCCCATATCAGAATGGACAAGTTTGAGGAGGGTTCGATGCAACAACCGACTTAATAGCAAGTAAGTAAGTAAGTAAGTAATGAGTCTTCCATTTTGGTTCTGTTCTGTTCTTTTAACCCTTCTCGGCGATACTAGGTTTGGCTGCATTGTGGACGATTTTTTCAGTTGTGAACGGTCCTCCGTTGCCCTTACTGCTTCCACCAACAATAACTCTGTCCTGATTTTTCTAAAGCGCTCTATAAAAGTCACAGAGGAGCGCCATGCTGTCAGTCTGCAAATAGAAATGTGGCATCAACTGTTACAGCTGAAATGGCTTCGCGGAAAAGCCGGTGGGTGGGTCGTTTCTCAACTCCCAAGCGCAGACCGAGGTCCGCGGGCGTTTGTCTGTGGAAATAAATGTCCAGGTTTCTCAGTGCGGGTTGCACCAGCAAGCTCGCGGCGTTCGCAGCGCTTAAGGTGCGATGATTCGCCGAATTATTCGAACTCGTCGGAGCTACTTAAGTGCCAATAAAGTGCAGAAATTCGACGCGTCAGTGCAGTATACGTGCCTGGAAGCACTACATCCAGTGCATCGCAACTGATTCAGCTCCATTACATTACACAATAACAGCACAGACTCAACAACTTTACAGTCAGCATTCATGTCGGATTCTCACGCCAAATATGCAGAGGAAATTACAATAGTACCGACGTAAAACATACAAGAAGCCAAAGTAATTCGGCAAAGGCCGCATCGAACCCCCCTCAAACAGGTCGTCTAGTCACTGTGCTGGCGTGACCACCGTCCGGTCGCTCCTTCCCGGCTGACTGACACTTCAGATAAGTTATCGCACGGATGGACCGGTGTTTGCTGCGCAAAGATCAACAAGTTCCTGTCGCTGCACACCGCGTGAAATATCAGCGCATAAAGAACCGATAAATAGGTGATTTACAGAATATACTGTGCAGCAAACACCGGTAAGCCGACATGCTATCGCTACTAAATCGCGCCGTAAGAAGAGATAAGACATCACAACTGTAAATAATTATCAGAATGGGTGTAATAAAACAGCACAAATCTCTTCGCTGCCGCTGCAGACGCCGCCACTATAAATACTGGAAAACTGCAAAAAAGTCGGAAAACAGCACTCAAGCAAAGTGTCAGCTAGGGTTTACCATAAGACATAGGCCTATTCCATATTCCGACAAATATTTGTCGGAACTTGACGTAGGTACTAAATTCATAGGAATATGTCTTATGGTAAACCCTAGCTGACACTTTGCTTGAGTACTGTTTTCCGACTCTTTTCAAGTTTTTGCGCGACACACTATACCGTAACGCAGAGAAGGCGCGCGTCTTCTCGGTCAATTCAGATCACGGCCATAGTCGCACCCTTTATGCAAATGATGTGGATTTTTATGTTAATGTGCTCTAGTCTTAACCCAGTTGTGGGATGTTATGGCACCCAACTACGAATCCAAAGTGAGACGTTATGGTACCCTTTCCTGAATTCAATTTACATATTGTATTGGGTCTTTAAATGTTCTGTATACTTGTAAATGTGTCTGTTTCCAGTGTTTGTCTTACGGGCCATGTTGCCTGCTTTAAATAAAGATTGATTGAAAGGCCGTGCGTGCTTCGTTAAGCGGCCATGTACTTGGCCGCCGGTATCGTTTGGCAGACGGTATATAAATTTAAAGATATACTCATTTAACGAAGTTAACAAATCAGTGTTTAATTGGCGTTCAATAAATCGTTCCAGGCAGGTGCGAAAAAATCTAACAGTAAGCCTTGCGCCGCTATTTGGCAGCGTGTATATTACTGTGCTAAACTGCATATGTTATGTTATGTTCATGTGATGATTTGTGTTATAAAAAAATCTTAACTGTCCTGCGTGGCAGATATTGTGTAATCCAACATTGGTGCTACAATACAAATAAAACCATTATTATTATAATGTGCGTAAAAGCAATTTTTGAGAGAATACATCAGATGGTGACACAAACATGCAGAACCCGTGTTTACGGTCCGTGTTCATGGGTGCCATCACAGACGCCCGTACATAAGGGTGGTTTGAATTGAGCGCAAGTCGCTTAAATGAATCCAGAAAGACTTGTAATAACTGTGCTGCAACGCTGTACCAATCATCTGGAGTTAGTCGCCAGATTTGATCTACAGCGAGAAAAAAACACGAATATCTAATAATTATTGAAATTTAACAGCAAGCAAGCAAGGACTCGCATGTTTATTGGCATATAGGTATCGCATAATCTCGTTCTGTGCGTGACTTATTAGGCAGTAGAGCCTAAATCTGTATAACTATAGAGTTCAGCTAACGCAGAGAAGGCGCGCGTCTTCTCGGTCAATTCAGATCACGGCCATAGTCGCACCCTTTATGCAAATAATGTGGATTTTTATGTTATGGTGCTCTAATCTTAACCCAATTGTGGGATGTTATGGCACCCAACTATAAATCCAAAGTGAGACGTTATGGTACCCTTTCCTGAATTCAATTCACGGTTGGTACCAAAACGTCCCATTACGTGGGTTCAGACTAGGGTACCATGACATCATACTCGGTACCACGACAATCCTCAAGCACCAAAGCATCGTGACGTGAAAACAGCTTAATTGTTTAGACGCGCCTCACTAATGTGACGTACAGACAGACGGATGGACGGACGGAATTGCGATAGCAATAGCGGCGTCTAACATGTTAAACGCGCGCCAAAACCTACACAGAATAGATTTATGTCACACATACGTTTTGTAATTTAATGAAAAGAAATGCAAATATGGACAAAATGCAGAAATGTCCTGACATGTAAGACTGGACTGAGAAGCAGCAACCAAACCAAAAGATGGCGAATATCAGCATTACATATACGGCATAAGTAATTAATAAGTAAAAAATGAGTAAGTAACGCTTTTGTACTTGTCAATACTACGAATGTTATGGCTAAAAATGTTGGATCATATGCTGTTAAGCACGTGTTATTGAGGCGGTGCCGGTCGGTACCTCTGGAATGTAGGGCCTAGAGGGAGGGTGCACGGCGGGAGTGGTATAATGACAAGCTAGGACGGTAAATACCGGCGCTAAACAAACATGGCGGCGCGCTGGCCTCTCGGCTAGATGTCTCTCAACGCTATGGAGAGTTAGTCCTAGGCTTGTCGTAAAACCACTCTATCTGAGCTCTCGCCAGCTCGCGTCCAAGTCGACGCTCGTTTCGTGAGTTGTTGCGATTTCCAGCGACGCAGCTGGCCTAACGCCGTCGACGAAATGGCGCTTGGGATGTGCCACGAAGCACGACGACTTGGTATAACAAGAGTGCCGTGTTTTGTCCAACAATTTCACTTGAAGCTAGAGCCGGTCACACCGCCGCCGCCACGCGGCACGCCGAAAGATCACCATCAGCGCAGGGCAGGGCTCTACTTGGAACGCGTGGTACGTACAAATGCGAAACAATTTGCATTCACTGGCTGGTCTGAATAGCTTAACAGACAGTAAACGATCTCAAGGGAAGCCAAAATGACAGCGGCTGGATGGCGTGAGTGAGTGAGTGAGCAGAGATTTAACGTCCCACTAGACAATTTATAGGTCATTTCGGGGACGATTTTTACAGGCCAGCTGACCCAACCAACAGCGTCAAAGCACTGAAGGAAGCCAGTTGGCCACTGAGATAGGCTTCAGTCCCACCAGAACCACTCCACTGT
>Ga0126335_1002398_pt1 | contig 11178 bp, 4 predicted proteins | sample OlaspJWI45metaG_FD_108409 | JGI IMG/M metagenome (GOLD analysis project Ga0126335, IMG submission 108409) | Marine gutless worms symbiont microbial communities from Oahu, Hawaii - Olavius sp. 1 OAHU.JWI-45 metaG | ecosystem: Host-associated > Annelida > Digestive system > Unclassified | place... | reverse complement strand
GTGTTTTAAGGTATCTGTAAGTGCAGTTTTCTGCCTTGATATCTTACAGTTGTATTCCATAGGACTGTCGTTTGACTGGCACTCTGTGTATTTTGTGCAACTGTGAATGTATTAAATAAAAATTAAATATAAAAAAATAACATTTGGCGGTTGCTACCCTACTTCATTTCAGATTGTCTTAAATAATGTGGCACTCAAACGAGTTCATAAGTTGAAATATCTGGGCTGCTACTTTAACGGTCATTCTTGTAGAATTAATCATTGTTATGGCGTTAGTTAATTCTACGTCAGTTTCAACAATAGTTAGTCAGTTACCGGTCTGAAGAAAATGAGATGGCGACGCGTTGTGTGGTTGTGAAATGTAGTATTTGGATCGTTCTGACCACCACCGTTTTAATGTTATGTGGAACAATTCCTTCAGGAGAATCTTTGGCTGTTGTTGGCGGGAAAGTGTATCTTGTTTATACTAGGACACTCCACGTGTCCTTTATGGCTGATCAATGTAAGATGTTAGTTTGTAAAAAGGCTTATATTGTATTTTACTTCGTGTACTTTTATATCCATAATTTGATATAGCTTTGCAGTTGACAAAGTTTTTTATTAAAGAAAGTTACTACTACTACTCTAATATGTGACAACAGGATAGCAAGAATTATTGCAAATATTAATAGTTACCTGTTATTATCTAAATACTCGATATCATCTATTATTATGAAAGTTGGCGAAATAAAGAGTCGAACATGGAGGCAGTTTGTAGATAGTGAATACACTAAGGAGAACTTGAATTTTTATTGATTACTGTTTTAATGCGCTAGTGTGTGTTTCAGTATAGGCTGTGGTTTGTTTTTGTGTATTTTTTATTTGTATTGTTTGTATTTATTATTTGTTGTTTATGTTATTATCAGCATAAATCATGCATTTGTAGAGTGGTTTAAGTGATAAAATCACTTCAGGATCCACTGTAGCTGGGTGAATGGTTTAATGGGGATCGATGACAATGTCAGGAAACGAAGCTTGGAAGAGAAATGTTTTCAGACGAAGACGGAAGGTAGAAAAGAGATGGAGCAGAGGTGACGTTGTACGGCAGACTCTTCCAATTATTATGAAATCGTACACAAAGTACAGCAGAAGAGAAACATAATACACAAATTACATTAACAAATTACAAAATTTCACATTACAATAATTATCATTAACCTGCAGCTATGAATTTTATAATTTCACAGATTTTATTTCTATCCAAGATGCACTCATCATCCGAACCATACCGTTGTGTGTGTATGTGTGTTCTGCTGTCGCTTGGCATAATAAATAAAAAATAATAATAATATTGGTTGGCAGCCAAATGCGCAAACAACCATGTCATCAGCAGCAGAAGCCAGGTCCTGCAGCCACAGCAGTTGGGTGTCGGAGTATCAGGTGGGGCTGAAGCAACAGTGCATGCAGCAAGACGACTTGTGAGCAATCTACCAGCTGGTCACGTGGTCGTCAAGTTAGACTTTTTTAACGCATTCAATTGTGTCCGCCGAGATTTTGTACTTGACTCTATTGCCACCAACATACCAGAGATCTATCGCCTCGTATACTCTGCTTTCTCTTGTGAACCAGTTAACATTTGGCGGTCACGAGATCCTTTCCAGTGAAGGTGCGCAGCTAGGAGATCCCTTGGGTTCATTGGAGTTCTGTGAGGCAATACACCCACTCCTACTAAAACTTCATTCGTCAGTCAAAATAGAGTACATGGACGACCTCACCTGATCAGGAGATTTGCACACTGTTGAAAGAGATATCACAACGATCATGGAGTCATCATCAGAGACAGGTCTTCAACTTAACGAGGACAAATGTGAAATCATCACGGACGATTTCACAGAAATTAACACACAGCCACGTTCAACGATTTTATCCGCGTCAACAAGGAGGACATGACTCTTTTGGGGGCTCCCGTTCTTAAAGGCAAAGCACAAGACAAGGCCATTCCGGACAAGATAAAGATAGACGACCTCACCAGAGCAGTTGAATGCCTAAAACACCTACAGGCCCATGATGCTTTGGTAATCCTTAAGAACAGTCTGGCAATACCAAAGCTGCTGTATCTGCTCAGGACCTCACAGTGTAGCGACAATCCGTTACTAAGACAGTTTGACGACACCTTGCAGACAGGCCTTATCACCATTCTAAATGTAGACATCAACAACGATCAGTGGCTCCAAGCCTCATTACCGTCGGAGATGGTGGTCTGAGAATACGGAGTGCTGAGATGCCGGCACGTTTTGCTGCCTATTTGGCTTCAGCTGCATCCACACTCCTGCTCCAGCAATTCATACTTCCCGACAGCATTTGGATGCAAGGCGATCAGTCGGTGGCGTCTACGGAGACATTATGGACAGTCCTGGCCAACTCACCAAAACCCTCTCAGCAATCACAACACATCCAGAAAGCCTGGGACGGACCAGTTGTAGCAAATCAAAAGAACCTAATCCTTTCCAGAGCTCCATCTCACGTAGATAAAGCCAGACTTCTTGCTGCGACCTTTCCACAATCTGGTGACTGGCTACATGCACCACCGATAACTGCAGTTGGACTGAGGCTGTCAGATGAGGCCATCAGGGTAGCAGTGGCCCACAGGTTAGGCTCTAAAGCCTGTGAACCACACACTTGTGTGTGTGGTAAGGCAGTAGATGCACGTGGGCTGCATGGACTATCCTGCCGCAGAAGCGCTCCCAGACAACAGCATCACAGTCATTTGAATGACATCTTGTGGAGAGCAATCAAGCGAGCTCAGATGCCAGCAGTTAAAGAGCCAATCAGCCTGATGCGGGATGACAACAAACGCCCAGATGGACCACTCTCCTGCCATGGGCCAGAGGAAAGCCAATGGTCTGGGATGTGACAGTACCAGACACAATGCTGAGTCCCACATTGGCAGCACAGCAACTAAACCAAGTGCAGCAGCCCACAAGACAGCGCAGAACAAGATAGACAAATACTCCAAATTGTCCAGCACACACATCTTCTACCCATTTACCATAGAAACAGCTGGTACATGGCATGAGATGGCCATTGAGCTTACATAGGAGATTGGCAGGCATATCACCACTATCACAGAAGACATCCGGGAGACAACATTCCTTTTCCAGCACTTTTCCATGACTCTGCAAAGAGGAAATGCGGTTTCTTTCCACAGCACCATGGTCACCGAGTAAATTGCCGTTGCAACCATAATTTTGTTTTTATAATAGTGATTTTAACTTTTGTTTTTAACCCTCGGGATCTATACTACCGAGGGTATTAAAAAATAAAAATAATAATAATAATAATAATAGTGACACGAACATAGTTTTATACGCCCTTTTTATGACAGAGTGTATAGTGTTATGGCGCCGTCTGTCTGTCTGTCTGTCTGCCCGTCTGTTATCACTTTTGGTCTCCGAAGGATAACTTGAATTTCCTTACATCCAAAGTGAGTAGTGACTCCCGTCGACGGCAGATAGGGTCCACCATAAACACAAACTCGTGAGCTGTTGCCACAAAGTTGAAATTTTTGGAGCATGTAAAGTGAAGGCGATGATGAAAAGGTGATTTCGAATTTTAATCGTAAACTGTAAATCGCGTGAAAGGCCTACTATATAATAACGTTATGCTCTCGTACCACAGCCGACTGACTTTGAATTTAATGTTCAGAAACCCGAAATTGAATGAATACCGAACATGGTAATCAAATACAATCACTGTTGTTGACAAACATGTTGAATAAGAAATAGCGCAAACGCCGCAAAAGGTTGATTAACGGAGTCTGCTGTGACTGACGACATCAACATCTTGCGTGTGTGAACTAATGCCGAGTTTTGGAGGCACGTGAATGTGTCCGATGACCACCGTAGGCGATAGATGTCAGACATCAGCTGGTGACATCTGATTGCATACGCTCCCTGTCGCTGTTACTCGGCCTGTTTATCCACATCTCTCATCTGAAGTCAAACGCTGTAGCACGCAAATGCTTCCTACGTCCACAGACTACGTGTCTTATTCTTATACCTGCTTATTAGTTATTGTCCAGGTATTTTTCATTATTACTGACGTATTCGTTAATTAAAATATTAACAGGAGACCGTGTTGATGGAATAATCTCAGCACGTTCACCATTATTGTGCGCTCGGTGATGCGTGCGGACCTTTCATTACAGGATGTCTTCCATTCAGCTGTACTCGCAAAAGTGCTCGCAAGCGTGGTCCAGTTACTGCTGTGCTACAGACTGCTCACGAGTGAGTAAAAGCAAGAAAGAGAGAGGGGGTACCGTAATTGGCTACACACCGAAAGTACCGAGCAGCACTTAACTTTTTCTGTCGCTGACTGTACGCTCTTTAACAGAGTTATCGTTGAAGAATATTATGTTCTCAAACCATTTATATAAATCACAACTGACATACACTACAGTTTTGCGAATGTTGTGATATGTAGCTATTCGATTTTGATTTGAATTTTTTTCATTATTTTGTCATTGGGTTTTAACATGTTGCCGTTAGTTTTAATATTGACATAAAACGCTTGTTGTTCTTCGTTGGCATTTTATGTTTTCCGTGCATATTCGCCTGTCCCGGTGGCTTAACGGATTGGGTCGTATAGTGCAAAATGCTACGACACAGCAGCTACATCGCAACGTGGCCTTCGCATTAAGATTTTACGGTTTCAACCTTCGGAATTAATTTATCGGACAGGCAAGACAGTTTGACGATGTCGTTGGTCGAATGTAAAAATTAATATAGTGATACTTAGATGTCATGTAGGCCTACATTAAAATCGACGACAACCATGTGCAGTTGGCAACCAGTATAGCAGAACGTGGTTGATTAACTCAGGTCGAAGACGGAAACTGCGATCAAACTGTTTGTGGGAAATCCAGTGTACATTTTCCATTCTGCGAGCTGTCTAGATAGTTTGTCCGGAAATAGGTCAGTCCAAAAGACGGATCGAAAACCTGGAGAAACTGCTGCGCTGTGTATGGTAAGAGAAAAACGAGGAACTGCACGTAGCCTATCTAGATCCGCCCCATTGCCGTTGCGCAAATCAAGCACATCACTTTGTAACACGCATACGTGTCGCCTAATTGCGGAGAAGAGATGCTGGTAGTACATGTAATTAAAACAATCACGCAACATATAGCGGTAGAATAGCCGGACTCAGATTGCGGTTAGTGGTGACATCAATTAGCAGTGGCTTTTCGGTCTGTCTGTCCGAACTAGTCAGTAGAATCTATAAGGCTTAGGATCTTATAAACCGGCATGTAATTGATGTCTCTTCTTCCAATGCACAAACACGAATACGTGACTTAGTCGCTATTTCCGATTTTCACAAAGGTCAGTTGGCTTATTAGAATGGCATTAGTGTTAGTATGAACACGCAATGTGGAGTATCGAGGGCGCTTTTATTGCTGAGATTTGTCGTCATGTACACTGATAAGCTGTGGCTAATAAACTACACCGTAATGAGCAAGCAATTAAGGTGCCAATGTCCGACTCCGGCACGCGACGCTAAACGGTTGCTGGCCTAATCAGAACTTCAGACGATCGCATCTTTAGCAGCTCTTACGACCAATATTCACCTGCTGCCGATGCCCGAAACAGAAAATTCACAGCAGCTGAAGCGTTCATTAAATGACGCAGAAAACAGCTGACCTTGCAGCTGGCCAGCTGATTGGTATCTGCGTCTAGCTATTTCAGGAAATATTTAACACGTGAGTTCTTTACAAGTGTCACACTTGCTCTGTAGTTATACTTTTGCTATAGACGACTGAAAATTACTTATTTCGGTGTGCACCACCATGTCTTTGAAATAAACTTCCCGATTTATTTTGTCCGCCACACCGCCTCATTATTCGCATTCAGTTTTTTCTTGTGAGCGACAACTAAATTAAACTAGGTTACTTAATCCGTGGTTTCAGCGGCTGTTGACGGCGGCAAACTGATGGGCTATTTCAATTTGCCGTGGTTTGCGTGGGGATCTGCTGAAATGAACCTTGGAGACACCGTGGAGTACAACACTCTGGTACGAGTCACCAGTCCGTACGACCGTCTGGCAACATCCATCATCAAACTCTTCGTTCATTACAATGTATGATAAAACTTTCTTTTAAATAGCGTTGTTGAACACAATATGGTCTGTGCATTACCTGCATGGAAGTAATGTTTGAAATAATTAACTTACTGTTGGTTAAGCTATGAATCTGTTTTTGTCTTACAAGCTAATAACCACACACAATTATTATTAATAGTAGCTATAGCTTTCCCAGACTTCGATTTTTGCCAAGACGTGCAAGCATTCAAGAATTCGCACAAGTCTTGAAGGGCGATCGATCTTTCGCTGCTGCTGGACCGCGTCTCTGCCATCTCTACTTACGCGATTCTGAACTTGCGTTTTGGACTTTCACCAGTTGCTGGAGACGCACCTGTTTGCTGAAGATGGTGGCGCCTAGTGGCTGTTCCTTCTGACAAGTTTTGAGCGTCTTACAACTGTATTTACTTACATATAGTATAACATAACAGCACTACCAGCTACAAGCCTCGATGCTTCATTGTGTGGCGCAAATTCTCGCAGTATTTAAATCATCATGATATGTATCTATTGCATTGTTAGTCGGAGACGGCAATTATTATGAAGGCGTTTTGTTTGTGAGCTGCAGTGGCGTTTGGCAACGATGGTGACGATGAGCACGAACGAATGCCAGAACATTGCTAGCGCGATTGTCATTAACTTCGAGATATGCAACGTCACCCTACTGCAGACGAAAATACTGAAACAGAGTCACGTCGACCAACAGACCATTGAAAAACGATTGAACGAGATTCGAACGCAGTCCAGAAGTATGCAATTTTACTAAAAGTTGTATCGACATTAAATCATGTTTTGAAATGTGAGCGTTTTAGAAAACAAATAACTGACGTAACTGAGAAAAGGCCGCATCGAACAACCCTTCCTGTTAGCCGTGGGGGAATGGGGACACTTATCTAATACAGAGTTTCTTGGGTTTTCAGTAGTCTTTACTTTAAACAGGATGTCGAATTGTCTGACCGTTTTTGCACAGTCCGCCGACATGTCAGTCAGTGAAGACAGACGCCAGAGTCATCAATCACAATAGTCCGCATCTTACGTATTCGATCCCGTCTAAAAAGGTAAATAAAAGAATTCCATGCAAATTTCAGAGATATCATAAAAGAGCAACTCCGGTGAGGAGTACTGCTATAAGATTCACAATTGAACCATTGTCACGCGGTCAGTGTTAATCTATGTCTTTTCTGCGTGTATGCAACAGCGTGTAACAGTGATGTTGTTAGATTCTGTTTGTATCTTATGATTGTATTACGAGAACTATTGATTTTATGTTTTTTTCGGCTTTATACCCTTTATGTATATCTGTATTCTGTCTTTTCTATGGGCTATGTGCCTGAAACGAATAAAGATTGATTGATTGATTGATAATTTAATTATGATAATAGTTTTTTTTACTATAAATTGAATCACTGCATCTGTTTGCACGCTGTGCTCATTGTTCGTTTCAGTTGTTATTCTGTGCGGTTCGACGAAGTTTATTCGCGACTTCATGTTGACGGCGCGTCAGTTAAACATGACCGACGGACAGTACGTTTACGTCGTGGCGCATCAGGTGCCCCCTCAGAACGTTAACAGACCGTGGATGGCCGGCGACGAGCACGACAAGACAGCCAGGCTTGCGTTCGAGTCAGTTCTGCAGGTGCGCGCTGTTCGCTGCAACCCGATTTGAATGAATTTATTCGCTTGACAGAAAAATAAGACAATCAGTCAAGCAGGAACACCGAGGTACGATAACTGCGTGCGCTTACAGGTGTCCTGAATCAACAATTATACAACTTCAAGGCACAATTGACTACGGAGTTAAAACTCGCTGTTTAGTTATAAGACCTACGAAAACACATACGTTAAACGTAACACAGATTTCTTTACTGTTCTACGTGATATCATACAAATGTTGACTGGCTTGGAGGGCAATAGTGGCAAATTATGCTGTAAAGTTGTGCAGTGTTGATCGTGAGTGACATCCCCAGAATACGGCGCTGCATTGACGCAACTGTGCAAGGTCATTTATTTTTGTACGTCATGTGACACGCGTTGGACCAGTCGTGATTGTGTATCGCAGATCGTAATATAGCAAATTAAGTTTTACTCCGAACTCAAATCTGTAAACCTTAATCATGAAAGACTCAACGTATTAAAGTAGGCAGTTAAACGACAAAATCACTGCACCAGAAACAGATTTACTGTGCTCGACGAAAGAGATCTTTGGCGAAGTTTTGCGTGTAGGTGACGCTGTCTATCGAGCTGGATGATTCACAAGCTGATGCGTTTGGAAAGATGATTCCAGTCCAGTTGGCTCAACCGCCATGGAACTACACCCAACCTCTTAGGAAAGGAATAACAGTATGCATTTCTCGTCCGTAATACAACTACAGCCGTTAGCTGCGTATTTAAAATAGTTTCTTTCTTCGGCGAATGTTATTCCAATGCAGGTAATGTAATGTACAATGTAAAGTGTAGATTTATATAGCGCATAATCGTATACACCTACTGAACTGATTTGAAGTTTATTGTTCTTTTAACTTCGTTATCGTTTTCACTATATGTACGTGATATTCTATGCTGCGTCATGACAGCTTTTAATAAACGAATGTTAATATTATGATTACACCTCTAATGCGCTGGTAATGTGAAACGGCTCAGTTTATTATCACCACGTGTGCTGTTTTCTCTGCTTTGATTGATAGAAGTAGCGATTTGCTGCATAATAGACAGATACGTGAACTCTTTGTGTATTATTGCGAGTTTGTTCTCTGGGTTTATGATTGTTGCCTAATCGTGTATGGTTGCATGTACGTATGAATCGTTCGGAGTTGCTGCCATATGTCGTAATAAATGATGACGATAAATTATGATGCACCAATTCAGTTTCATTCAACGTTTAACAATTCGCGTTATGTACAGGGTTCGATCTACTCCTTGTTCCTGTACGACGCCGTCTACCTCTACATGACGATGATGGAACAGATAGTTTCTGAAAGACTCGAATGGCGTAACGGAACTTTCTGGCTCAATATGGCTCGCAACTGGGTCACATATGGTCAGTTCTCAGTCAGTATAAAGTTTATCAGAAAATTGTTTTTCCATGCGGTGCAGCTTAGCGATGTGGCACGCGGAGTTAATTGTTTATTCACAATTAGTGATACTTGTATCACTTCACAATTAGTGATACTTGTATCACTTCACAATTAGTGATACTTGTATCACTTCACAATTAGTGATACTTGTATCACTTCACAATTAGTGATACTTGTATCATTCGAATTAGTACTAAACCGTGAGACAGATTGGCTGAGAACGCTAAGCAAAGATGCAGAATTACTGTGTATAGTAAACCTGTATGTTGCGTGTGTTATAGGAATGACAGGACCGGTAGTTATAGACTACAAAGGCGATCGCATAATGGACTATCAGGTCTGGTATTTGCCCAGTCACAGCGACAAATTCAACGGATATATGAAAATCCCGTTGACGCTAGCTGGCAGAAATACTACTGCATGCGTGGAATGGCTGGTAAACCGACATGTACACCGTGTTCCAAAAAACGCTCACCTTTTTTGTTTCGCTGCAATTTTTTTACAAACGTTGACCGATTTTCGTAATATTTGGCACACGGTATACTGAGATAAGTAACAAGACAGCAGTTATTTATTTTCCTACTTTACCTGTATAGGCCTACTGTTGCTACACTATTTTGGGAAAATTTAAATTGCATAATAATGACTTTATTAACAAAGTTAAATGTTGCGGTTGCACATATCCACACGTGCCTAAATGGAAGTCATAAGCCCGGACCAGTTAACTTGGGATTATCCGCTACAGTAACTTAGTTGTCTGATGCACACATCAGTGTGCTAGCACACTGCCTTGCTGGAAGATAGCTTCACAGTAATGGCACAAGTGGACGAAGCATCTCTCTTGCAACAGCATTCAGCTCAACATCGTGGTAGTATGCAACAGTAAGATATCTTTCATTGGTTAGATTTCATCGTTGCGTTTGGAAGTCATTTAAACAGCAGCTTTGTTGATGGAACAAATCAGCCAAATAGTAAAAAAACAAGAATTAATATTTCCCAAGGTAGTGTAGGAACGATACGCAAGTGAGGTGGACTTGTCAATAATCAAGTGTTGCAAATTACTTCAGTATACTGTGTGCTAAATATTATGGAAATACATTAACATATATAGAAGCTACAGTGAAATAAAAAGTAAGCGCTTTTTGGAACACGAAATTATCGAAGTACTGCCTTTTTGAATTTATGTTATTATATAGTCAGTTACAGGTTTATTGGAAGAAAATCATAACTGATTTGTAAAACAAAAAATAATTAAGAATTCAGAGACGAAACAAAAGTTCGTAGCGCTAAATTACCATAACCGGTAATTGTGCCTTTTAATGTAAATTACATTTGCAAGAGAAAAATTATAAGATTTTTTGTTTGTCAGTTACATATACTTTATAGTTTGTATCATATGTCGGAGTGCTCGTGTTCTATTTTACTTGTACCTGAATACAGTTTATATAAAACTACAGATTTTTGTTATTTTCTTAGTTTTTACGGCGAAATAATTAGAGTAAATTTATAACCCGTTAGTGCATAACCCATTAGGAAACCTAAACTCCGGGCGCAAGCCCGGAGAGCGGAGCTCATTGCCAGCGACGTAGAGATGAGAGGACGTTAAACGTCGTTATGTAAGGTGTGCATGTATAAAGTGTCTCTTACCTTTACGTTTACCTTTACGTTTACCTTTACCTTTACCCTTACCCTTACCCTTACCCTTACCCTTACCTTACCCTTACCCTTACCTTTACCCTTACCCTTACCCTTACCCTTACCTTTACCTTTACCCTTACCCTTACCCTTACCCTTACCCTTACCCTTACCCTTACCCTTACCCTTACCTTTACCTTTACCTTTACCTTTACCCTTACCTTTACTTTTACCTTTACTTTTACCTTTACCTTTACCTTTACTTTTACCCTTACCCTACCCTTACCTTTACGCTTACCCTTACCTTTACCTTTACCTTTACCTTTACCTTTACCTTTACCTTTACCCTTACTTTTAC
>Ga0126335_1002397_pt1 | contig 11184 bp, 7 predicted proteins | sample OlaspJWI45metaG_FD_108409 | JGI IMG/M metagenome (GOLD analysis project Ga0126335, IMG submission 108409) | Marine gutless worms symbiont microbial communities from Oahu, Hawaii - Olavius sp. 1 OAHU.JWI-45 metaG | ecosystem: Host-associated > Annelida > Digestive system > Unclassified | place... | reverse complement strand
TGGCCAACTGGCTTCCTTCAGTGCTTTGACGCTGTTGGTTGGGTCATCTGGCCTGTAAAAATCGTCCCCGAAATGACCTATAAAGTGTCGAGTGGGACGTTAAACCTCTGCTCACGCACTCACCCAACATACGTGGACAGTTCCAGAGCATGCACAAGATGTATATTATTTTCTTCGGCCCATGAAATACAGCTTGATGCTTTCGTACCTGGTTAGACATTGAGTAGGGGGTGGGTGGGTGCACTATAAATGGCAATGTTAGCAACACGTCACCTACCCATATCATCGTCGCGTACATCACGTTGTCTATTGGGCCTATTCTCAGAGCCAGTTTCAGCACCAGCTAGCTGACAGTAAGCCTAACGATTGCCACATCCACTGAAACACAACAGAATTTTGTATCCTCTGGTTTTTATATCCGTATTATAATGCAATGTAACCGTACCGTAACGCAAGAGTGAATGCGGAATTCTTACGAAAAAAATTCCGTAAGTGCCGTAAAAAGCAGCAGGCATACCATTACATTATTTCTTATGTTATAACATCTGTCTTGGTCATCTGCAGCCCACTGCCTAGCAGCATAATATATATATATCAGGCTCTTATTGGCTGCAGTGATTGGCTAAACCTGGGCTAAACATAACAGCAGTGGTGATTGGTCATTAGTTAGGAGGGTTGCGGCATTCCGTAGCAAATCGAAATGGGTTTCATTTCCTCTATGGAATGCTCACATCGTGTTGCAGCGTTATGGCGTCTTGCGTTATGGTACGTTACTGACTCTTTACGCAAGGATTACACGTTGCGTTGCATTTTATTATGGTATGGATTGATGGAAACCAGCAGCATGTTCTGTACATAGATGAGTACTGCACGGAGCCAATGTCAATCCACGCTGGTTTCTTCATGTGTAAGCCAAGCCAGTGTGACTCGTTTCGCGCTGGCACCGAGCTGCATTATGTCTGTAACAAGAATTATGAGATGAGATCAGGTGACCAAGCCATACTCACTTGTCTGCCTGGTGGTGTCTGGTCAAGGGAACCACCAGTCTGCCTGCCAGGTCTGCAAATAGAGCTTTGCTCATTATTAGTTCTGTGCATTGTAGGTGGAATGATAGCACAATTGGTAGGCCTTTAAGCTTACACTTCATTGGTTTGACTACTTCATAGGTTTGACTCCCAGTCTGACACTGCTGGGTAGTGACCTTGGGCATGTTACTTACACCCTTATGTCTCTGTCACCAAGCATTGTATTTTGCTACTGACCGAATACAACAAGCTGCTCAATGGGCTACAAGGCTCAGGACTTTCCTCTGTACTGAAAGCCATGGATTGTCTTAAGACACAATAATTGTATTATGTTCACTGTGCACAGATATTGTTGTGGTCAGCAGTGATTTACTAAAACAACTCCGCAGCTTGGCAGATTAACTTTAAATTTTGAACCATGTACAGAAGGCCCCCAGAAGTAAAATGTGGCCCTCTTTGATAGCAAGATCCTCTGCTAAGTTCATTATCTTATTGCTTGACTTGTTAATATAAAGGTGATTGATTGATTGCATGGAATTTAATGTCTGACTCAGTCTGCTGTGAAATAGAAGGTATGTGTGTGAATGCTTGTTGCAGTTGACTTCATGGTGAGCAGCCCATACCTCAGTCATCTCAGCACAAACACAATCACAGTTGTGATTTCATCGTCATGTGCAGTTCTTGGTCTTCTAGTCCTCGTGATGTTGGCCGTGGCCCTCCAGCGACGTCTCAAACCTCACAGTCCACGAGTCTGTTCACCAGATCAGCCCAGCGGGGGCCCACCGTCGGCTCCCAGCACCGGCTCTGTAGCCACGTACCCCATACAGGGACGTGGAGATGTAACAGAGCACGATCGTCTTGCTCTGATTGCGTTTACCGACGACATCCGCAATGTCGCGATGCATGCTCCACTGCCGAGTTATGAAGAAGCTGTCCGTAGTGGGGGTACTGGAATGCTGCATCTACATGGTTTCTCACATTACATCGATAGCGGAAGTCGCACGTCGTCTGGTAGATCGAGTCGCAGTGCTGACTACCGACCACTTCCGAGCATTCGGCCTGCCAGGAGTGAAACTCCAGTATCTGCGGCTGCAACAGTGGGAGATAACCGTCGCAACTCTGTTGTCACAACGGCATCTAACAACCTGTCAGGCAGGGATATTTTACTGCACAAAATAATTTCTAACTTATTTTCTGGTTACTTTTGATTTGTCAGTTTGAAAGTTGTTTCTTCACTTTATTCACGAGAAAGTGAGACTGCTAAACATTTTGCAATAATAGCTGCAAAACTAAATTCTAAGGGAAGTTTTACTTAAGTGAAAATATCGCTGCTATTCCAGGCATGGTGTTTGGATCAATGGACACGGTAAATGCTGCTGCCAGTGATGCTACGTCAACGTCGGTCACAGTCGATACATACGACTCGATGGCATCAAACCCATCAATGACATCTCAGAGAGCCACCGCAGGCAGTATAGAGTCGTCATCGATGCATGGCAGTTTAACTAGTGAAGGTCTGTACAATATGTATTTCTTACACATTAGCAGTTTTAGTTCTATTTTTACCAAAGGGCAGCAGAGCCGACGAGTAGCTGTTGTCCGTTCGTCCACCAATTTCTGTTTCAAATCGCTACTTTCATTGACTCTATCAAAAATGTACAGACATATTTGGAATTTTGCATTTATAAATTATGCAAATGCTTGTTTCGAATTGTTTGTTATTATGTTGTTCGAGTTAATACGTTCATTAAATGAATGTGCCAATGCATTAAAGAATTAATCGCGATTAAAAAATTATTGCAGTGACAAAAAACTACAAAAAATATTGGTGCCTGCTGTACGAAATTGAGATACACAGGTCTGACTAAAATATGCCGGTATGCCAAGACACAGGGATAGTAATTGCCATACTAAGGGGACCAGGCAGTACTAAGTGAGATCACCATCTGTCATTGTGGGTCATCCACGTGCCAGCCACATGTATTAATGAGACCAATAACCACTGCCAGGAACAACAAAAGTCTACACAAATACAATGTGTGTTAAAAGTGTGTGATTAAAAAATAGCCTTTAATAGTACGTTCTAGCAATAATAACATTTTGATAACCGATAAAAACCAGTTGTGAAAAAAATATGTGCTGTGAAGAAAATCCAGTTTTAACATCACTATGGATGATTGCCTAAAAAGATGAAGTCTTGTGTCTGAAATGACCTGCTAAGCATTGAGTGGGATGTAAAGCTTTCTCACTTAGTGAACGTATGTTGTGTAGCGGCACCACTGTTGGATCCTCGCTGTTCACTGACACCAGATCATCGTGATAGTGGTGGCGGCGGCGACACACTTCACAGCCAGACAAGTCGCGGAACACACAGCGACGCTTCGTCTTGCATTCTGGAGGTCCCCGAGGAGGGTAAAGAAGACTGTGAGTAGATGACAACAACTCGTAGCAACAATACGAGATTGACAGCAACTAATAAAGATGACCACTGTGTGTATTGTTGCCACCGATAACAGTGCAAAACTTAGCTTCCTCTAGTATGTGCAGTCTGCCTAATTAGTGACAAATGGCAGATTTTCTAGGTGCAGTTACGGGTTGTGCACATATCCATTATTAGGTACTCTGCATATTGTGTGAAAATATGTGCTGTCTAGTCTGTGTGCTTGCCATTTATTTGTAGCTCAGTTAAGCTAATACTTGTAGTATAAATCGTTCAAAAGTAGTCTGTGTGTGTCTGTTTGCGTGTGTTAACGAGGATGTCACAAATTGTAATTGCTGGACATAGTGAGTGACTTTGTAATCTTACGTGTGTGGACTTACTAATAGATCCTGATCACACTGCAAAACTAGGTCACTCTGATCTATTTGTCTCTATTTTTAGTTTTGAATTATCATAAATTTGCATACACATCATTTGAAATTCACATCATGTCTAGCTGAGCCTCACAGCCACTGAGTTGTCTTGTTTGCTGTTGAAATAACAGATTAATTTATAGCAGGATGGCTGTTGCAGTGGCCGAATCTGGACTGATCCAACAGTATTTGTCATTTCACTCATTTGTTGTTAATTATTGCATTCCTTGGCATGATGTGTTATATGATATTTATAATTCACGTGTATCATTAAAACTTCAGCTAGTCCAACCAGGCTCATGCAAGTCAACTGGCTTTCTTGTGTGCACGGCACAAATTCGGTGATGACAAATATTGCTGCATGAAGTCCACAATTAACTAAAGTGGAGTTGATGTTTTCGGCCTAATGCTGCTGACAGTAACTAGTCCTGACGTCAACACTGACGTCAACCCTGATGTTTCACTCTCACCTTAAACATGTTGCATTGTTGCAGCATATTTTGGGAAGTTAAGGGTTCACATTTGTCAAAAATTTGTACATAATTGCACTTGCAAAGTGAGATAGAAATAGGAAAACAGTTGAAAAATTGTTATGGTTGCATTCCTCTGAATTACTGTAGAGTAGACTTTGTTCCTTTAGCCGTGCAAGTTTTCCTTTGCACTCTGATAAAGTTTCGTCTTTGCTGCTATACACTATGTGCAATATCATATGAACACAGCTACGCAATAAACTTATCTTATTTTTCTCACCTGTAATGTGTCGAGTGAGGCGTTACGCCTCTACTCACTCACTCATAATATTTTCGTGAGCTATGGCTGGTTTCCAGTTAGATTTTATTAGTACGGTGTTCTATATCATTACAGTTTTGTGATTCTTTATCTGTTACAGTTACATCGCAACCATTTTAGTATTATATACATTTCTCCTTTGCACTGTGGTGGTGTTATATTAACAAGTTGTCTAGGACCTTTCTATGTAAATATTTTATGATCAGTATGAAAATGAAATATTGGAATTACTGATAATGATTGGTTGTTTGTGAGTACACTTGCAGAGCATGACTGTCATGGTCTCTGACTTTCTGTATCATATTAGAGCATGGGGGTTCTTAATAGGGAGAAATTTATACTTGGTGGAGACTGGGATGTTGGGGGAAATTTTTCCTCAGTGCAGAGCACAAGAAGACTAGGAACATCAAATTTGGCACAATTGTGGCATCTAGTACAAGGATGGTGTGCGCACTTAGATTTTTGGAAAAAGTTTTTTAATTGTGGCAAAATTTGCAAAAAATGCCAAAAATGAGCACATTTTTCTCCACACGCTACCTGAGAAACCAAACACAGTAGAAATGCGGAAATTGGCACAAACATAGCCCATGGTTTGAGGATGATGCCCAAATTTTTGGTTTTTAAATTATGCACTGCTGTAATAAACAAAAAAATGCGGAAAATGCGCCAAAAATGTGCTGTCGTCTGGTGAAGTAAAATGTAGATGACGCCATTGATGCACGTCGTATTCCTTAGACAGTGCGGAGCACTGAGGACCTTGTGACAATAGTCACCTTACTTGTATTCTGATGGGAAGTAAAAAGTTGATGACATTGTGTAAAAGCAGTGCCAGAAATTGGACTGAACAGTGAACTGGACAGTTGGGTACTGTTACCAGCCAGTGACTGTTAAATGCCTGGAGTACCGTATTGTTTGCCAGTGTCACTCGGTGTTTTTGTTGAATTGTTTGAAACAAATAGACACATGTCTGTGTGCTCCATTGTGTGAAAAGATGTGGATATTATGTGTTTGAATCAGATGCAATGTATTATGTATGATTTGAACTGCCCCAATGAAAACGAAAATGTTTGTGAGTTTTTTTTACACAAAATGAACGACATTTGGTCACAAATTGGAAGGGAGAACTGGGTTGTCGGAACTCGGAACTGGAAAGTGAGAAACATTGAAAAATGCTAAGAACCCCTTCATAGCGACTTACTTATATGTGAATGTGATGCAGTGCATGTCAGAGTGCAGTAATGCTGGTAGTGGTTTATGAAGGAACAGCAATGAGGTTTCTGATGCTGCTACCAGCAATGAATGATGTCTGGTGATTAGAGCTGTGCTGCTGTTGAGTTTTAACCGCATTTAATCACTTGATTACCATAGAAGAATCAGTTGTGCTTCAACTCTTTTGCTGTGACCGACTAATAATCGTATTTGACAAGTGGTTGCTACACGTGGCAAACATGAAATACCATATACACACATTAAGCCTATGCCAGTGGGAATTGATGACAAGATCTACTCATGCGTGCTGGCAGAGTGGTAAAAGGTGACAGACATTTTTGTCATTTGTAGTGAAGGGGTTAATGCACTTTTAATCCTGGCTTGTCTGGTTCAGACCAGATTGCCAACTGTATAATGTACTTGATAAGTCTAGTACAAACTGCGGCCCAGCCTTCATAACGTTTTAGTACCAGTATTCTTGTATGCTGTCACATAGGACTATTAGAGAAGTCACTGTCCAAGAAATTAATCTCAAAGCAAAGCATTGTCAGTATTATTGCTATTCTCTCTAGATTTCTTATCATAGTTGCATGAGTCAACATGTATTATGATGATGTTGATGTGCACGGTTTAATTCTGACACACGTTTTCTACCATATGTAGGATTTACACCCAGGCCAATGCCCATAATGGTAACCACTCAGGTGCAGCACGGACTGTACACATTTACCTCAGTTATTAATGTATCAAGCTAATGCATTGATTGTATTGTCCTAGTTGTGCTGATGATATTGTGGTAATTGTCTCTGCAATGAATGACTGTTTGCCACTTCTGCTGTCTTAGTGCCATGTCAGTGCGGTTGTTTGATGAATAAGACTTATCTGCAAACAGACGTGTGTCGAGTTGGATTTTGCTGTTTTAATTTCTAAATGGGATCTGTATTGTTCTATGTTTAGTATGTAAGGTCATGCTTGTAATATTTATCCATATTTTTCGTGATAAAAGTTACTTTTTAATCAAATTTTGGAATAAAAGCCTTTTGTATTGCTGAAATTGGTATCGATGTGTACTATGAACAACTGATAATTGCTGGACGTAGTAGTAACGACAAAACAGATGAAGCATGATGGCGACATGTTACATGCTAATATACATCTGTGTCTGGGAAAAAAGTAAACCACAGGCAATAATGGATAGATAGAAAAGTAAAATCTCAATGCATCCTAACAAAATTATGTACCCTGGATTTTGAATATATCTCTGAAATAACCACAAAATATCGTTAGACAATATTCATTGACAGCGAAGTTGTTAATCTTCAAATATCGATGACAAAATATATCACTGCTCAGGAAGTGACCTCTGCTGACACGACAACGCTCCGGCTGCACATAGGGTGCGTGAAAACTGTGCAGCTGTTGACCCGTGAAACACCGGACTTCATCGCTCCAACTCCCTGGCCAGTCAACAGTCCTGACATCAGCCCAGTAGACTACCGGATCTTGGAAACTGCAGAAGCGTGTGTACCACAGCCGGCTTCATGACATCGTCCAGCTGAAGTTGCATAAGATCGAAGAGTGGGAACATTTCAACCAGGTGATCAACTGGTCATTAAAATTAAGCAGTCAGACAGTGACGTACACGTCTTCAAGCTTGCATTTAAGCAAGTGGAGAATATTTTGAAATATGACTATATATGTTTCACTTTTGCACTCGACAGTCATGTCTAAACGTTGCCAATGGTGGACACTTCATGTTTTCGGGTCACCTCGCTAAACTTGATATCTTTTGCACATTTTAAATACTGAAATTTGGTCATTTGTTTGCGATTGGATATCCTGTTGGTGGTGCAGAATTTGGTTAAAATCCAACGCCGTTTGCCGGAGTTACGAAAATGTACACAGTGATTACTTTTTTCCCGGACACACTGTATATGTTCCTCAGTTGAAATGTCAACGCTCGGGCTCCGCGCTCGTGTGACATTTCAACGTATACCGGGTGTCGCATAAAAATGTCCCGAACTTTAGTGCTGAACTACAAAGCACATAAGCTGAAGTGAGTCAAACTAAACGTTGATTTTCAGTGTCCAAACATTCGTTGATACGTACACAAAAATTCACATGGACATTTCATACTTTAACTAAGATACTGAGCAACGTAGTGCTACACGTCAAAGTGCTGAAAAACCACAAACTAGGCCCCCTATTTAGTCCATTATCAGCAGTATTTAACTTTTGAGGATGTGCTGAGTTGGTTCCCGCGCCTTTCTCGCTGCAAAATAACCCTGTTTATTAGTTTGCTCATCGATCTCATTCCATTTTTGTCTACTGCTTTCTCAAGTTCATGAAAGTTTGCATACGGTTCACGTCGCTCCTCATACACAAGTTCTCTTAAGATGACCCAAACTGAATAATGTAAAGGGCTTAAGTCTGTTCTTAAGCACTGGTGAAATCAGGAACAACATTTTGAGGAAAATCCCGAGTTTTCTTGGCTCGATGTGACGGCGCACTGTCACTCTTGCGTGAACAAATTGAACACAAAGATAACTGGATAACTGCGACGACATTCTAGCAGCAAAGAAGTCTGTAGAAAGTTTGTGTAGGTCTTCTTGTTTACCGTACTTTAGTCTTCCCGAGGGTCAATAAAAAACCTCAGCTTGTCTATTCCATGATACTCTTGCGCTTACCATCAGTTTTCGAAAACTGATTTTTGGTGATGGCTAGGACAAACGTTTGCGTTTCTCCCTTTTGCATAAACGCGATCGTTATGACGATTTGCATTAATCACGACAAATTCGCGAGATCAGTAATCACGTCAGTGAAATTTACATGTAAGCAAGAAAAAACCTAATACTATACTAGTGACAAAACGAATTTATTCACTATTTAAGAGACGCAAAGTAGCAATGTAGAAAGTTCGGGACGTTTTTCTGCGCCTCCCTGTGTATTAGCATGTCTCACTGGCCATTATGCGTCATTTGCATAATGTTTCACGTGTTAGAAAATATTAAAGTAATTCATTGATCGATCCATACTTCAAAGTTAATTGACGTAGTTCATAAGTTGATTAAAATACAGTCAGTTTTTGACTTTTTTTAAAGTCCCTGATTACAGTTTTTGAACACTGACATGCAGCTACTGAAGTGAGAAAATATGCAAAAATGGGTTGTCCTGATATGATAATGATGATAATTTTATGACGCTTATTTGGCATCATTGAAGAATCCAGTTGTTCTGTGTATAGGGTTACTGTAAGAATATAGTGGTCACTGGTCTGTACACAAACACAAAGTTGGTCGTTGTTTAATTTGTACCTAACACAGTTCATGACTTTGTGTCGACTGTAGAGTGTTCGCAGTTTCCATACAAATTTGTGTAAGTGATACCACAATAGACAACTCTTGCAACAGAGCACCAAGTGAGACTGATGAATATGACCCAAGGGTCAAAGTTAAGGGTCATGGTCAAATTTGAGGGTAAGCATGCTTTTATTCAGTCACTAGCTGAACGAATGATCCTAAAAGACAGTAGGCCTAGCAGAGCTGTTTGGTGTTTGGATTGGCAGCGTATCAAACGTTTCATTTGTCGGGTGGCCTACTGGAATGAACCATACCTGCATCTAGATTGGCCGTGGTTGGTTACCTTTAGACGTACAAACAAATTACAGAACTGGTTCGCAGACCTACACCTACACGAGGACACATCGTCGCGTCCGCTTATTTCGGAACTTTATCTTCGAGCCGCTATGGAGGACGACTAGTTCTGGCAGCGTCTTGTGAACAACGTGTGGCGCTGGAGTCAGCCAGTCGTCGTGTACGTGGTTCGCAATTTGTCCGTTGAGGTTATGACGCTGGGTTGAGCGATATTTCTTTAACTCAGCCGACGTCTGTCCTCGCGCCACAGTGCGAACCACAGTCTGTCCGTTCATCAGTTCAGCAGGCTTTACCGGGTTCGTGGTATCGTTCTCTTTACTACTGCTGTTGTTGTTCTCTGCTGCAGACTTAAGTTGCCAGTTCGAACCGTCACGGACCGTTGTTGTCTGAGATGGACGCCCGTTCTTCGCAGACTTGCTCTTGCCACCGTTATCTGTTCGTCGTCGGTCGTCGCTGTTGTCTGACCGTCGTGAAGTCACCGACGCCGAGGTGGTCGATGTGCCGCTGGGGGGCACCTGCTGCCCTGACGTCGAGGTGAGTCGAACGCCGTTGCGAAGGTCGTCGGCGATCAACTCGAGCTGGTCGTCAATCTGTGCATGTAATGTAATCTAATAGTAATTTTTATAGTGGCCTAAATAACTATGGCTACTTCTAGGACCACTAGAGTGTCATAAGTTACAAACCAAGGAAAAACAGTTAAGAATCAAATCAGAAAACGAAACTGTCGGGACTGTACACAGCCGGCCCAAAAAAGGATAAAGAAAATAAACAAAAATCTCTCGACATCACTTGTTCCAGGCCCCAAAGACGACGAATGTCCCGATGACACTGTTCAAGACCCCGACAGAAACACTAAACAAAAGTTTTCAGTAAGCGACAGAAGGTAGTGAGGGATGCAGAAAATACGATGTCGTCCGGCAAACTGTTCCAGATCTTCGGGCGGCAACCGGAAACGCCCTGTTGCGGACTGTGTGTAAACGAACACAGGGCACCGCCAGGCGGTCAGTGATAGCAGAACGAAGTGCGCGCCGACCGGGTATGTCAGCAGCACGGATGAGAGGCCCAAGGTAACGCGGCGCAGTGTTGTGGAGAACCTTGTACGGCCACCTTGTACTTGGAACAAGATTAAGGCTAAACTTATGATTCAGCTCCGCCATCGCAAAACATAGCTTTAACGCAAACGACGGATCGAGAGTGTAGAACCTAACCCAGTAACCATAACCCCAGTCTAACCCTTTGCGATAGCCAGCCGTTACAAAGCTACTGCGTCACGACAGCATTCCAAAATGTTGGTTTGAAAGTACAACAGTGAACATGATAAACTCAACACAAACCGTAACTGTAATGCCAACTTCTTTGTCATTTAAAACTCAAAAGTTTGAGCTTTTCGAGTCTATCGAGGCTATAAACAACAATGGTAAGATGATTAAAACTTACAATACAAATACCACAGGTGTTGCAAGACCAATGATCATGCAAATGTGCTTATGATTAGATGCGGAAAGGAACAGTCGTGATATTTGTTTTCTTATCTCCAGACAGTCATCGTAGTTTAGATGTTATGTTCGTAGCTAAGGGTAACAGCTAGATCTAGTACTGACCGATGGCGGGGTGGGTCGGCGGAACTGGGCTGGAGGCACTAAGCGCGTCGACGG
>Ga0126335_1002396_pt1 | contig 11186 bp, 10 predicted proteins | sample OlaspJWI45metaG_FD_108409 | JGI IMG/M metagenome (GOLD analysis project Ga0126335, IMG submission 108409) | Marine gutless worms symbiont microbial communities from Oahu, Hawaii - Olavius sp. 1 OAHU.JWI-45 metaG | ecosystem: Host-associated > Annelida > Digestive system > Unclassified | place... | reverse complement strand
TGTGACAAAAACCCAATCTGCTGGACCTATAAGCTGCCTAGAACATCGTGCAACAAGAGTATTGCACTGTGCTATAGTAACTAGAGCAGCTGTGTTAATGTTCCCTCTTTTAATCCAGACAATCATCAGTTATCAGATGAGGCCGCGGAGGTTGTTATGGTTGTTACACTACAGGTCACACGTACAACACTACTAGTACGTATGATTGTACGACTTCTCAAGCCACCTGGGCAGGAAATGCGTCACGCCCAATGATGAAATATAAAGCAAACTCTATTGCAGTATATATCGGAATCGACACATTTTATCCACACTCTGAATTCAAAGCACAACTATCATCAGTACACAACATAAGCATACTAACAACTCATCATAAACATTGCTGTTTTAATATCGTTTATTATTCTCGACTAACAAATAAACAGACATTACACAAACAAATAACAGGCGCCGCTGCCGTATTATTAACAACAGCATGTGCAACAACGTAAATGTCAAATTCGTCGACAGAGATTGCGTTTAAAATACAAGTAACTCAGTCACACATGGTAACATGTGTATCAACACAAAAACACTGTCATTTTCATAGACAGAACAGCGCCAAAAAATACGTTTAAGGAATAAAAAAGCATTGTCAAAATAAGCGTAATTTTCAGTAGTGGCTTGTTCATCAATCTCATCTCTCACTACATGTTCATGCCGTTGAGTACCTAGAATGAACATATTCGAAAACGAACACACGTGAAACAAATTCTACTGTGAGGGTGAAAATACATGTATGTATTGAAACGAGAGAGTGAAAGTGTTCACGGTGAAAACAGATGGAGTTGCCCTGACAATATTACTCTTCTATGGTCTACGCTGTAGTTGTCCCTGAGCTGTCATTATCCTGACACATTTTCAGCCATGTAAGACAGCATTAGCAGCACATGGACACGTGTTTCAGAGCCTGTATTACGCAGCAGCAACAGCAACAGCATGCAAAAATACACCTAGACAGCAAACATAAAGGACACGCTAAATAAGGGGGGAAATGCAAGAATAGAAATGCAGAACAAAAATGTCACCATAATTGTGATATTCAGCTTTTATTAATGTAATTAATGTCATATACTTTACTGACAAAGTTCAAAGAATTAAATAACTGCATGTACAGGCACAATACAAGGGTCGTTTGATAAATACAATTCTTAGATTAGGAAAAATCCGAAATATACATTTTGTATGGAATTTAATTGTGAACATACACAGAAATTTTTGGATGATGACGTCATTTGGTCATAGAACAGTCTATCTGTGTATTATTTTCTCCACCAGTTTCCTATCATAACTCACAAGTGATAAACAGCATAGGAACGAGAAAAAACGAATAAGCTTAACAAGTTCATATTACCTCTGTAAATGTTAAATATTAGTATTTCATTTTTCAATATATTGTCCAAGTTCGTTCAAACATTTGTCACATCTGTCAACAAGATTCTGAATGTCCAATGCAAGGAATGATGCTGCCTTCTGTCCATGCCACTGACGAACGACTGATTGCACCTCAGTCAGTATCTGCTGTGAATTTCTGCCCAACTAGCATTGCTGGTCTCGTAATTATGACTCGTAAAACACTTGTCGCCGTACACTAGAGTGAATCTCATTTGCATTAAGTCCTTTTGCACATAAAAAACGAATAACAGCACGCTGTTCGTTACGGGACGACTTCAATGGCAACGTCGCCATATTTAATGTTTATAAATAACGTCACAGTGACGTCACTGTAATACAACTCTCAGATGGTACTCAGAATTAAATTCCCTACGAAATGTATATTTCGGATTTTTTAAATTTGGAAAACTAACACAATTATGCTGTTTTGTAACTTATCGAACAGCCCTCGTACAAATATACTGTACATGGCAAAACCAACTATGTAACAGTCAGGAACATTGGTAAAGTGCACTGAAATCAAAGAAATCGGCCACAATAACATCAATATCTCATGACTGTAGAATTCGAACAATTTACAACATTATTATTTCTCAAACACTTTAAGCTTCAAAAATTCAATTCTTTTGAATTATAAGTTGAATCTGTCACAGATGAAGAAAAGAACAATAAAAACAATGGCAATTCTCAGATGCACTGTGGAAACAAGCACATTTGTGCCTCTCCTAAACACAAACACATCAACTGGTTGTTGCACTTTTTCCACCATCAAATACTGTTCATGCCCCACATTTTCTTTTCCTTCACTTTATTCCATCTACCACAGCAAGCGCCGGCTACATATAGATGTGACATGGCAGTGAAGTGACAGCTACATTAACACTTCATTCTAATGTTCTTGTCAATACACACACACAGAGAAATGTACAAAATGACACTAACCGACACACACATCATCAAGAACTGTATAACGTTTGTATAAAACACCTGGTTGTTGCTACACCTGATTACAACAATTTCACACTTGGCAGTGAGAAGCGTCGCAGCATTCAACTGATCAGCTAAAACATTACACAGCTCTACTCACGACTGGTATTGTAAAAATACAACAAACGTCTGTAATGTTAAATGACAAGTACAAGGGAACAGTATCTGATATTGCCAACATGAAAACTAACAAATGACAGCAATCTTTAGTAACATCATTGGTTTCTGTATTCTTGGCTTCGTTCAGTAGCCGATCATCAACAGCAACTGCACTTCAGTCTACCACAAAAATTAGTAGAATGTGTCAATGCTCATTATGCAATGATCTCTAGAGCAAGTGTACGTAACTGTGTTACTATTCTGTCAAGCATGTGAAACAGTCCGCATTGACAACTTTCATTCCACAACTGGGCAAGCTGTCAAGATATACAGGCAAATTTATCAAACCTATAATCTCAAAAGTAAATTTGTTTTTATACGCCAATCAATGGCGCCTTTCAGCTACCAAACATAAGACAAACCAAAAATACACCAAAGCATTCAGATGGCTAATGTCACTAGTCACTACTGCGACAGCCTTCCATGTCAACAATATTCAATGCATATAAAGCAAAACAAACTGGCTATGCTCAAACTCGTTAACAAAAAACACCAGCCGTCAGCTGAAACAAAACGTGTACATCAATGCACATCTAACATCTACTGTTATTGACCAGTGTGACTAAAGTTACTAACATACTGACCATGTTGAGTACAAACAGAGGCCCCAAACACCAGGATATGTTACAGTAACACTGTAGACTATGTGCTGCTTTTGCTCATTAAATCAAAACTAACATGTTTCTGAGCAAACTAACAAGCCACACTGATTGCAGATTGACTAGCCATTAATGGTAATTATTTTACAACTTGATAGTTAGAATCAATTGCTTCCCAACAATATGCTACACAATAAAAACAATACACTATGCCTTCTTCAAAATCAGATAATACGTCATAATTCTGCCTACTGACAAAACTATAAAAACTATTTTTAGCATTGCATTTTGTTTCTAACAAAATAAAAAACATTTAACAAACGACTTAAATTTACTAATTTATTACAGGCTATTTAAGCACAAAATGACTTTACATATATTGTTAAATTTTAGTTAAAATCTTTCACAGCATTACACTGGACAAGAAAAGCTCAAAGCTCAAATAACTTGAGTTGTTTTTTCACTATACAGGAAAGAAAATACACCAAAAAACAAAGTTGTTGTAAAGCAAACATGAGTGTCATGGAACGAGCCGAAACACAAACAGCACACCAATAAACAATGCTTCGTTTATTGAAGCAACAATTATGTACACAGCATATACATACAATGAATCACCAATGCCCGAATCAATTAATGCAATGTCACACTGGCTGGATGGATGGTTTCTAACAGACACAGTCTTTAACCAACTACGACAGTATGATTGGCAGTACTGATGACAGAGCTATTAAGAGAGTAATTACTGTTACACATGAAGAGGGACATCCCATGGCCAGGGTGTTTGAGTTAAGTCGAGTTGTGTTCCACTTGATACTTTAGGGACATTTTTTACAAGTCAGATAACCCAACCAACAGTGTCAAAGTAGTGAAGGAAGCCAGTTGGTCGTCAAGATTAGGCTTCAATACCACCAGGTCCACTCCACCATCTTACAGCATAAATGCAAAACAACTGCCTATAAGCACAGTGTAAGGGTGCAACTGTGATAAAAACCCAATTCAGAGGTTAAACAAGGCTAAATTAGCCACTGTAAGCTCATTTAAATTTGCACTAGGTCTATATAAAACTGAGTTAATACAATTTACCATACCGAGCCAGAATAAGTTTTCAATCCAAATAATATCCGAGAAATTAGAATAATAGTTAAAATGCACTTACACACAAAAAACTGTTATGTTGGTGTCAGAATACACAATACAATTGCCAACACTGTAAAACTGCAAGACTACAGCCCTAATCGATGTAGAAACATTTAAACAAAGCACTTTGGTATGCTGGTAAATGTACACGTCCTTGAGAACTGGTGAAAGGCATACAAAAACAGAACTACATGAAAATCTGCTGTGAGCTGCAGCACACTGAAATGGAACTGTAATATTAACCAGATACGAGATATACATAAACATCATTTCCTAGACATCACTGCGTAAATCACCTAATCTTCTACGGTCCTGTCTACATTCAACATACCTCAGATACACTACGGTAATTATTATGAAACGGAAAAGATGCATCTAATACAGACACTCACACAGAGTAGAAAACAACAGAAACTACTGCCGTGTAAGTACTACCAGAAACCAAGTACGAATGAGTTCAGACACAGAAATATACTAGTACAATTGTAGCTCGTGTCAAAAATAAAAAAATGCAACCCCTTGCAACATGGCACTTCTCTGCAGAATTGTAAAGTTTCAACACAATGAAATGGCTGTGCATAGACATTGATAAAACCCAACACTATTCCATCACTAAAACATACAGCCAATGCCAGCTGCATTTGCGTCATATGCAGTGGCCGATGGCCATCTAATAAATGGACTTACATATCACAGGTTCAAGAAATGGCTTTTATGTGGTATGAATTTAATGGCAAATTCCCATAATCATAGCCACGGACAGTATTTCAAATAAAACTAAAGATATGATATCAAATTAACAAATACTGCCTATCACGACTATTGTGTAATGCCTAACTTTGACAGACTTTTCAATGACTCGGCTGATAAAGTAGCAAGTATGTAATATCTGGGGATATTTGACTAAAAATTAATTGTACAGCATGATACTAACTTGCCCACCAAATATCCATTATAGAAATGATACATTTTCAGTGATTGTCGGGTAATAGAGCACACAAAACATGCAACAATGTTGCATACACTGCTGTGCAAACACTGTGCAACAACAGAAAAATAGACGTCCATTCAAACCATCTCACGGCCATGGTCACGCCACATGGCAAAATGTCTCGGCAATGCAATATCAGTTTGCTTAAAGCCGCTGGAGTTGGTCAGTTTGTTGTCCACAGCATTGGCCAGCTGAGAAGATGCATAGCCCAGGAGTGCCGCAAAACCACATTTGTCACTCACCAACCCATTCACGTCACCAGCTGTTTAAATGGAAACAAAGTTATCAGTTTACACACTCATATCTGAGCTCCCCCCAACACCAGCAGTTGGGGATGGGTTTGCCACCTACAAATTTTCATGTTACAACCTGCAATGGGGCACAATGGAGCTACTGTAAAAATCGGGCATGACTGTGCTATCCAGTTAACAAGCCAACAGACAAACTCACTTTTTAAATAAGAAAAGTATAAAGGTGGTGCATTCATAGACAGAGGTAAAAAGGCCAAGCAGAGAGATGTAAAAGTTCTGCTGTTGCTCTCTAACATGCCTATTCCACACAGTTACTTCCAAAGCTTCAAACATCACTGCCCCTTAATCAGCAGCAAATTATGTGGCTTAATGATACAAGCAACGTGTGAATAACTTGTTCAACTTTATCACGCAACAGTGATCAGTCACTCTCAAACAAAGACAACCAGTCAACATTCATTGCCATAGTTTTACAGTATTAGATAATCAGCATTTAAGTTTCCCTAGCAAAGCATAAATATAACTAGCAGCAGAAAACAAGTCAGTACACACCAACCTTGATGATCTTCGGACACTTTGGTCTGGCCCCGATGGCTATCAGAAACGCCAGTTGACATCAGGCAAGCGGCGTTGGCAATGGCAAGTAAGCCATCCTCATAATGCTCCACTGGACCCACCGATTTTCCATTCGGTGATGACGTACAGAATTTATGAAGTGTACGATAACCATTCTGATGACCGAGATGTCCAACAACCGTTTCTGCATCAATTCTACCATCTACTGAATTTGCTTCAGAAGCAACGCAAGCAGCATCGGGAAAGAGACGGCGTTTTGCCATAGGCAAATTGTCACAAATTTCTACCTCTCCTTTACATGGAGTAAAAGCATCCATGCATGCAACTGCACGCTTACTAGACACAGTATTGTTGCAGTGCTGTTTGAAGGCATTTTCCAGCTCCATGTCGTACTTGCCAAAATACCGAGGTTCAGACGTTGCTGCAATGGGAGAATCGGAATACACGTGGCTCAGTGTTGGTGGTGAGCGGCTCCAATCGTTTACACTGTCTTCCATCACAGCCTGTGCTATATAGTCATTCATTCTCTCTGCATATGTCGGTATTTGTGTATCATGGACTGATATGCCTGACAGCCATGTACGAAAATCTGCTTCAGACTCAGATGAGAATTTGCCGAAGCCACGACATGCTATAGGAACTAACGGCTGCTCACAAACAACACTTGCCGATGCCTGCCTTGCTCTGGTTGTCACTTGGGGCTTTCTCGCTGGTCGTGAAGTTCTGCCGGACTTGCGTCTCCTTTGTGACCCCTGTGACCTGGCCTTTGGTACTTGCTGATTCTTTGAATGTCCATTATTAGACAGGAATTCCTGTTACAATAGAACACATACTCAGTTGTTAACCAACACTTACCAGAATCCCATAACTTAAAACTTCACAAGCATAATGTCCTGTGTTTCATTTGTTACCCAGATTAACCAGGTGAGCATAAGCTTTGAGAGCTACATAAGTATAAACAAGCAGTAGTACAAATCAGACGAAAAGCTGATAATGTTTCAATTTTAAGCATCAAAAACTTACAGAAAAAGAAGGTAATTCATTGCACGTTGATGTGTCATTGTGTGCTGAAGACGTTAAGCCAAGCTACAACACAACGAAGCAACATTAGCAAGATGCAGCACAGATCGATCAAAGTTTTAAGACTGAAGTTTTTACGATACTTAAAATAATCTGATAAATAATCATAGCAGCTCTATTACTAACCAATAAGAAGCACTACGTCTATATTCACTGCATAAATGCACATAACAAACCGGCTGAGACTCAAGGTAAGCAAGCGTCTGCTCTAACGAGGTTACTGCTATCTTCAGCTGCTCGTGATGCTGTACTATGCTCCTTGCCTGCTGCAAGAATTCGAGGGGTGTACTTGCATTCATTAATAGCTGAAACAAACAACAATTTACACATCTTATACACATATATATGAGTCTTTATTTGTGTGAGATGGCCATACAATTTTACACCATTTGTCTGATAAGCTTGCAACTTGCCACACAGGTAACCTTTCTGTCAGGTCAGTCCATGGGCATATTTGATTTTTAATTGCCCGCGTGGAACAAGTGCTCCATACAGGCTAAGCAGCAACACTTGCAGCCTAGCTGAATTAGGCAACATGGTTATTGAAGCGCGACGACCGCCAAGATGCAGTCAGCTGACAGGCAACGGCCTGAGCAGGGTATAGGGCGGGCAAGTGGTAGAGAGCGGCAGACTGAAAACTATCATATACCTGATACCCATCAAGGATAGGTGTGCTGCTAGTACAGTATATCAGACAATTTACAATACACAGTAGTGAGACAAAATAGTGGCACAGACCTCAAACATATCAACTATGGTCAAGGGATGCCCAAAGATAAGAAATGGCTATCTTGAGAAAATTCGGCACAGAGTATATGATGCCAAAAAATAAATTGAACACATTCAGTTCAGATTCAAAGTTTCAAAATGTTATCACATTTAGGTAGAGCTGTAACAGCAAACAGGGCAAGAAAACCATTCAGTTACATCTTCTACAGGCACATGTGACAAGGTTATTCCGCTAAGCAGTCTATCATTTTTATAATGATGTTCTCAAGGATTACGACACAAAAAAACACAAAAAATAACTGCAGTTAAATTTACTACAGCAGCTTAATAACCTAATATGGCAAGTTTAGGTTGTACTTTCTATCAGTACATGCACAGCACAAAAACAAAACATTAAGGATTATTTTCAATTAAAAACACATAATTAAAATAAGAAACTGAAATGCTAGCCAGTGCAAACCTCTTGCAATCGGTCATCAAGTGAGCTGACACCAGACGCCTGCAAGTTCTCGATCTCATTTTCAAGACGCCGCAGCTGACTCAGAAGCATCTGCTGATGTTTCTACAACAACCAAATCAATGAATCAAACAAACAAACAAACAAGCAGAAAACAGAATCAACCCCGAGAATGAAATGCGTATGAGTCTGAGTATGTACAGTCATTTCAGAGACGAATCTGTCCAAGCAAGGCAGTATGACAAAACATTCACAGTTACATGTTGATATATAAATACACAGCGTTAAACATCAGTGAGTGATGTGGTACAACACAAGCCTCACAGGAAACTGAAACAATAATTCTTACCATTTCAACAGCAATGTTCTGCTCGAGATTTTGTCTGTATTCCACCGACTGCATGTGATGACAGAATTGCACATACATTGCTTTGAATGAATCTGCCACAGCAAACCATCAACAATGCATCTCAAAGTAATGGAATATTTAACTTCCCACATTCACAGACTGAGATTATCTCACTTGGCGAATTACAACTGAGTGGCCTTGAATCATATAGGCTGTTCAAACCACATCTGTGTTTGTCTGTTAACCAGGGGTCAAAAATCATAACTGCTGTACACAGACTTGTGATCTTGCTGAGAAACAAACCAAAAAACTAAGTCACCCTGACATAATTAAGCCAGCTGAGCATCACTGCCCATACGCAAATTGTTCTATTGATCTTAGAATGTCACCACATATATCATGAACAGCCAACAGGCCACAATGCAAAATACTCCGAGAGATGGGATGACAGCATTATTCTTCTTGCGCATGTATCAAGAGCCATAACTGGTCAGCCACTCAATAGCATCATTGTCTACTGCAGAGTGTAGCTGAGACTAGCTGTCTTATAACTTCGTCAGAGGACAAGAGTCGACGACGTGAGACAAGCAGAAATTAACGACAATAACAAGACCACTTCAGTGGCAGTCTTAAGCTCTGATGCGTTCTTACCAAGCAGCTGCTGCAGTCCTGGTGGCATATCAAGCGATGACGTCACTGGCACTGAGAGACTGATTTGTTCAGTCGCAAGGCAGCCACGACGATCGGCTGGTCTCAACATTCTCTCATCATTCAGAGACTTGCCTGCGGCAACACACACAGGCTCACACTAACGTTCTGACAAAACTGGGAAGCTCTGCGACTGCTTGGCCCGAGCTGATAATAGCTTGTGACGTCAGGGGGCGTGGCTTGTTACAGACAAACAGACAGACAGAAGGACAGACATCACAACTAGGTTACATATTGCATCCTTTGCCTTTACAGGTGTGGACGAAAAAAACCTAAAAAAGTAACAGACGCTGAATGCAAGCACAATGGTGCAGCACAAGGTTTAGTTGCACCACATTAGCAAACAATGAAAGACATGTTTGAAAAGGTCAATAATCACAACATCACTTATCTTATTAAGGCACTTTTACCATAAATTATATTGTTATATCACAATCTGAAATGCGCGATCGTGATTGGTCAAACGTACATCACATGCCATGAGTAGAAAGCTATTAATGCCCTGGTTAGCCAGGCATAAAATGCTGCCAATGATGCCTGGTATTGGTGATAAGTCATGCAACTGCGAGAATTAAAAAAAAATAAAATAATTAATGCAAATTTTTTGTCAGAGATATACGCCAAATGTAATATTAATGTTTCTGGTTAATCTATTTTCAAAAAGTTGCGTCTTAAATATAAAAAAAACATGAAAAGAAAGGTGCAAAATCATTACTTCCTCGAGGTGTTTTTACAATCTGACATACTTATTCTTTGGTTGTTGATTTGCGACGTGTCGTTCCAAAAATGATATTTATCTTATTTCTGTGCATTTATTGACTTTTAAAGCAATTTTAGTGTAGTGGTATAAAGGGTAGCATGTTGAAGGTGGCAAAGTCATTCATTTGCAGAGGCTGCGTGAACCCGGTAACTAGTGCAGGTCGCACTAGTGTGGATATTGGGGTCAGCGCAAAGTTGGAGTTAGTGGATAAGTTTTGTTGTCTAGGTGACATGCTGAGTGTGGATGGAGATGCTGATGCAGCTGTGGAGGCCAGAATTCGAATTAGTTGGAATAAGTTTAGACAGTTGGTACCACTGCTTACCAATAAGGATGTGTCTCTGATTATGAGAGGAAAGTTGTACAGTAGCTGTGTGTGTACCAGCATGTTGCATGGAAGTGAGACCTGGTCTGCAAGGAAAGAAAATGTGGCGGCACTTCACTGAGCAGAAATGAGAATGGTCAGGTGGATGTGTGGCATTAAGCTAAAAGACAGACTCCCATGTAAGGAGTTAAGGGAGAAACTAAGTATAGATGATATAGCATTGGTATTGCAGCAAAATAGGCCCCGTTGGTATGGACATGTATTGCGAAAAAATGATGATGACTGGGTGAAGAAATGCATGGTGTATAAAGCTGAGGGTCCTAGACCAAGAAGAAGACCAAAGAGAACCTGGAGAGAGGTTGTCCAAGAGGACTGTAAAACACGTAAACTGAACAAAGAGGATGCCATGGTCGTTGTAAATGGAGAAAGGTGTTAAAGGCTGTCCGATGATCAGGATGGGTGTGAGTGGGTGAGTGTTTTTTCTGGTACCGGCCTACCCGGGTAGTCCCGGACCAAAGGCTGTTAAACGGTTGTTGTTGTTGTTGTTAAGCAATTTTAAGCTTTGGCCCTTGGCCAACATTTGACAACTTCAAGACAACAAATTTGCATGACGCCAGTGGCATCAGGCATAATTTGTATAATGC
>Ga0126335_1002395_pt1 | contig 11189 bp, 5 predicted proteins | sample OlaspJWI45metaG_FD_108409 | JGI IMG/M metagenome (GOLD analysis project Ga0126335, IMG submission 108409) | Marine gutless worms symbiont microbial communities from Oahu, Hawaii - Olavius sp. 1 OAHU.JWI-45 metaG | ecosystem: Host-associated > Annelida > Digestive system > Unclassified | place... | reverse complement strand
GGGAGTAAGAATATACCTTGAATGAAAAGAGGGGCACGATGTGAGAACGGAAAGTAAGCAGGGCCCCATAACTGTGTCTGGCCTAGGGCCCCCAATATGTAAATCCGGCACTGGTTAAGACTTGGACTGCTGCCGTGTTAATCAGAGTGTGCAAGTCATCTGTCCATCTTCTTCTAAGCCTTTCTCTTCTGTTCGATCCTTCCATTATTCCAAACATCACCTGCTTCAACCACCTGTTATCTCAAATTCTTTGGCAGGACTCTGTACCATTAAGAAATGCGTATACACACACCACGGCGAATTGTGACTTTTCTGCTTTCTGTGCGCGTTAGAAATACTCTTACTAACTACGTACTTACTTACTTACACAATGCTTACTACAGTGTATCAGCAGTTCAGTGAGTCTGTGCATACACGCACTAGTGTGCAAACATGTTCCGTATAAACGTTTGATCAAACTCAAAAGGGTGGCGCATTTGATCAATTCAGAAGTGTATACGGACCAGCTGCAACGAGGAAACACCATGTAAATGCACTCAGAGTACTGTATTATTAAACCAAAGTTCATATCACCTTGCTTCAATGGGCTTCGACAATGCCAAGATTGACCGAAATTATTTGATATCTAACGAAAGTACAGTGGGCCTAGAGTTTAATTCAAACATTAGTTTCTTAACAGCACCAATATAAATCAAAATCAGTCAGCTTTATAAAATACTGCATAATATACATTTCATTGTACAGCAAATTAACAGAAAGGGTAAGCATGTGAATGAAAATATAAATGAGTGTGTGCTGTACTGGTAAAACTGTGAAATCCCTTGACAACGCGTGCCATAAATATCAAGTGATCGCACATATACCTATAAGAACAACGGTTCTAGACAAAGAATTTAAAGCGACGCAAGCTACCAACGTACCTCGCAGATACAGGAAGTCTGTAACTGAGCTGTTCAATTGTTGAGTTCTAGGAACCGTAAACTCCAGCGAGACAGTCGCTGATTGTAGTCGCTACAGTGAAGAGACGTTAACGTCCTAGGTATAGAGAGCTTGGCCGAACATTGCGGACACACTGTAGAGCGTACTACAACTGTGGACCAGTGGACAAGTGTCCTAGCGTCTGACTCATTGACTGCCGTCAGTGCGTGTTCCAATTGCTACGTCTCATGTATAGCAGCAAGCGGAGGCAGCAGCGGTCAGTTACCGTACTCAGTTACAGTAGCAAATAACTCGTGGACGGGCACCGGCAGTCGCGTCTTCATAAAACAGTCACCGACTCACCGCCGTGCACGGCCGAACAGCATCCGGACCATGCTCGCCTGGTCGGGTCATCCCGGAAGTGCTTTAGTGCTGTGTTCTGCGTGGGACACTAAGAACAAGCGAACGAGTGACACAAAGAGGAACAGCTGACACGCGTCCGTCAGGCGCCGACAGTCGCAGACCGAGAGATAAACTGCAGCCTCACAGCTACACAGATACACAACACCGGCAGTCAATTTGGCACCACACGACACTGCGGCAGTCTAGTACCACGCTTTGTCTCCATGTCGAAAGGGGCCTTAAACCTTACAACAACAACTACTACTCTTCAGTAATCAGTATAATCTTCATATCTGTACTGGTACTACAGCAGGTAGCCAAAGTAATTTCGCGAAGGCCGCATCGAATCCGTGGGGAAATCGGGACTCCCGTCTAAAATGATGTGTCATACTTGCCAAGTTGTTTCAGAATGTTTTGTTCTTATATTCTACACAGTTTTCCAAGGATGTTTCTTGGGCCCACAGAAGTCTCCACCCCAAACAGGACCTCACATAGGCTACAAATTCTGTTGTAATTCGCATCTGCAGTAAATACGTTACCTGAAGTGGCCTAGCTCCACGCAGTTGATCAGTGATAACGTACTGTACGTGTCTGATACGATAGTAGCTGCTGTTCGGCTTATCAGTTAATTATATGTTGCATCGCCACTGAGATAACACTAATGCCTGGTTACAAGTGCCGTGTGGACTCAGTTGGGCTTGAGTATACTTGGACGTATGCATGAGTTCCGGCGAATGTCCAACGACAAACTTCCGCTATCATTCACTGACACACAGTGCGACATGATGCTGACTCACTAGTCCAGTATCAGGCGACTTCCGTTCTGTAAACATCGGAAGTGGCCTAAGTGACCCAGTTGTGTGTGTTCAGTGTTGTGGCTACGGAACTAATACTCGAGTCTCACAGTCACACTCACTCACTGTATTGGATCTCACTGTACTACTTACGTGGTCATTTCGCCCTCTCGAGGACATCTGCCTCTATACGCAGGGTTAGGGTTAGGTTTACGGTGAGTCGTGCTCTGGAAGATGACAGAAAACGTAATGAGTAATGAATAGAGGCTTAACGTCCCACTCGACACTTTACAAGTCATTTCGGGGACGATTTTTGTACAGGTCAGATGACCCAACCAACAGCGTCAAAGCACTGAAGGAAGCCAGTTGGCCACTGAGATAAGCTTCAATCCCACCAGAACCACTCCACTGTGTTACAATATGAACTGTAGGCAACCGCCTCTAAGCTAATCACAGCGTAAGGGTCCCAGTGTGACAATAACCCAATCTGCTGGACCTATAAGCTGCCTAGAACATCGTGCAACAAGAGTATTGCACTGTACTATAGTAACTAGAGCAGCTATGTTAATGTTCTCTCTTTTACTCCAGTCCATCATCAGCAGACACGGAACGTATGTTCGGGATTTGCATAGTTTAGTTTGGTCATTGCTTGTCGTTTTGCGGCTTTGCGCTCTGCCTAAACTTTTTTGACATGAAGATTTCGAAAACACCGCTAATTCAGTGATTCTGTACTGAACGATGACGCCGATCTATGCGCCATCAGCAGTTTACAGACCGGGCCAGAAATCACGGTCTGTACACTACTGCAATCTGCATAAAATCACGCGCACAGCACTAAATAACAGGATACAAGTTGTTATGACACTCGCGGCCTCAGGTCCTGCAGCTGGCCACTGCCAGTAGACTATAGCCGGTAGTCTAGAGCCTCACTGATTCGCTTTCAACTTTCTAGGATATATTCTGACTACAGTATGATACGATACGATATGCAGTGTGCAATTAAAGTAAAAACAGCCAACAAGTAGGCAAAATCGGACAAAACCGCCGACATATCCAAGAAATTGACGTAGTACACACATGTACAGTAGGCTTATATGTGACTGGAAAAATTCGTTTAATTGATGTCCTATCTGGCATTACTTGTCGTAACATTTAACTTACAAGAAAGTAAAACAAGTGGCCAAAATCATTTGGCAAAAGCTGCACCGAATAACCTCGCCGCATGACGGACGGACACCGCGCATATCTACAACAACAGTCTGCATCTCATGCATTCGATGCAGCCCAAAAGTAATCAAGTTTACTAGCCAAACTTCGTGCAATACCGGGTTACCAACCTGCACACTGATAGTCGAGTGTAAATCCTATGTACAGACTTGCAGTCGCGACGGACAACGATCGCTTACGACTTGCGACTCGTCGCCGACTACTTCAGACCAGAGTAGACAGACTTCCACGGCCTTCAGAGACCGAGTCACGGCGATGTCTAGTCGTGCACTGCAGTTCGCGCGCCAGGGTGAAACTGCAGACTGCGTGTCCGCGTCACCTCGGCTTCCAGCAGCACTGTGCAGTACTTCGTCAGCTAACAGCTCCGGTGCACACTAGGCCTACATGCAGCACAGCACCGACGAGCGCTGGGGCGTATACATAACGCTATACTGGGAGACTTCTGACACGGGAGCCGGGGAGCGCAGTATGGGAGTCTTTCTGTAATATTGACTGTGCCTCAACTTCTATGACATATCTTTCAGATAGATTCATCACAGCCTACTGCCAGTAACTGCCATTGAATTAATGTTGCATTTTGTATGTTTGACTGTTCTGCGCCGTTGTCCGTAGCTGTAAACGACGCTATACAAATCTCCGTTGATTGATTGACTGATTGACTGTATGAAACATGAAGCTGTTAGATATGAATGAGTTTACATGTAAGTGATTCACAGTTTATTGGAACAATAACCTAATGTCCTTCGAGTTCAACTATGACACCCATTCTGAAAGTCATTCGTCAAGCTGCCGGCAAGTATACGCCGAGTCCCAACGGGGTTCCGATTCGGTGGGCGTGAACACCGCGAACGACATAAACAACTTCTCATCAGCATCTTTACCATAAAATGTGACTTATGTAAACTGTAAAAGTATATAACGTTGTCTACGCCGAATATCGGCCAGATTTCGGCGTACTGCGTATACGCAAGTGTTACCTTACTTTCACTTTCAGACATTGCTCGAATTACATTTTATGGTAAAGAGGCGGATGGGAAGTTGTTCACACCGTTTTCATTATGTTTCCGTGGTAAAATTATGAAAATACAGTTACGAAATCGCGTAAATGTTTTCAAATTCCATTTACATTCTGCTAGTCCCCAGTCCCCCGTGGATTAGCCATGTGTAGCCAAGCCTCAAATCTCTGTGCGGCGCGCGTGGTCGAGTCGGGACGGGACGGCCGAAGCACGAATCCATGGCGGAACACTGCACGTGCTGATTGAGAAGGAACGTTACACAGCGGGGTTTGAATCTAGCGGGGCATGTGACCTTATGTATAGCTAATATTCTTCTTCATATGTCGGCAATGACAACTTCGGCGATCATGCTTCTCCAGAGCCATCCGTGATCCATCTGTCTTCAGTCACCTTGATCAGCATCAAGAGAATGATGTTCTTCCACCATATCGTCGGCACGTAGTGAAACTGGACAGCCACCTACGTTGTCTGTGACAAATCGCCGGCATCAATCGGCAAGACAAAGTTCCAAACACAGTCGTCCTGGTGAAATATGGGCTGCTAGGTTATGCTACTAGAGAGTCAACTGCGGTGGTCAGGACATGTATCACGGATGCCGATAGCTCGCATACCAAAATGCTGCTATACGGTCAGCTTGCAACTGGGCAGAGATGGAGAGGTACGTGGAGGAAAGCTGTTGAAAAGTTCGAAGCTGATCGCATACAGACGCTGGTTAAAAATTAATACGAGGAAGTAACATGCAAGCGGCAGTAGTTCGAGTCCTCCTTCCATTGCTCCTATACGTTCAGTTGTTCTTCGTGCCCTTTCAGTTGTTCGTCACAAATTGGACTCTTCTCACACACGAGAGTGACGTTATCGACGAGATTCGTCGACGACTTCACACGAACTGTCTAAACGTTTCCTCTCCTTTGTCGCCCTCTTGCTCTTTAGTTCTTTGTATTTTTCACAGAAGTACCTAACAAAATGTGTTAAATTGACAACAGCTACCGGTACTCGAAGTCGAATACAACAGTTGCTAATTTGGACAGAAGATAGTCTTCATAAATCATCACAATGGCGTTCATGTTGACATTCACTTGTCACTACTCGCTCAAGCACGAGCTGATTGCGAACTGACATGTTTTAAACTGTTTTGTGCAGTTGTGCAAGGTTTACTATTGATGGGCTATTCCGAAAGGTGTACGGTGTTAGTACGTTCTACACCATAAGACACTTTTGCGAGATTTTGTGCGTTTTGACATACTCTTCCTAAAATCACTCTGCAGTCGTATATTTTTTAAATTTTTTGCCGATAACGTCACTCTCACTTTTAGCATTATCGTCAAGTTTCGCACATTGTTAATTTAACTCTATGTGTTGCACACGATGTTTCTGAAAAAAATATCTGATGAGGATAATGTTAAATGAACTGCTATCTCACTGTCCAGCTTAGTTAACTCTCGTAAACTAGTTTCCATATCGTCCTATCAAAGAAATATGCACTGGACCCCACACGTCCTATACTAGAGATTCGCAGAACCAAACACGGTTGCGTTAGCTGGTTCTCGTTCTGCTGCTGTTAGCCGCTGAAACCCGTTGCAGCTGCGCGCAGTGAACAAATTGTCAACAGATGTCGTCGACTTGCGCCGACTTGCGGTTCGTTAGTTATCGGACCAACTTCGTCCAGCGCCTGACACTAGCTCGCTAGGTGCAAAATATTTGCTGCAGAATTCCGAGCCATGGCGCCGAACCATGTAGTTCTGACTGAGTCCTGACCGAACGAACTTAAGCAAATAAACAAGCGACGTCGTAGTACTCGTTCGCTTGATCTCCGCAAGCTTGCAGCAGTAATTTAACTTCTTGTCAAACCGTGTGCAGTGTTCTCAAAAGAAACATGAAAATGTAAGTAACGCACAATTTGACACAGAATTGTGAAACATTTATTCATCGAAAACCAAGATATGATTCATGCAAATCTTTCGCATAATGACATAACATCAACCATAAAATTACAACTTAAAGAGCTAGTAATAAGAAAGTGAAATCATTTTGAATTCGTCAAAAAGTCGGTGCAAAAACATATAGAGTTAAAAAGTTAATTCACATAAAACTACACCTAAAACACATAATATCGTAAAACTCGGCATAATACAAAGCAAAATTTCAAGTTTTAAACGTAAAAAAATAAAATAAATATAGACTCATGTCATCAACAACACTCAATGCGAAACGTATCACAAAGTTAACAGTTGATGCACATCAAATACGCAAACGATTACTTGCGTTTTCAGCGCCCCTGTTCTCCGAACTGGATTACAAATGCATGAGTATTGAACTGTGTCAATGGGAACACAAACCTGCACGCAGGCGCATGCAACCGTTTTTTGCTGCCGTCACCCTCAGCTTGTCCCGATGACGTTGAAACAAAGTGTATCTCAACATCAAAATAGCGTGCGTCTGACCACACGCGCTAATGAAGTTGCTAAGTCCAAGCATTCAAAAGTGAGGCCTATGGCCTGACTTTAAAAATACATAAATAATCTTCAACGTCAAACGTCAGGGTCAAATGTCACAAAAATCTAGAAACTTCTGTCGATCGCCATGAGACACAATCATTCCTACAGCAACTTGTTACACCAATTTCCGACCGATAGTTTTTGTCTGCCTGTGTGCTTTCGCTTCTTTTGACTGCAAATACAACTGGACAGTAAACAGCCCATGGACTGCATGTGAATCGTGAAGCTCATCTGGCATTGACGCCACCTAGCGAATGCCAATATATTTTCTGGACACAGTTGTGTACCTGTACGTATTTGACAATGTACAGATGCATTATACAGCTCTGTAGCGGCTGTGAAGGAAAAACTGTGCCCACGCCCATAGACTGATGACCCAGTAGCAGTTATGATTTGTGTCACACTGGTTAACATACACACGCATAGACATCTTTAGACCGCATATACCATTAGCTTGACTAGTCAGCTGAGCTAGAAAAACAGCAGACAGGTTATGTAAGTGAGTTAAAGTGAAGTATGATTTGACGCTGATACAGTTCAAAGTCATTTGGACGAAGGCTCAGCAGCCAGCAGGTGCCCCTAAACTTCCGGCGTCGTCACGTCCGCCATTCATTAGCGTCACCGACCCGAAGTGAGTCACGTGACATGGCAGAGGTCACGTGACGAACGACATCAGGGAGGAAAATACGTACAGACGACTGTGTCTCGTTAGTTGTAGACCGTTATATACGGTAGCTATCATGCTACGATAATATTACTATGTTGCCTATCATCAACCCATCACTGAACTGCCGTGATGTTCTATCACTATGCCGTGGCTCATTCAATTAACTGCGGCAGTCAGCATATAGTGAGATGTTGCAGACTTCTGAAGCTGGCAATTAAGTCACAACGCTGAGATTGAAAAATATACTCGTACTGACTTGTCTAGGTTGTAATTGTGTATTCCCAGGTGTCAGCATATGCGTTTTGTCATGTGTTAATAAAGAAATGATTGATTGATTGATTGACACTAAGTTCTATGTCAGTAACAGAGGTTTCGTTAACTCGTACAAGCTTCAGCTTTGTCATTGATTTTTAACATATGCCTAAATAAATGTGTAAGTAAATACACATGTAATGCACTTTTTAATCGACTGTGTTCAGTTTTTATAGCTTATATTACCATTCATATATACAATTTACATTATTTCGGCATTTAGACGCAAGCAATAAACATACTCAATAGAATTTCGTATTGGGCATTCCGAAACCTTCTCGGACACAATTTGCAACTGTTACAGTTATTTAGCTGTAGCAGCATCGCATATTCCCTGAATTGTCAAGTCACGCGCACTCAGCGTGAGAATCACGTATCGCCCACGTCCGTCTCACGCTCTCACGCCCGCGGCCCGCCGCATGGAATCTCACACATTTGCCATCATCTATATTCATTTTCTTCCAACTGTCGTCTATCAAGCAATTAACACCAATACCTCTACGGCAATTTTTCCATCGTGCGGTATACTGTATAGAGAATGCTTCGCTGGCGTGCTCGTTCGGAAGTTCTATACATGGCCTGCATATTGCAGACTTAACGCCAGTGCCAATACGAAATTCGAAACTGGCCCTCTGGCGGCGACATTCTACTTCCGGTTCCAATTTTGACAATCGCCGTCCTTCGGGGACCTTCTTTATTATCACCATAAAAACTTTCAAGAAAATCGCTCAACGCGCGGCTTAGTTATATGCGATTCAACTTTTTCTATACCTACCTTTAAACCTACATTGCCAACGGCACAACGACACTGTGCCGTCATGCAGACCATCTATTTCTTTTAACAGTTTAAAGAAGGAGGTGATTTATTTAAATAATATATGGTCATGTCATCAAATTGCCAACGCGCGCGATGTCTATACTACTACCGCTAAGGTCTATTGTCTATAGAGAATAGAATTTTACTGTTCGAACTTTTACTCGACTATATACTCGACTTGGGATTTCCGTATTCCTTCAATTTCCTTGTTTTCCTGTGGGCCTGGGCCTAAACACTATAGGTCTGTACTAACATAGTCTGCCAAACGATTGGGACTTTCACTTCAAAAGTGAATCTTATCCTATCTCAGAAATATGAGACTTATCAGAAACCTATAACTGTCGAAAAGTTTATTTCAACTTTATGAAATAATTATGAAGTAAGTGAAAGCAATGACCTGAAAAGAAGTTAGAGCGTTAAAATTAAAACAAAATTAAGCTTACTGTCAGAAATTACTCACCTAAAAAGTTCAAACAGGAGAAAAGCAGCAACGGAATTATGGAATAGACTGCTTGCGACATGCATGCAATAAGAATGAGGCGCGTTTCACAGTGATTAGGCTATATAAATATTCTGTTTCTAAACTTAGCAAACGTTAAATCTTAGTGATTGGCATTTGTTGTATCCTTAGACTAATGACTGGATAAACAAATGCAGAGATCACGGATCTTTATAGAAGTTGACCTCGATGAGTTTCCTATCCGAAGTCGCGTTTTAGATGAAGATTGATGGAACTTTTCTGGACGACAGAATGATCCCCGAGGCAATATGGTGGTACCACTACCAGCTATACATCGTAAGCTTACGTGCGGTCACTGCGGTGGAGCGGCATAGGCTATTGAAAGCGGGCAACGCAGAGGCATTACCAGCGACTTGTAGTGCTGTGTAACTTACCGCCCGGTCGCTTATCGCAGGATTACAACGGTAGAAGATCCTAGACTTATAGTTAGGCCTAGTTACTTACAGTAGCTATTTGTATTGTGTCGTCAACACGTTGATGTATAGTGTACTGAAATAGGAACTAGTAGAAAATAGAATCGTCGCTACCTGTAAAAAAGTAAGTAGACCTATGAGTAAGTTAGTACGTTATAACACGGCGACAAAGCCTCTATTAATAGAACATGTTCCACACAATATAAGTGTCATGTAACAAGCTAACTCATGGAAAATGAATCAGATTTAACCGGTGAAAAAAGCAGCAGAGCATCTATAGTTTTATAGTCTAAAACTGGTTCAGCGAGAGACGATATCGATATTGCAGGCGTAACCTATAATCAATACAGTTGTCAAGGTGTGGCTGCCAAAATTGATGTACATTAGTAGCTGGTCACAGCCAGGTATAGGCCTATACAACAAATCTACAACAAAGCGGAAGAATGGAATCTGGACATAAGTTTCCATTTCCCTGGTCCACAAGATATCCATTAATCCGTTCTCACTTGCTTAATTTCGTTCGCTGTTGCCGACATAGCATCTAAGTCATTTCATCACCGAACACTCAGGCACTTACTTACTTATGCTTTCTCTAGTCGTCTCAGCTGACCCTCTACAGCGCGATAAGTAGCCTAGCTGTATACCAGAATGTTATCAGATTCCAGTCTGTATGACGAGATAAGACTTCACACTGCTCTGTATAGCCTCGCTAAACCGCCAAGATACATATGTATTGTCGTAAGGAGGAAGGCCACCTCCTTACTGTTGTAATGACCCCAGGAACGTTATATGAGTGCGTGCTGGCAATAAAGGAAGTCGAGACATTGTTCCAAGAATTCCATGTATCCGTTTAATGATTCACCAAACATTTCACTGACAATTTCTAGCTCCATCCTAACAGACTGACTGACTGACTGACCCAAACTCACTAACTAACTGACAGACACAAACTCTCTTACAGTCTCTCAGAATGACTTACACTATACATAAAATAGCAGTCCTCCCTAAAGACCTGCCCAGATATCGCATAATAACCAATAGACAGCTTTCAGGCCAAACAGTTGACCAATGAACAACAACCTAAGAATAGAACGACGCCTTAGCCTCTATCTCTAACCCACTGTTACAGTATACAACAGCTTTAATGTTAGTACCGACAGCAATACGGAGCTCCCGCCTCATATCGTCATCTGGTGAATGCAGCTAAAAAACAACGTACTACCAGCCTCTGCAGCAGCTGTCCTTAGTATGTCCGAAGAAAGGCCTTATCATATTTCTCTGCCAATATTTGTTGTTGATGTTCAGTTGTCATTGATACCATATCGATATGTCGGAAAAAACGATATCAAACTCTTATGTTATGTATGTGCTTCTTTGTTGTCTCGGTTTGTATTGTTAATTTACGGTATTGAGTAAACCTAGCGCCGCTGTGCGGCAGCTTATATTACCGTGCTTAACTGCGTATGTTATGTTATGTTGTGTTCACAATATGATGCTTTGTGTTCTGTTATAATGTACTGTCTTGCGTGGCAGATGTTAGGACTATTGGCTGATTGTTCTTTGCAGCGTTCTGTCTGCAATTGTAATAAAGATATTATTATTATTATT
>Ga0126335_1002394_pt1 | contig 11189 bp, 6 predicted proteins | sample OlaspJWI45metaG_FD_108409 | JGI IMG/M metagenome (GOLD analysis project Ga0126335, IMG submission 108409) | Marine gutless worms symbiont microbial communities from Oahu, Hawaii - Olavius sp. 1 OAHU.JWI-45 metaG | ecosystem: Host-associated > Annelida > Digestive system > Unclassified | place... | reverse complement strand
ATATAGATAGATAATAATTGAAGTGATTAATAGTGGTGTTTTGTAGAATCATAAGATAGATAGGTTTGCGTTTTTGAACACTTATTACTTGTGTACATGTACTTTATTTGCTTGTTATTTGCTTACAGTGACCATGAAATTAGATCTACTGTTTAATTTTTTAAATCTTAGTTTACCTGCATTTTTATTTCTGATTTTAATAAAATGCAGCACAAGTATTGTACTGATTGCCATGCATACTGATTTTGATAATCAGGGTTGATGTGTTATCTTTTGCAGTGCTGTATTTGTGCTTATGTTTCTGTTATTTTTATATTGTATCTGTGTATTTCTACTTTATTGGGTAATTTAGCTTATAGCTGTAACTGTAAGCACATTTATTGAACTCATGTATTCTTTTCTTTATGTGCTGTAGATTCCATACTTCGACTGGTTTTCAATGGCTCTTACTGATGACCAAGCAAAGGCTGATTACATTCAAAAGAAGTTGTTTCAATAGTCTGATCTGAGGACTGAAGCCATTTTCTGTGATTGATTTTATCTGTTGATGAGTGAGACTGGTGTGGTTAATTATCACCATCCAGCATTTCTATGTAGCAATAATGCTTTGCTGTACAGATGTACAAGGTTCTAGCGGTCTATCCCCTATTACGAGCTTTACTTTGCAACAAGAAATGACAGTGACAATTCTGAAAACTGTAACATCTGTGTTCTGGCAGCTACAGTCTATAGATGGTGTCAAGTGTAAAAGTCTAGTGGAATCTGAACTGAATTTTTGGTTCAAGTTAGTATTTATTTGGTACAAATCATGAATATTTTTGCTTTCTCGGTTGCATTGCCTGGCAGTCAAGAAATGTAGCTAGTAATGTTTTGAAACTACATGTACTAAGAACATTAAAATACTTGTACACATAAACAGAATAGATGCTATGGTTAAACCAGTAACTGTAATGAAGCAGTACAGCAAATGCAACGGATCGTTGCTGTGTTGTATGAGGATACAGAAGTGAGTTATGTGATCTAGATGTGTTCAGCTGTGTTGTATATTTTTTGTAATATTGTCTAACATGCAATAGTAAAAAATAACAGACTTGTGTATTTCATATCAACAGTTCAACACACAATTGAATTAAACATCCAGTGCAAAGGTTTTCCCTCTGAGTTAAAGATTATAGTACTGCACTTTCATCTATGTTCATAGTCATCTGCCACGTGACAGCTTATGTGGCAAAATTATATATGCATGACGCATAGTGCACAGTTCTCGTCTGTGGTATTTGATTTCTTTATCCATAGGGGTATGGCTATGCTGAGTTACACATTTAGACTTAGCACAGCTAACCACTGCATCGTTGCCGTCGTGTTGTAGGCTATTCGTACTTTTACTGTACACTATTGGTCAAGCAGTTTGCAGGGATTTAGAAGGTTACATTTATGCAACGGTCGTACAACAGAATGTGTAAAAATGAAATTAAATGCCTACTTGTCGTTAACATGAGAATGTCACATGAAATCAACACACTGTACTTTATTATTCTGTGTCCTGCTCCTGTTGCAGACTCAGGCTATAGTTTTACTTGTGACCCACGCCACCACTAACACCATATACAGATAGTTTAAATAATATTCTAGATAGAACGACTATAACGCCGTGTGGCAGTGTTAAGCGTTGCTTGATGGACGACACAGGCAAGTATACAGCTGATTGAGGTGCAGCAACAGTTTCGAACAGTTCGGTCGCATTTCCGGTTGCTGATGCCAGCAACTGTTCATCAGTGCGTACCTACACAAAAATAATGAGTTAAAGATATAGACATAGTCCTTGAAGAATCGTTTGGCTCGTGGAATGGACTGGACTATGTTTTGGTTCCATGCTGTCAACCGTTGTTTTTAAGTAAATGATGGAGAAACGATTGTTTGAGTTCAGAATAGTTTGTGTTTCTACTTCCTGACATAGTTTGTGTTTAGTGGATTTGTCGGCATTGATGTAGACAATAGGTGTTTTCAGCCATTGTGGACCTTGATGTCTTTAGAGCGTGTTCGTACATACACACACATGGTCATAACGGAATTGATTGAAACATTTGATAGGCATAATTGAGAGGCCTAATCTCGGAGCCGAACATAAAAATACGCCATATTAAATATGTGAAAGAAATCCAATTTCCTTAGCAAAGCAAAAACCACACATTAAAAAACTTGCAGTTCATTTTGAATGTTGGTCAACTGAGGCAGGCGATAGCCGGAACGTATATAATCCAGGTATGAAGACACGTCGACGTCTGCGTAAGGACTTGATCCGTGAGTTATCATCTCCCACAGCGTCACTCCCAGCGACCACTGCACACGGCAACCCACGAAAAACTGCAGTAATTTTGACTTATGGTCATTGTGAGAGTTCAATATGACTACGCTAGGTGGCACCACAAAGACAGGAATAACGTTCTGCTTGGACTCCCACAGGCGCATAGTGACATTTGCTGTTTTAAAGCAATTACTATCGCCATCACAGAAAGGTTCAACCTGATCAATGCCTCCTTCAGTATTTTGACACTGTTGGTTGGGTCATCTGATCTAAGTAAGTAAGTAAGTAATCTTTATTGCACAAACGACAGACGCATTTGCGTTACAGTACAAAGAAAGTACAAACATTAATGACAATCAAACGGTTTAAACAAACACATGTAGTGGTCTAATCATACGTTGAAAATACGCAGAACATAAGTCAATAAGAGACGTCCCCGAAGAATAACAATTACTTATTCAGATATAAATTTCGAAAAACAAGACTTCCTGGTGAGATTGTAAAGGTAAATTAAGTAAATTAAAAATGATTTCTGGGTCGCAAGGACATCTGAAACACAGAGTTGTGTTTTTCAAGCAAATGGTATAAACAGTGATCTGCAAAAATCGTCCCCTAGATGACCTACAGTGTATGTGTCGAGTGGGATATTTACTTCGTTAAAGAGTTTACCATGTCCGACTGGGTGGTGTAAATGCCATCTTCAAGTGCCTCTATGGGCATCCATTTGACGGGAAGGCGGGTGGAACTGTGGAAGCTGTAGTAGTCCATAGGAAACAGAGTGGACGCTAGGGCACTGTCTCCAAGTCGTAGCGTTAACGAATCATCAACTCTGTGCAGTAAACCAATCAATAAATCCCTCTTTAGAGGTCAGACGCTAAATCTGTAGCCTATACAGAGATCGCTGAAACGTGCCTAGGCTTGTAGCAGATATGCACCTGGAAATTGAGAGTGAAACTCAGGCAAGTAAATTGAATTAAATTTGTGTATTCAAATTAAGATTCCAGAAAACAGGCAGTCTGTTTAACAATTCAGGGAAGCATAGGCCTGAATGGAGTTGGAAACGACGGCATAAATATGTCAAATAGTTTATAGTTGATTAATAACACAGACAACGAAAATGCTAAATACCTAAATAGAACATAACTACATCACTACAAAATATCGACAATACAGAATAATGGCAATGAGTTATCAAAAAATCAGTAGGCGAGCACAAGGGTATGGTTATTAACCATTTTCTTAAAATTTGTAATAGAGAAAGCTATGTATGCCATGAATCAATCCAGTTAGCCACTGCTATATCATCATCAATCTCCTAGCTACTCGTAGCAGTAGCAGAAGAGCTGTCTTACGTGCAGTTGCGCGCGGCGACATCTTTGTGACATATCGACTGCTGATGCAAGAACTGTAGAGCGTACGTGATTTGGACGGCTAGAAAGATGACCTGTTGACCCGTTAACAACTGTAGCATACGGCAACACCAGCATACATCGTTCTGCATTCTTGCAAAAGCCTTTACACACGCATGTGTGTAAACGCATAAATACTATAACAACTGCTTAAAATAAAATACTGTAGTTGGAGGTGTACGGTATATAGGCCTATAAGTAGGCATGTTTCAGCTCAATTTACATCTTTGATTCACAGAACGACGAACAGCAAATAGGCCTAAGCGTCATCGGCAGCCGGGATGTTTTTTCAACGTTTGAAACTCCAGGGCCAGCTAAACTTTTATGGCTCACTGGAATTAAATAATGGTAAAAAATACACACACATAGTGAAAAAATATCACACAGCTCACAATAGATGTAACCACGCTATCAAAAAGCAGAACAAGGGTAGGCCTATGGGTCCCCTAATTTCAAGGCTTAAGTGTAAAAGACAATCGTGCCAGTAAACATGGTGTCAACCGGGTCATAGTTGCGGAATCCTACAAATAGGTTCTGTTGCCATGCCATAAAACACGTCATTTCAAACAAAAAGTAAAAGTTAAAAGTTACAATGTTTCTTAATTTTCTTTACACAGCATGTCCCAAAACTCAAACCAAACGTGAAAGAGGACTCCTCTCTCACGTGAAAGGGGACTCCTGTCCCACTCTTTGCTTTTTGTTAGTTTGTTACCCCCCCCCAACTTTATAACCGAGGCTACGCCTCTGAAACGGTAATAGAAACAAATGTCATGAGCCCAAAAGCGCGTGCTCGACACAGCTGTAACTTTGATGTCACTGCTGAATGTAGATTCAAGGTCATGCGTAGGACGATGTCACGCACACGTAACTGTTCTTCAGCACGCCATCTAATGATCACTTAACTGCAGTAGATTTTATTCACCAGATGTGGCCACTGATTACCTGTTGCAAAACGAAGAGAGGCGCAAATTATCTGACTCGGTGTGCGATAGCAACTTAGTAAAATCAAGGCACATAAAATCGAACCATCTGAAAAAATAAGTTTAACAAAAACCGACAATGACAACGACGACGATTCTTTGTCGTCAGTGTACAAGTCAACGCTTGGCGAAATATACAGAGTTGGCCAAAAAGTGAGAAAACGAGGTAATAAGTAAGTCAATAACAAATAAGTAAGCCAGGTAGATTATATAAAGTGCACTGGTGTATGTAGAATCACTGCATTTTGTTTGCATTTTCTTCGAGATATACAACTAATTTAAACTTCTGTAAAAATTTACAAGGTAGTGCAGCAGCACAGTTAAGATGTGACGTGAAGTATTATATACATCTTGCTGGACATTTATTTCTCTTTCCAACGGTGAATGAATGTTGATAATCCGTTGAGATTTTACAGAGTTACAGCCAAAGCAGTGTCGCTGTCGTGTTCTCACTTTTCGGTCCACTATGTAATTGCCCTACATCATTATGAAACAGGCCGGGAAGACTTCGGCATACCTGGGCCGTCCTACAGAGCTGCAGATAGATCTTGAGATTACAGTCGTTGTCGAAACGGTAGACGAGCAGTGGCGGTAGACCTGGGTCGAGGCAGATTCCAACGACTGATTTGACATTGTTGTGTTGTACTCCTCTCAACAAACAAGTGTCTCTCAGCATCTCTTCGACGTCATCACGAGTCGCCTTGTCTGTGAACATAGCCGTGATAGCCTCATGGCTTAATGACTTAGACGATCATCCTACACCAAGATGTCGATAATTAATGTAATTTCACTATATTGGCGCACAGTTGACCGCTGTTCTTTGGCGTAACGTGATGTTAATTTGACTAGCATTTGGGAACTATCCATGCAGAAAAAATAGCAGTCGAAACAGGTGACTACAATTTCTCAGCTAATAACGATGAAAATAGCTATGAGATTCGGTAATTTTGCACCTATACTGTACAAAGCTTCTCGTCACTGATAAAAATAAGAATGCACGTGAATAAAATTACTGAGTACACCACACAATCCCGATACCACTGCTAACATAAAACTTAGCATCTTATTAGAGATATACTCCCACTTAGAGGTGAAATATGTCAATCACACTAACCTACCTGTGACAGTTTTTACGAGCAATCCGGTTTGATCTTCATCTTTGTTGACGTTGTCGCTAAGAACGGCGTAGTACAGCTGTGCATGCGTTCCTGTGACAAAAAACGTATAAAATGCAGACAGTTTAGTTGACTCTTTAAACAAGTGCATTCGCTTTAAAATACTACTGCAACGCTGCATAGCCAGAACATGTCACTTTGTAAAAAAACACACTGTAAACACCGTCGCATAAATCAAGTTACTCTAGCGCTTCGTTTCGTGCGTTTGTTCCCTCTGCAGTAAAGTGATTAGGCCCAGCAGCAGGGAGGTGCATTCGCCCTCCCTGCTGCTGGGCCTATCATGATACGAAACGCAAACGCTCACCTTCCATAAGCAGTTTACGCAACGACACGTGTTGTCGTGCGATTCTGATGTCTCCGAGAGATGCAGATGACGTAGACGATGACGTCATTACATTGCCTAGCGACGATGGTCCGTGCGAACATGGCAACGACATGTCGCCTTGAACACACACCAGTCATTCGGTCAGCAAGTTCGATCGCGAGTATTGAGCAAGTATAACGAACACGTGTGTAACGTTAGAAGTATCATAATATTACACGCCGATAAAAATGTTTCAACAAAATAAGGTAATATGCGAATTACCTGTCGTACGATTGCAGTCTGAAGCGGAATAACGATACGACTGTTTTTCAGAACTACTTATACATTCCTGGCGCTTTTGTTGCCTGAATCACAAACCAAACAGAAACGTTTTTTCAGCAGTTATTTTTTTAACTTTCTTGCTTAATTTAAAGTTTCTATTAACTTTAAAAGTTAACTTTTAACTAACTTGATTTACATGTATCTTCTCTGTGGTGATAAACTTTATATAAGTATTAATTTTAACCACCACGCCACGCTACCGCGATTCAGATTTAGCATACTGTTTATATTTGTATTCCATACAGTGTGCATAGTCTACTGGTAACTGGTGTAAGTGATTAAGACTTCGGACTTTCAATCAAACAAGAGAGTCGACCGGAGACTGCATTGCCCCCGTCTCTTAAATGTACAATTTACGTCACGGGGAACAACATTTCCCCCATTCTTCGCCCCTCGTGGTAAAGGGGTCGGAACCCTCATCTAACACAGCGTTTCTTGGGTACCCGCGAGTCTTCTTCTCGAACAGGACCTCGATCCGCTTCGCCGTTTTTGCAGTACGTAGGCGCGTGACAGACACACTAACAGACAGACACACCACACTATAGGATCATCGGTCGCAATAGGAGAGGGATCACGCATTTGATGCGGCCTGAAAGGATGTCGGGTGCGTGATGTAGGCTACGTACGCGTCGAATGCTGAGAGTCGGTGCTTGTCGATGGAGGTCTGCCACCGCGGTTGAAGCCGGTTGTTGGAGGCAGCGACGGCGGCGTTGTTAGCCTGCGTCGTGCGCCGACGACAAGTGATGACCAAAGCGCCGACGAGTATCGATACGAGACAGATGCAACCGATACACGCATAGAGTATGACTCCATCCACCACACCGTGAGACCGCGATCCGTCGACTGGCAACAGACAATCCAAACTCAATATTTATTGTCGTTATCATCACTTTTAACAGTGACCATCTTATTTATTTATTTGTCTGGCATTAGCTGTGACAAGAACTCGAATTATGCAAAAAAATTATTCAAAAAGTCATAGTTAGAGCCGCAAAAAACTAAGTTCATTTTGTAGCGACCCTTACAGTTTGTGCAGGACACGATTTGGTAAACAAACAAGTGTTTTTTTAATTTGGGCCTTTAAGAACTAAAGACACTGACCTGCATCACGGGGGCCTGTAGTGCAACAGTAGATTCCATATTTTAGACGCTGTATAGGCCTAAGATTTTGCGAGAGCTTGTGTCATTGAACATCTGAAATTTTAACAATCACTTTATCGTTGACTTCGTGGAAAATAGTTTATTTTCAGTTTTTACACTAGACATTTTATTGTTGTAATTAAATTTTCATAAAGATCTAATCAGCAGTTAGTGTGTTAACTGCTGACAGACAAGCAATGCTTGGTAAAACACGTGCTTCTTGACGGAGGAAAATACGAAACACAAACCGCTGACGTCCATCGCAATAAACATTCCATCCTCATCTTCGTTGTCGTCTGTCGAGTCACCATCAGTACCGCCGTCAGCAGCAGCAGCAGCAGCAGTCCGGCTGTCTTGCTGTTTGCCTGTTTCGTCGACAATGCATGCGGATTTAGCATTCTAAGCTGACCGTATTTGCAAAATGTCGAAACAAGTACCGTTTAGACTACATAATAGGCTAAGCGAAGGGTTAGCGGCAGTGCTAATATGATGTATGTAGGCTAATCATCAGTAGTAACAGGCAAAATAGGTCATTTAGTGAGACATTGAAGCCATTTTATCAGTTCATAAAATAACTTTTTTTAAACTTGCAATCATGTGGAAGACGGTGGAAAACGCCCCTGTACTTTAGACACTAACTTGTTACGTGCAGAACGTAATAGGTACAAATCAAATTTCAGGTAATTAATCCATCTTTACTGCAAAACTGCGTACAGGCCTGACTAACTAAAATACAAACTTGATGTTATTTTCGCTCATAACTGGAGACGGAGGCAAAAATTATTAAACTTGTATTACGATTAAAGTTGTATATCTTACCAACAAAACATGCTTTTCGTCTGCGAATTTCAACGACAGTTGTATTTCCTGTCGGTGTTGTCACGTTGAAAAGAATTCTAACATCAACCTCGGCACTGACCAGTCCGCTGCACGGCAAACCGACTGAGAAACCTGAAATTTTTAACAACTGAACTTCAATATCACTCTGCGTTACTTTTCAGTCTTTTAGGCTTATTTATTGTTCAGTATTTCAACAAAAAATCGACTGTAAGAAAGTACATGTAATGCACATTTCTTTTACAAAAGTTGTTAACTTGACGTGGTGGAAATCTGTGCCAGATCTAGTCGTATTTGGTTTCTAAGATATTTTCATATTTAAAAAGTTTACTCACAGCTATTTAAATATCTTTATATTTGTTAGCAGAAAGCATTACCGTAATAAACGATATGATATTTTTCATTGGCTAGTTTTTTTAAAGAAAAATAGCAGTCTAGCAGAATGTCCTTTTTTCTTTCGATGGTTGTAAACTCCAGCGGCAAGCGTCCATGTTCGTATAACGACAGTTATAATTTGTTGCCGTATAGGATCTCAGATGCCGAGATACGAAGCTCTGGTGCAATGCAGGGTAGCAGGAAAGCGTGTCGCTCTGTTGCGACGGCGACTGTTCTCTGTCGGTACGCGGATGTCATCGATGAACAGAAAGCTATGGGCGTCACCGATATGATAGTATAGCATCGGGACGCAGGCAACGTCTATATTGGTGATAGCCAGACCAGCGACTGTCTAGTGTCAACGCATGCTGCTTAGCGTGTTGTTATCTTGCCGATCGTCCAAACCTACATACGTGAAAGTAATGCCTCTATCCCTATATACAGGGCGCGTGTCGGACGGAGTCTGGCATCTGATTGTCGACTCTGTTGATCGGCTGGGGATGAAGTTACTCGTTATCAAATGTCAGTACTGCACGGCCACGCCTCTCTCTTAATTGTCGAGTAGTTGACTGGAAATAAAACATAACGCGTCTGCGTGAACGTGGACGATTTCCGACTGTCTGCATGTCGCACGGATGACGTGAAATTTATTATTAATAGCCCGTTGCATAAATGTCTCACAAATGTTAGCTGATATTAATTATACTAATCAAGCAGGCGAAAACATTACGCAAAAAGGACGGTAATTAATTAACGTGATTTTTACAGCGTGTAATTTAATTTCGTACTTTAGCCGTCGAGTGTTTGACAAAGCTTTAAGAAAATCGCCTAAAAATTCACGAAGCCTCAAATGTTTTCGTCCTTAATGTTACTCGTATGTAAGAAACGTTGATCCGATCGCGTGATGAACGCAACGTGGTGTTCTCAGCGCCACGTAGACCGAGCGTCTCGCTCGCTATCGAAGCGGAACACGGTCGTTGGCCGACTCGTAATGGGCGCTGGACGTCGGCGATGTCGACGGCTGTGGAGGCAAGGTTCGGCCGACGGTCGGGCTCAGCGTCCGAACGAACATTTCATCTGATAGCGGCAAATTGATTGTACGACTTACGACGACGATCGGCGACCGTCGTCTGCAGTTTGGTGCATTGTCAACGATGAACGATGGTTGCGTGTTGCCTGAGATGCTGCCATGGCTGCTGATGTTTCTGCCGATGCCATCAGTACTATACTACTACATCAACAGCATCGTCCCGCCATATCGTGATTGTACTAAATTATGTATAGCTCATGCGCGCGTCTCTTCTCTTTACGATATGCGTAACAGTGCCATAAAGAATCTGGTTAATGTAATTTGTTAACTTCGTCCATAAGCCTTATATAGTGATGTTCCAATACATCAAGGCAGTTTCAGTTATTATATAGTCATATGGACTGTGATGTCGAAGACGACAGTTTGCAACATCATCGGTGAGTGCGTTGGTGGGAAAGTCCAATTCGGGAAGTGCAGACCCTGCAACATCTGCTACATGACCAGACGGCAACATCCATGCTTGGTAGTGCAGCCTGCTTACGAGCTGCACGCTTCATCTCCAAAGCTTGCTTCGAACTTAGCAGTGGCTTCTTTGCATCCAGTGGCTCCTCACACAAAGCCTTCGGCTGGAAGCCACACTTCTTGAGGTTCTCCTTGAAGCTGTTTTTGTAACGCTTTATCGGTACACCTGGTAACCGCTTTCCAGCTGCCAACTGGCCAAAGAATACCTGCTTTGGGATGCGGTCATTTGGCATTCGAATGACATGACCAACTGTGCCTGCAGCAGTAATGTCTCAATGCTCTGGATGTCAGTAACGTAGCAATGATTCAAGTATTATCTTTGTATAGTATTTGAATTCACTTTAATGTTAGTTTTCATGGAGTTTTTTTCTAAATCATTTCATTTTCAGTTTTATTCAGTATTTTAAATATTACAGCTGTGTATGCAATGCAAAGGATGAGAGTGCTGCTTGTCTGTCCGTACACGCTGTGTTTTTCATCCATAGCGAACTTTGTGCATATGTATGAGCTTTACATCATGATTCCAGTCTGTATAGTTTATTGGTGATCGATAATGACTACAGCTCTAATTACCTGCGCACCAGCAGATATTGTTTTTGGCGGCGTCTGTCTGTCTGTCTGTCTGTCTGTCTGTCTGTCTGTGTGTCTGTCTGTCCGAACAAAAACCCCAAAACTACCGGTCAGAAATTGATAACTTCGTAGGAATATGTCCCATGGTAAACGCTATAAATGGTTAAAAGTTGGTAACATTTGACCTTGACCTTTGACCT
>Ga0126335_1002393_pt1 | contig 11190 bp, 4 predicted proteins | sample OlaspJWI45metaG_FD_108409 | JGI IMG/M metagenome (GOLD analysis project Ga0126335, IMG submission 108409) | Marine gutless worms symbiont microbial communities from Oahu, Hawaii - Olavius sp. 1 OAHU.JWI-45 metaG | ecosystem: Host-associated > Annelida > Digestive system > Unclassified | place... | reverse complement strand
TACTACACGTACCCTTATTGCAGTATTACACCAACCCAAACATAATTTCCATTCCGAAAATAAATTTTATTTTAATTCCTAATTCCATTTTCATATAACAATTACTATTTCTATTCTATTCCCATTCTCTAAATAATTTCTATTTCTCATTCCTATTTCTCTGAATGGAAATAAATAATTTCCATTCCTATTTCAATTCCCATTAATGGAAATAACACTGCACTGCGACTTGACAGATCCAATTGATTCTCTGGCCACCTCCAGCAGGACTGTCTTGGTACCTTTCCAGAGATCTTCTAAGGTCACTTTATTTTGTGCAGCCTCCAATGCCGTAAACCTGAAGGCCCAAAAACATCAAATTTGGCATAAAGGTGGCGTCTAGTACTGTTATTAGATGTAAACAATGGGGCAGGCCAAAACGGACATGGCAGGACAAATTCAGAGAAGATATGCATGGGTGTAAGTGGCAGTGGCATGCATTATGATGAAGCTAAAAGTGCTCCAAGCAACTGTCGTCCAGTGTCTTAAAGGGGCAGGAGGATCTAAGCCTAAGTCTAAGCAATACTGTTGTTATCAGCCATATGTACGTCTATAATAAATGTTGCAATCCACACCTAAGATGTTAATGATGGGTTTTCCTCGAGCTCTCGGGTTCCTAAGATGTCATTGTCAACGCCATCGGTGCATGTCTTTGGTGATCCGCATAACTGACCTCATTAATTAGCCCATCCACTCAATGATACGAGTTACATGCTTGCAAGCTGCAATACTATTTTAAAGCTATCGGCGTCGCTTAGTTTTTCAAACAAGTAAACTTTAAGCAATAACGCAATAACTGTATCAGACGAGTGCTGACGTGGACGGCATTTAGCGAATCCACGCCTTGCAAACTCCCACCGTGCGACTGCGCACGGCGTCTAGCTGGAAAGCAGCACTTGCGTACCGCGCGTGCGCACGGCCCATATCACCAAGCCATACCTGCGGCATCCAAGTAATATGATCATACGGTCAGACTGTGACTGCAATCAACGGATTAACATTTAACATTACATTTTCTTTCAGATGATTCTAATGCCGGCTGCAAATGTTGCAACTAAACACGGAAAATCGACACTTTAACAACAAAATATAAACATATTCGTAACGTAAACATAACCTCTTTACCAAAGGTCAGATGCGAGCTCCGTCTGCCTAAATGCCGACTGAAATTTGGGCCGAGCTCCGGACCACACATTAGTAAGTTAGTAGCCGGTATTTGGTAGCTTTACGGTTAGTTTTGTGTCTAGCAGACACATGATCGTCATCTTCAGACAACGGAACTGGTCTCCAAACTAAAAATGTGAAATAATAAAGTTTGTAAAAACAACTTCCCAAAAATGTAGCAGGAAAAGCTCTCTAGAGCTAGTCCGCTAGTTCACGTAAATGCAGGAAAACTGTTGGGCAACTTGCGCAGTTGGGATTCTGCCTGGACCCTTCTGTGGAAAGTACAACGCTTTTCCATCCCCTATTTTGTGGTTATTTGCTCCTCTCTAGGAATCCCATCGGCCAATTTCGGGCCTTGCCATGGTATTGTTTGTGACAGCTGTCCGAGTCTCAGAAGTGAAGGCGGTGCCGACGCCCTTAACACACTAGTTTCTCGTGACTATACAAACGCACATCAAGTGTCACAACCATTTTACAAAAACTCCAATGGGATTCCCTTCAACAGCGTCGAGCCCGTAGTAGCGTCCTTATGCTGTATCGCATCGGAAGTGGTCTGATGGCTATATCAGCCCACACCAGAGCATCCGAAACCAGATATACAGACAGCTCTAGTGCAACACAAATGCATACACCTCTTTTCCTACCGCAATCTGCCTGTAAAACACTACCGGTTGACGTAATCCCTGGGGCCCCCGGAAGCTACCCTGAAATTTTGGAGGCAACTACACTAACATACATGCACACATGCATACACACAAAGCGCCTTATAAATGATAGGCCTACGAGTTGACACCTAATTTGAGAGAAGAAGAAGAAAAGACACTGAAGTCTGCGCGATGCGTTACAGAGCAGATAGGAGTCTTGCTGTCAGCGCCATTTCTGTTAACGACGTTAGTCTGGTCATCCCAGGCATTGTTGCTGATGAAGCCGCCAACGCCTCCAGCTATACTGCTACAGCTAATGAAGCATAGCTTCTGCCAGATACGAAACAAGGGCGCACGTGCGAGCTCCCCCCCCCCCAGCAAGCACAGGGTCGTCAATTTAGCGTGGTGCTCTGGGGGGTCTGTGGACTCACAAGTATAGTGAAGTGACGAGTTTTGTCCAGCTCGGAAGTTCAAAATGCATGCATTGTAGTGTGTAGAATTCAACGAATAGGCCTATCTGTATTTATTTCAACACGTCGGGCCCCCAAGGATTGACTGAAAGGAAGCCACTGCATAGGGTTATCTTCTTTCAGGGGTGCGTAGCATCTCCCCACCCCACCCCTCTCCTCCCGTAGCGGTGTAGGTGTTTACACAAACTGCTATACACTTACCTTTACCTTTACCTTTACCCTACCCTTCCCCTTTCCTCACCTCTCTCATCCTTCACCTTCCCTCTCTTAGAAGTAGGACCATTATCTGTCGTCCCCCACCCTACAGTGTGTCGAATGGGAAGTTGCTACATGCTACGTGTTAAACCTTTATTCACTCAGTCATTTTCCGATATGCCACACGAACTATGCGCCGCCACCCCCTGAAATCGAGCTGTGTTTTCGCCAACGATAGCGCGTGAGTGTGTCAGCGCTGCGTGGCATAATGTCAGAAGTGAACGCATTCGTTGATAATGTTTCATGTTGACCTTAAAGCGCTATATAATTGTGCCGTTGTTGGTAATTACTTTTTCCTCGACCCAGTTTTAGAATGATGAGCAACGAGTTTGAGCCCCGAGACCGCCTCTTGCTGATCTTTTTTCGCGCTGCTGCAGCCGGAGATTGATACCGTAGACCCAGTTTGTCACACCCCTCAACCTCCGTGCATGGCCTCATCTGATTAGTGATGACGGTCTGGAGTAAAGAGGGAACATTAACACAGCTGCTCTAGTTACTATAGTACAGTGCAATACTCTTGTTGCGCGATGCCCTAGACAGCTTATAATATAGGTCCAGCAGAGATTGGGTTTTTGTCACTCTGGGATCCTTACGTTGTGATTAGCCTAGAAGCGGTTGCCTACAGTTCATATAGTAACGAAGTGGAGTGGTTCTGGTGGGGTTAAAGTCTATATCAGTGGCCAAGTGGCTTCCTTCAGTGCTTTGATGCTGTTGGTTGGGTCATCTGGCCTGTAAAAATCGTCCCCGAAATGACCTATAAAGTGTCGAGTGGGACGTTATGCTTATACTCACTCACCCCGTTTGTCACACACACACACACACACACTGCGTTGCGACTTCCTCGTACAGGGCCGCGCCAGGTACCGACTGACACGGATCTGGGTGATGTAGGCTGGACGCCCAGATGACCGATAAATCAGCGCTCTGACGGCACATGAAACAATGTTACGAACACGACGACATCCCGCGCAGTCAGTCAGCGATACGCCAACCCCCGTATGACCTCAGAGATACGCGTGACGTCACGCGGCCCCGGCGCTTGTCACGCCGCTTTCATTATCGTTCTGCAGACAAACAGTAGGCCCTGCAGCGCACGTCGGCTCTTCGTGACCGATCACTTTGCCAACCCAACCGACGCCTCGGAGGTCCGGTCTTCGAGGAGTTCCCGTCAAGTGCACAATGAAGGAAAAAACAGACACGTGCATGGTGGTCGTTTTGATTATGCATTGCATTATACTCTTGACGCTATCGTCACTAAACACGTCGTGTGCAGTACTTACAACGGATAATTTGGCGAAAATCGCGTCGAATCCATGGGGACCTCGATCCGTGCAGCGGCCTTTGCGGGGCGCAGGCGCGTTACAGACGGACAAACACACCACGCTACGGGATTATCGGTCGAAATAGTCCGCATCTCATGCGTTCGATGCAGCCTAAAAGTGAAAAGCCTGAACAAAATGCTGGCGTCAGCTTGCTTAGGTCATTTTTGCCGCACGACGCAGCGCGTTGGCGTGGAATTTGCTATGGCGACGTGTCTGTCTGTCTGTCTGTGTGTCTGACACGTCGATGTATTGTGCCCAAACGTGAGTCGATCATCGTGTGACCTTCACCAGATTGTAGCCCAGTCATTCTAGTTTTCCCGTACTAAATATGAACCCGAGAGCTCGAGAGAAACCCCCCATTGACAGCGTCGAATGGAGAGGGCTAGGTAAACGTCGGAAAATCCGGTATTAAATCTCGTGGAAGGCTGTGCCTCGTAGCGTTTTGTGTCTAGAATATCTTAACATCGGCGTGCACAAGCATCGGGCGGTTTAGCAGCGATAGCTGAGCTCCTTGTCATGGTTTTAGCTTTATGTTTTCGCCATAGTTGTTACTAACGTTATTTACGTTATTTATAATTTTTAAAAAGGGTTATCTAAGGTTATTTAAATAATTTAATTTTTGTAATTACTTTTTAATAAATAGTTAACTAGGTTATCAATTGAGCGTTCCATGTTACAAACATGGAACTCTCAGAGCATCAGAGAGCCGAACTTAAGCCAGTCACACTTTCTTATTTTACTATTTTTTATATTTCACTTTAGTATGTTCATTTTTATTAAAAGTGCCATTTGCAGTTCATTATTTTATTTACTAACTCAGACTAGCATGTTACTTGTCGAAATGCATTTGCAACTAAAGGTTAAAGGTTATCTAAGGTTATTTATCTTTTTTTGAGCAGCTAACAGCTGTGATTTCCGTCATGTAGCGGTCCTGGGCAGACTGTTTACTCACCATGGTGATGCCTAGGCCAACTCAGCCTTCCATCCCCCGGGAACGGTAAACGAGAACCAGCTTCGGCTGAAAGGTATGGTTCATTCCATTCGTGGATAAACTCGTGGGTGGCAGGAAAAACTGTGATTCCTTGAAATGCGTGCCATACATAAGCGCCTATGTGATGGGGTTGGTACTATATAAAGTCGTCTACTGTTACCTTTTTCACCTTTTTGGCGTACTTTGCTGCGAGTGGGACGACGACATCCTCGGATAATAACAGCACATAGTCTAGTAGTAGCAGTGTCTGGAGCCGCAGGCATACAGCGCACCAGTCTCCGTGTCTAATCAATGCCGTCAATTCGCGCTCGTCTGTCAGTTGAGGCCGAACGTCGCGTCACGTCGTGTCGGTTCGGCCGCGTGTTTAGTTAGCGCCGCACTAATGCCGCGCGCTCGACCCCGGCGACATCTCGCGACAACTGCGTCGTACAGCGCACGCGCGCTTCTTCATTTCCGGTCACGTGACCTCACAGCGCCTCCGGCCTAGCAAATATGATAGCCGACGATCGACGTAGTGATTGATTAGCCGGGTGGTTTCGTAAGTCGCTAAAACGCTCCGGTGCGTCGCGTGAAAAGAGGCCAGCCTGGTACTGCAGCAGAGTATCGTCTGTCTGCAGAAGAACTTGCGGCGAAGTTGTTCTGATTTCGATAGCGGAACCGAGAGGGTTAAAAGCGTAAAGGATGGAATAGAGTTACTTGCGCTCTGACTGACGACTTTAGCACTGGAAAACGCTAGAAGTTATTTGTCTACGAAATTTACGCCGAAGAAGAATCGGTTCGTGTTATTCGACGCAGACAAGCGTTAAGTGTCTGTCGCGTTTCGCGCTGAAGTCGATATGCGGTCGGCGTCGTCACAAGCGGAAGCAGTTGCTAAGCTGGTACTGGCGACGTCGGCCATGTTGTTTACGTCAGTCGTCGGCGTGCTGCTCGACGGGTCGCCTAACTCGCACGCCCGGTTTCCGGCGTGGATACGACGCTGTGGAGCAAACGTCAACTGGAGTGTGACTCTGAACTTCGACATGGAGACGCGTCGCTCCGACTGTCTGGTCCTGTACGCCGACAACGGACTGCAAGAGTTCGTGGAGGTACGGTTGGTTCGCGGGACTGCCCGACTGAGACTCGGCGCTGGACGGACGCTGGCGGCCGGCAGCGGGCTCAACGACGGTCGAACCCACGCGGTGGCGGTGAGGTTGACCGACCAGCTGGCGACACTTACCGTCGACCGGTCGTCTCAATCCCTGACCGTCCACGTCTCTCCAACGCTCGTTCTTCCCACTGTCGCCACATCCGCCAATTTCTCGGTCTACGTCGGCGGACTGCCGGCAGAATTTCGTTCCGGACAACATCTGGAATGGCTAGCGGCGCCGTCGGCCGCGTTTGAACCGGCGTTCGTCGGGTCGATACGTAACGTGGCGTACGCGACGCGGTGTGGCGACGACGTCGAAGTCGTAAGGATGATGTCCGGGAGTGGTGTGCGGTCAGGTGTTGATGATTCGTGTGCCGACTATGATCCATGTCAGAACTCGGCGCCGTGTCTCAGCACTGACGAGGGCCCGCTCTGTGACTGCTCCTTTACAGACTACGTCGGACCTTTCTGTGATTTAGGTTAGACAACTTCATTTGGGGGAGGGGGCTGTGGAGTAGTGGTTAGCATGTCCGGCTTGGGATCAAAAGGTCCCGGGTTCGATCCCCGGGCGGTGCCAAAAAGTGAATGCATGTTTGTAAATATTTACCACTATCAAGTTGTGTCTTATGTTATATTATGTGTTTGATTGTTGTTTCGGTTTGTACAATTGTTAAATTACAGCACTGAGTAAGCCTTGCACCTCTGTTTGGCGGCGTGTGCTAAACTGCGTATGTTATGTTATGTTCATATGATGATTTGTGTTATACTATATGCACTGTCCTGCGCGGCAGATATCGTGTAATCCAGCATTCGTGCTGCAATACAAATAAAACCATTATTATTTGAGCTCAACTGGTTAGAGCTTAGGCGATCTAATCATAATAATGTTGACTGTTTCACGCGCGTCTGTCTCACTCTCTGTTAAGTAGGGTGTCGCCGGTCATATCTACTGGACAGAGACTTGTAATCATGCAAGCACGCAGAGACTTACTAGCCAACCCTGATCGCAAACCAAAAAATAGGTCACAGTGACCTACTTAAACCAGCTGAACGTCACTGCTCAAGGGCGACCTGTTATCCACTTATCGCGACTTACAATAACCTTAACGTTGTTACGCATACTAAACGCAGTGTTTCACGCGCTGACATTTATGTAGGTTTTTGCTATGACGGAAAAAGTGAACGAAGCAGAACGTTTTCTGTACCCGGCAATATCTTCTACAAAAAAACCGGCCGGTTCTGATAGAATTTAGTTGCGTATCGTGAATAAATCTGCTGTACGGAAGTTACTCATTTTCACCTCACCTAAATAGTGTCTCTGCACTACCGTGTGAATTTTCGTGTTTTACGTAAACGCTAAGGTTATAAGCGTTTCATACGCCTGATTGAAGGCTGCAACTGTTCGTTTCGATTCTGTAGACAAGATCATCAACCAGGGCCGGATTTACCACTAGGCTGCAGCCTAGGGCCCCAGATTTTTAGAGGCCACTTAGGGCCTCATTCAGCGGGCCACGTGCCACGTCGTTCACTGTGACAGTCCTGAAATTAGTGCCATTTAATGTAGTAAGTTAATAACTGTTGGCCTCATTATAAGTGGTAACTTAACTAATTCTGTTACTGCAGTGCAGTTACGCAGTGGTGCTCTACACGTTCACTTCAGCCAAAATATTCATCAAACTCGCCTTTCTACAGCAAATGCAATTTTATTCAAAATTATTCTGGGGAGTAAGAATATACCTTGAATGAAAGGAGGGACACGATGTGAGAACGGGAGGTAGGCAGGGCCCCATAACTGGGTCTAGCCTAGGGCCTTCAAATATGCCTTCAACTGCATTAACATTTGCGACAGTCAGTGCTCAGTGGTACGCCGATGTCACAATGATCGACCAAACCAAATTTGTCAATTTTCTAAACCAGCTGATTCAATCCAGCAACTCTTCAGTTTCCGTTGGTAAAATTCGTCTTTGCAACTGTCGTGCATTGTATTCATCTCATTCCCCGTGTGGGTTCCGGGACTTAAAATAGACCCACTCCGTCTTCTGGCCGGATGTCGCAAAAGGCGACTAAACCAGGCACCCCTCAACCCCCGCGGCCTCATCTGATTACTCATGATGGTCTGGAGTAAAGAGGGGACATTAACATAGCTGCTCTAGTTACTGTAGTACCGTGCAATACTCTTGTTGCGCGATGTTCTAGGCAGCTTATAGGTCCAGCAGATTGGTTTTTTGTCACGCTGGGACCCTTACGCTGTAATTAGCCTAGAGGCGGTTGCCTACAGTTCACACTGGTTCTCAGTAATATATCCTAACACGGTGGAGTGGTTCTGGTGGGACTGAAGCCTATCTCAGCGGCCAGCTGGCTTCCTTCAGTGCTTTGATGCTGTTGGTTGGGTCATCTGACCTGTAAAAATCGTCCCTGAAATGACCTATAAAGTGTCGAGTGGGATGTTAAGCCTCTGCTCACTCGACGTATTCTTCTCATAAAGCTTTAACTGAATGCTTACCCTCTTCTGAAAACTGCATTTCTAATGACGCCGCAATTACGCTGCACGTCGTCACCATGTCAGTGACGGGTTAATAATCGTAATATATTTTGTAATTTTCATACTTGAATTATCCAGATGATTTTTGCCATGAATGTATACCCACATTTATAAAGAAAATTGCGAGCAAGTACCTACTATCGGTCACCTTTTGCTATGAAACGACACAGGAAGATGCGGCGACCGGCACCTAGCAAGTGTCATCATCTCATCAATTACAGATTAGATGAACCATCGACTTTCTCCAATTCTCCAGGTCCCTAAGGCTACATTTACAATAATGTGACCTGGCACATTGTACTGTGGATGCGAACTCGTGCATCATAGGGCGTATACGGCACTTCCATTCAGCTTCCATTCTACGGACATCCTCTGTGGTCGGATCGGTTAACGGAGCCGGTCATCTGTATCATCCGGCCAGTACGATTCTGCCGCTGTAGCTAATTGGTTTCAGCCGCAGGCTTGTTAAAATCTACACGAGAAAGCCTATTGCCGAATATTCTCGAGACATTTCTAGCCGCCGTGTAGCAAGCAGTCGAACGGAAAATGAATAATTCCCGGCTCGCATGTCACAAACGGTATAAAAATTTGACACGAGAATTTGTTGTGAAGTGCTGCAATTGACAAAGACGGATTATCAACTAAACTTCTAAGTGTTCGGTTGAAAATCTGACTGTTTTATTTTGAATTTAAAGACACAGTTGAATGCAACACAACTTTAGATCAGTTGGCTGCAGCTCAGTTGAACTAGAAGTCACGGGTTGCTGGGCGTCTATGTGCGTAGGCCTATGTGTGTCTGTTAACATTTCCATTTGCTTGATGTTAAATAGTATAGCTTTGTGAAATCTCAACCGAATTTTATAATCTTTGGCTGAGAGGTAGACATATTGAATATTGCTTGTAAACTGATCAGTACAGTTTTGTGTGATTGACACTATTTAGTTGTTTGCCAACATAATTCATGAGCAAATTTCATTTTGAGACAGTAGAGAAAACGGACAAGATTATTTCTACAAGGTATTGTAGAAACGCGCAATAGGTGCTGTGGGCAGTATATGTATTGTTTTGTTTGGAATCTATTCAGGTGTAAGTCTGCCAAAAATTATAAAATTTGGTTGAGACTTCACAAAGCTATATCAATTTGACATCAAGCAAATGGAAATGTGCAGTTTTTTGGGCCACCCTGTAGATATGAAGGGCCTAATCTTGCTACTGACGAACTCAGGTCACAAACCACTGTAGACCTTGGCCATCAACGCAACATCCAACAGAACCGTTTAACATATAAATGACCGTAAAAACTCAATGTAAAAGTTGCTGGCAAAACAGTACTGAGAGTTATTAGGCTATATAGCTATGCAGCGTGACTACAGAGCCGTCGTGCAGGGCCTATATTGGTCGTTGCCCGGCGTCAGCTATTCGTACCGACGTTTGTCTTCGTTAGCGTCCGCACAATGTGTCCGTCGATGAAAATCCAGTTAATACTTGTCGAATGCCGCAGACCAGACGGATCGGAGTTATCGCCGAATACCGCTGCATATACGGCAATTACGTCGACTATAGACAGATATAAAACGGGCAATTGTGCACTGTAGCCAAGCAGTTGCGTCATTTCAGCCGTTGGAAGTCTATAGCATGAGGTCCTCTTTTGTCTCCGTCTTGTTGCTAGATTGGACAGATAACCTGTCACGGGTTTGAGCGCGTCGTACAATGTTAGCTGTATACTAGCAGGCAGACATTGCAAAAGAGTTACTGTCACTGTGCGAAAGCTAACAAATAGGCTACCAGCGTTTCCGAGTTTTAGAATGTTTAGCCAGTTGTATGGAATCTAACATAATAATTCTCGCTGCCGCTGGATACAGCGTGGGATGATATCTGTCTCACGGCAATGGAGAGAGAGTTGTGTGCTAGTCAGTGACTATGGTTTAAGATAATTGGCAAATTTCACAGCGGCATTTCACATTTTGTCCTTTGTAACGTGTTGTTTGAAAACTTGTTTTTATACCGAGAATTTGCCAGTCGCCCGTCTAAGTGACAGTTTTTCCATTAATACCAAGGCACGTTGAGCAGACCTGTCGGCGACGGACGTGAGTGTCCGTGGAGAAATGGAGGCGCTGATATCGACTGGCGGGGTTGCTGCTGCTAGAGCTCTACGAGAGTTTTTATCTGCAGACCGCAAGTCATGCAGTCCAGCAGGACAACTGCGGAACAGTTGACCGAACCGAACCGGACCGGTCCGGAACGGCCTTCCAGGAACTTTGGAGATATACTGACAGCGAAATACCGTTTTACCGATAACTGCGGTTTTCCTCAAGTTACCGCACTTCGTTTTGGCCGCCCGATGCAGTGCGTTGGGGCGGCTACTGCTATGGCGACGTGGCTGTCTGTGTGTCTGTCGCGTTGATGTATTTTTCCCAAACGACTGAGTCGATTATCACGCGACCTTCACCATATTGTAGCCCAGCCAATCTAGTCTTCCCGTACCCAACATGAACTCGATCTCACACGGGGCGACTGAAAATGCGGGAGTGGAAAATGCGATACGGGCAAAAATGCAAGGGTGGAAAATGCAGGAGTAGGCTAGCCGTATGGAAAGCCGAACCGAGATTATACAGTGAAACAGCCTTAAGTTACTTC
>Ga0126335_1002392_pt1 | contig 11192 bp, 11 predicted proteins | sample OlaspJWI45metaG_FD_108409 | JGI IMG/M metagenome (GOLD analysis project Ga0126335, IMG submission 108409) | Marine gutless worms symbiont microbial communities from Oahu, Hawaii - Olavius sp. 1 OAHU.JWI-45 metaG | ecosystem: Host-associated > Annelida > Digestive system > Unclassified | place... | reverse complement strand
GTCCCAGTGTGACAAACAACTCAATCTGCTGGACCTATAAGCTGCCTAGAACATCGTGCAACAAGAGTATTGCACTGTGCTATAGTAACTAGAGCAGCTGTGTTAATGTTCCCTCTTTACTTCAGTCCATCATCAGTAATCACATGAGGCTGTGGAGGTTGAGGGGTGGGCAGTGGACAGAGATGAGTGGAAATACTGGATTGCCCAATGTGCTGGTCACTGGAAGGATTGAGGTCTCGGGTACGGTAACTTATTTCGATAACGTTAGGGTTATGTTTGCGCTAAGGAGTTTGGTTTCCGGTTAGAGATAAGTGAAGATTAAGGTCAGCGTCAAGGTCATGGCACGACTCAGGCTGACGGTTACAGGAGGCTGCCGGGATTATAATTTGGCGATCTTCCGCTACCGGTTTCCGGAGCCGTACCCATGACGTTAGTTTAAGCGCGTACAGCACTGGTTCAGTTCTCGGCGTAAGTATGCGTGATTTGTGCTATTTCTTGTGTGCGGTTTGTGCGACGTGGCTTGACAGAGGCATAGCAACAGTGGTCCTACAAGCTGGGGGTTTGCACGCGGCCTGCGAGCGGACCTGCGAAGACGACTACCGTACTATCTCTCGGACTTCACTGACGGTATACGGCAACCTATCCATATTCGTTGTACGTACGTACGTAAGGTAGCGAGATGTCAAAGTTGTTTCGCGAAGGCTGCATCGAATACGAGCAGTGTTGCGATATCTTTCATTGGGCAAAATTCTTCCAGTTCCCTCTTCTCGCCTAGAGGAATCGGGATCCCTCCTACCTACTACAGTGTTCTCTGTATCCTGAAAAATCTCCATCTCAAACTGGACTTCAATCCGTTCAATTGTTTTGCACAGCGTAGCCGCGTAACGGAATCAGCCATACTGACACACAGCACGCTACGGGATCATCGGGCGCAATAGGCCGCATGATGCACGTTGCAATTCGATGCGGCCTAAAAGTGTGAGTCTCTTTCGAGCCGCGTGACCCCCTGGACGGCGGTGATCTCCGTTTCAGTAGCCCGCACCAGGCGACAGCTTACACTGCGATAAAGTCCCGTACACGGGTCAGGGATTAGTAAGTATTTCATCGACGGCTGTGGGGATGTATTAATAGGGTATATGTGATAACGTGGCATCCGTCTAAAATACCAGTTGATAAGTGACGAGCCCATAAGTGACGTCTCGCCGTACGGTACAACGTTAAAAACTTGCTACTGCAAAACTGCGGAAGATGTGCGTACATGCATACATACACGGTGTTCCAAAATTCACGAGCCCCCAGCTTTTAATGACATAACTTCGTCAATGTGTAATTTATTCGCATAAAATTTTGTAGTCCGAAGTGGGAGGTAGCGCTCGGTGAAGTGCTGTCAAAGTTTCCACAATCTGCGCTGCCTTTACCGTGTAATTCTGCCTCGAAGAGTGACGTCATTGATGCAACAGTCAGGCAGTGTGGCATCCGCTTGCGTGCATGAGTCAGAACAGATTGTGTGTTCGATGTTGTGGACACTTGAACACCGGCGTCATCAAGCAGTTTAAACTCGACCGTTGCCTGCACAGCTGCTTGACTTCCAACCAATGCCAGCAGTACTGCTGATTGTCTTTGCTATTAATCGTTTCTGGGACAGTCTGCCCCCGACATCACCTCAGCTTCAACGCTGTCTGTTTTTCGAAACCGCCTCGAAACTTATCTCTTTTCCTGATCATTTCCTTCCTAACTGTTTTCGGTTTCTAGTTCTGCACACCGTGTATAGTAGTTGTTTAGCAGTATTTGTACATTAGGCCACTCTAAATAACTCCAATGTAATGTTTCTGAGATCGAACTGATTTCGGTCATTAGTCGTCTTAAAGGTGTGGCGTAAAATTCTACAGCCTTAGCGCTTACAGCGTGGTATAGCACAGAGTGAGTGAGTAGTAGCTTAACGTCCCACTCGACACTTAATAGGTCATTTCGGGGACGATTTTTGCAAATCAGATGACTCAACCAACAGTGTAAAAGCACTGAAAGAAGCCAGTTGGCCACTGAGATAAGCTTCAATCCCACCAGAACCACTCCACTGTGTTACAATATGAACTGTAGGCAACCGCCTCTAAACTAATCACAGCGTAAGGGTCCCAGTGTGACAAAAACCCAGTCTGCTGGACCTATAAGCTACCTAGAACATAGCACAACAAGAGTATTGCAGTTTTCTATAGTAACTGCAGCAGCTATGTTAAGGTTCTCTCTTCTATTCCAGTCCATCAACAGTGGCATAGCACAGAACGCAAGTTTCTGTAAAATTTAATCTTTTTTATCGACTTATTCAAACTTGACACGGCAATGGCGTAAGAGTCGGATAATTATGACTCATCGTGACGTCGCCACTGTGACGACGTTCTGACGTCACACCGACGCTGGAAATATATGGACACACAGTACAGTTCGAGAACATTTCGTAGCACTCCACACTGCACGGATTACACGGATTCATTCTCCGCTTCGGCGTTTGTAAGTCAGTTACAGATTGATGAAGTTATGCAGTAAGTTAAATGCTAGAGCGCTCGCTAATTTTGGAGCACCCTGTACACTTATTTTTCCAAGCAGCAGTGAAAGAAATTTGAAAATCAGTTAAAGTTTGACAAAGATAGAGCCGAGTACAAAAGGGGTTAGAAGGTTTTCTAACGCACCGTGTATAGTTGATGAATATAGTCGACTACAAGATTACCGTATTGCAGCCGAATGGCGATTCAAGCTTGTGTGCGTTGGTTCGGTGTTTAGGGTTGTGCGGAGCGAATACTTTACACAAAACAGTTTCGACGACGTTCTTTCTCTACTTCGCTTGCATCCTACCGTCGATCGCCTTGGGTGTTCTCAACTACAACAATACCGGAGGAATGATCGGTCAGTAACGTCGTCTTCAATATCAAACAGACGCAGGAGGTCTCTAACTGTTATATGGTGCTTCTTTCTGTTTCCTCGGGTGCTTCCGTTGGGCGCCTGAGGGTTTCTTCTTTCTTTGAACCACGACTGGTTCGCCGGTCAGCTGCAAACAGCGTAAGTACTTTGCTGAAATTATATTTACTTTTGTGAGTATCTCAGAGATAAGGAGTAATCCGTATAGTTTTCAACTACAGATTAACTTTTGCATAGTTTCTGTGTACACGTATATTGTAGACGTGAAGAAGGTGATATACTCGCAGACAATAGGCGGTATAGCTTACACAATCATAGGAGGTCAGCCGATGGTTGTACTACTGACTACCGCTCCGCTGGCGCTCTATACCAAAGGTAATCCGTTAGAATGTGTACAATTAAAGTAATGCTCTTTGTAGACAATTTTATAGGCTTTTTAGTGGTGAAAGAATTTCGAAATTCTGTTAAGATTTGACAAAGTTATGGCCGACAACACGCTGGACTTTTTTGGAGACACCGTGCAGATGTTAAAACACGTAAGCAACATGGTAGAACATCTTAAAACGTGGAACAACCGATGATGTGTTTCAGCCTGTTAAATGTACTAAAATCAACGCTTGTCGGTACAGAATGTTTCGCACATTAACGACACGCTTGGTCGCTAGAGTACACACCCGTCATTACTGCTGCTATAAACGTGAATCGCTCGCTGCGTTGTGTAACGTGAACGCAGTGATTCACAACATCTGTGAAGACTGGGAACTCGACTTCATGGGCATGTTCGCGTGCACCGGTCTCTGGAACTCGTTCTTTCTACTCATCTACGCCGTCACCGACGCCAGCAAGCTTATGAAGTGGTGTACCAGGTATACCAACCACGACTGGTATATAGTCAACTCCTCCTCAAGACTAACCTAACCCTGGCCTCAACTCTAAGCCCTAAAACCCATAACCCTAAACCTAATTTTAGTCATAACCCTAACGCTAACAGTAACCCAAACCCTAACCTTAGCCCTAACGAGTTCAAACAAGTTGAGTTAGAGACGAGTTGACTGCCATGTTCATTATTCACCTCTATAGTAGTTCTAAATACTAATTAGTAATTAATCAGTTTTAGCCTAGGTTTAACCCTCAGGATCTATAGCTCACTACCGAGAATAATTCTAAAAACATTAAAAGAGTAAAATATATTAATTATATATAATTAATTATGTAACTATTAATTATTAATTAATTATTAATATTGCTATTTATATATTATTAATAATATTAGTATTAATATAATGTAAATTGCAGGTCTACAGAAGAGATATTTTCTCTTTTCATATCAATGGCATTTGCCGTCGACGCGTTCAGGGACGTCGTTATCAGTAAGTACAGCTTTATAGGTTTACTTGTCTATGCATATTCAACGAGTCTAAGCATTTGAATATTTCCATATTTGCGAATAAATTTACGCCTTTGTATCCAGTTAGCTGCTATCAAATTTTGTGCGTATATAGGCCTGCTTTAAGTCATTTTGCCCCATTTTTAGCATAACTGGACAACAACTGAAATGTCAGCTGTTTTACTTTCTGCAGAGGACTTGACTTTTTGATTGTAAATTTTGGTACTTTTTGGGGCCGAAGAACTGCGTTTAGCAAATCTAATTGTAGTATTTTTGTAAAATGCTTTTAAAATACTCACATGATATTTGTCTGTAGTGAAGTACATTATTTAGATGAAACAGATGAATGTTCTTTGTTCTGTGTATGTTGAAACTAATAAAAACTTATATTTTTCTTTTAAAAAAAACCCTAGGTTTCTTTTGGACTGTGCAGTTCTTGTTATTATTTTTTGTTTATTTGTTTATTGTTTTCTTCCAGATTTCCAAGAAAACTACAACGCAGAAAACTGTCAGTTCGGGGCGACCAATACGACGTTGCGCTCGTTAGGCGAGGGTCGGAGTGCAACGCCTGGCTACCTAGGGGGCAGCGGTGAAGAGTCGTATATGACAGGGACGACTGAGGGCAGTTCGGGTGTGGTAGTGACAGAGTGTTTGCGTGAAACCAGTCTACTGTATCTGCTGTTGACGCTGGGCACCGCGTGGCTTGGACTCTCGCTGTATAACTTCACCAAAACGTATGTTATTTTAGTTTGTGAAGTATTTCATCAGTGGGAAACAGAAAACCACACAATATTGACGATAAAGGAGCGACAATGAAAAAAACGTTTAGTTATCAGATTTCACGAAAATGTGTTTGAGATGTTAGAAAACGTATCAGCTGTTCGGATTTTGGCAAAAGTCGCCGCTCTTTCGGGAATAGGAAAGCTGTTTGTCAGAAAGTTATATTTCTGAAGATTTCGGTTTTCTGGCGTGTTTTTTAATAATTTTTCTGATACCGGTACAACATTTTGACGTAGTCATAAAATCATTTATATTTTGCATCGAAAATATTCATCGTGGAATCGTTCGGTCCCGAGTGAAGTAAAGTCTTACCGAATCTCGTAGCCCACTGGACGGCCTTCATCTCTATTTTGGTATCCTTCAGCCAGACACCAGCTGACAACGAGAAATCACTTATACGGGTATACGGGGCTAGTACAACGCATGATGTGTCTGTCTACTTTCCAGCCGTTAGAACAGTACCAAATTATACTGCTTGGTAACAGAGGAACATAGGTGTAAGTACCTTGCCCAATGTTAGTACGCAGCGGTACCCGGCCAAGACTCCTACCCGTGACCTGCAAGTGAGCCACCACGGCGCCCAGGAAGTGGGACTTGCCTATAACGATGCAAATGGCGATAACAGTAACATGTAATTTCTAGGCATGCTTGCTGTGAAATCGAAACATCATACCTTCACTAATCGTACTGTCGTCGTGTTTCCAGGCCGTTTCTGAACGCCGGTAAGCGAGAACTTCTCGCCGACTGCGCTCTGCCTGTGTCTGTTCTCCTGATGTCATTCTTCGGCTCTTACGTATTTCGTGACGTCAAACGTGCGTAGTTCATGCTCTGCATCTGTCTTAATAATACAGAACTTTTTAACTACACAGTGTCTCAAGACACCCCGCAACCTCCGCAGCCTCATCTGATTACTGATGATGGACTGGAGTAAAACAGGGAACATTAACAGAGCTGCTCTAGTTACTATAGTACGGTGCAATACTCTTGTTGTGCTATGTTCTAGGCAGCTTATAGGTCCAGCAGATTGGGTTTTTGTCACACCGGGACCCTTATGCTGTGATTAGCCTAGAGGCGGTTGCCTACAGTTCATATTGTAAGACGGTGGAATGGTTCTGGTGGGATTGAAGCCTATCTCAGTGGCCGACTGGCTTCCTTCAGTGCTTTGACGCTGTTGGTTGAGTCATCTGACCTTTAAAAATCGTCCCCGAAATGGTCTATAAAGTGTCGAGTGGGACGTTAAGCTTCTACTCACGCACTCACTCACTGTATCTCAATAACGTTGCGTGTGTTGTCGCCTGTAGCTTTGTCAAACATTAACCTTTTTTAGAAGTCTTTTAGAAGTGACAGTTGTGAGATGTTTAAACATTTCCTGACCCCGCGAGCATATCGCTGAATGGTTTCGGCTTATTCGTTAGCATTAGCTTACGAACTGCAGTAAGGAGTGAGGTTTCGGGTTAGGGATGGGGTTTTAGGGTTAGGGTTGTGGTCAGGGTTTGTTGTTACTGTTTCACACATCAAGAAAGTAAACACATACAGTACGGTATGAGGAAGCACAATCAGACATGCGTGAACTGGCACTATAAGGTCACGATATGACGCTAACAATAACCCAGTATATACAACATTTAAAAAAGTTTAACATAGCAAACAGCATAGAAAAGACAACAAAGTAATGTAGGCTTTGAGATTAAGACTTTCCACGGGTTAAAATGCAGGTTTAGATGTGATTTAAACATCAAATATCATACGCAGAAACTTGCTAAAATCAACACTGGGAATACTTCTTTTAAAACTGTTTACTAATATCAACAGCACGAGGACTGTGATTATATTAGTGCTATTTCGTTTTCTGGTGTTATTTTAGCTGTATAAAGTTCAATAATGAGATATTAAGCTTTCTCAGTCAGAATTTGAAGCATCGACAATAGAGTTCTTTGTGTGGAATGTTAGTGAGCAAGTTCGAGCTGATAGAAGGCGGTGTGCTGGAACCGGCGCCGCTGTGGAAGCTGCAGTGGCCTGCAATGCTCGGAGCCATGGGACTCGGCTTCTGTCTGTCTCTGCTGTTTTTTATGGATCATAACATCGCCGGAGCGATCGTCAACAGTGCCGACAACAGGTGCGACGTGTTTAAAAGTGGCCTCGAATTAGAAACCTAAGTTTTCGGTTCGCCGGCCGATAAAGTGGGTAGTTTCGTCTGAGTACTTACTGATGCTCTTATCGCCACTGTTTCTCAGGACCCCCACCCCTCTAACGTTCATTCCTAGCTACGCCACTGCATGCGTTGACGCAAATACCGAACACACTTTCGATATTTTATTGTCGGTATTCGGTATTTTTCGGTACTGTAAATACCGACGTCGGTATCGCTATCGGTATTCAAAATATCCGATATCGATTCGATCGTTTTTTCGGTATACCGACCCAAGACAAATGTCGTAACTCTGTCGCAGACTGGTCGGAAGCCAGCTGCCCACCTGTCTCTCTTGTCGCGCGTGTGGCATGTCGAGATGGTTCTGACCTGACCGCGTGCGACCAGGTTCATCATCATCATCATCATCATCATCATCATCATCATCATCATTTATTCGTTCATTAAAAACAGTACAATAAGCTTAGACAAAGTGCACACGAGAACAGGACAGAAAGGCACAAAGTGCTCTAACAACTGTCCTAATGGATAAAGAAAGGCATAACATTTGCCCCAAAAAACTGACAAAAATAAAAAAAACACTAAGTCTTGATGGTGCGAATAAAGCTAGTAAGTGTACAAAAATCAACAATGCCCGGTAAGTTATTCCACGCTTTAACAATTCGTTCACTGAAGAATTTGGCTCGGACTGTGGAAGAAGAATGTTTTATACAGCTTATAGTTGTGAGCATGCTCTCAGGTATGTCCGTGACTCGTTGGAGTTCTGGAAGTTGCACTTGTGTCAACTGGGACGAAAAGACCCCACCTGCTTATGAGGTAATCGAGCTGACAAACGTTGTTCTAACGACGAGATGATTGGCTGACTGGTACAGGATGAAGAAAGGTTCTGCGTATCACTGGGACCTGATGGTCGTCGCCATCGTCAACGGGGTTCTCGCGTTCTTCGGACTGCCTCTACTACACGGAGCCCTGCCACACTCGCCTCTGCACGTCAGGGCGATGGCCGACGTGGAAGATCGTGTTTACCAGGGTCATGTCTACCTCAAGTACGCTACGCCGTTACTCATGTTATATGAACCCCTCAACCTCCGCAGCCTCATCCTATTAGTGATGATGGTCTGGAGTGAAGAGGGAACATTAGCACAGCTGCTCTAGTTACTATAGTACGGTGCAATACTCTTGTTGTATGATGTTCTAGGCAGCTTATACGTCCAGCAGATTGGATGTTTGTCACACTGGGACCCTTATGCTGTGATTAGCCCAGAGGCGGTTGCCTACAGTTCATATTGTAACACGGTGGAGTGGTTCTGGTGAGATTGAAGCCTATCTCAGTGGCCAACTGGCTTCCTTCAGTGCTTTGACACTGTTGGTTGAGTCATCTGACCTGTAAAAATCGTCCCTGAAATGACCTGTAAAGTGTCGAGTGGGACGTTAAGCCTCTACTCACTCACTCACTGTGAGATCATACGAGACGGTAGCGTAATGTTAAAAAAATATAAAAGTCATATATCGCAATGTATCACGCCGCCAGCGAGGCCCTGCACGCCCACCCGTAGCTAATACTGCCCAAGGCTATAAGCTAGAAATGGGCAACTGCCCAGTACAGACCACGCCTTGTCAGCCATTGCCGTCATCAACGAAAAATGCCAGTTTTCTTCCCCCCCCCTGCCCATCAGCCCGCAATTTTTTGCGCCTAAAACCATTCTCGGGGCGCGCTGGAGCTACCGTGAAAGTTTCGTCACAATCGTGAAGCCCGTGACACACGAACAGAATTATTGTATGAGAAGATATGACTGAAGGACGTCTCGTGTATGCGTTGTGTGTAGGATCGTGAGTGTGCGGGAGACGCGTCTAACAGGCATCATGTCCCATGTCTTCATTGGTCTTTCTCTGCTCTTCATTGACCAGCTTCAACTCATTCCGCGTCCAGTACTCGACGGTCTATTTCTCTATCTCGACTCTCGTCTACCAGGCCATGATCTAGTTGTCTCTGGTCTACCATTTTCTGGCTTGCCAGTTCCTGGTCTACTGGACCATGGTCTACCAGACGCTGGCCAACAGTATCTGGCTTACCATTTCCTGGTCTACGAATCCTTCGTCTACTTATCCTTGATCTAACAAACCTGCTTTACCAGGCCATGATCAACCAGTCCTTGCTTTACCATTCCTTGATGTAGTGGTACCCGGACAGCCAATTCCTGGTCTACCAGACCCTGGTATCTGGTCTACCAATGCCCGGTCCACCAGTCCAGTGCTCGACGGTCTATTTCTTTACCTGGCCGTAACAGCCCTTCACTGCAATCAACTGTTTGAACGCATTATGCTGCTGGTCACTGAACAGGTGCGTCGTTTCCTATTGGTCAGCTGATGATGACGTCATGACCGTCAACGCTGCGCGGCTGCGTTCTGTTGCGTAGATGGAAATGATGCCCGAATGTGGTCAAAACATCTCCAAACACATGCACTGGCTTTATTGGTCACACACAATTGCCCTGTTACTACCCGCCGCTTCTTCAACACTCTAAACAAACTTGGAAAGAATTCTGACGAAAAACTGTTTTTTTTTCTTATCTGTACAACATCGCCTCTTGTCCCAGTCTAAATACGCCGGTCACAACCTTCGTTAACTTACACACAATCTGACACTACCTGCAGATGTCACTCACTGCTGTCTGTTCGCTGAGTGTTATTTAGAGACATCCATTTTCACTGTCCGTAAAACGTTTTATTGTTATTTTGTGTTTGTTTTGTATTTTTTCACGTTTACTGATTTAGGTCCGTTTATTTCTCTAGCTAACTGTAACCTATGTTCCTATGTTACTTTTCATCGTATGTCGCATGTGCGGCTGCCGTATGCTAATTAAAATACTTACTTACTTACTTACTAAGTTATGAAAATTCCAAAAAAATCTTACTGCTACAATACTGCTCGATCAGCTTTTCAGTCCAGCTTCGAAGTCGAAATTCACGATCAACTGGTATTTACACTTTTGTGAAATTTAACAACAGTATGTCACTTATAGGCTCGTCGCTTATTGAGTAAGCCTTATGCCGCTATTTGGCAGCATGTATATTACTGTGCTAAACTGCGTATGTTACGTTATGTTCATATGATTTGTGTTCTATTATATGCACTGTCCTGCGTGGCAGATATTGTGTAATCCAGCATTCGTGCTGCAATACAAACAAAACCATTATTATTATTATTATTATTATTATAACAGTAATCGTAGATATTTTGGCCGTCGGTAGTACGGACTGCGACGGTTGTTAGTTGAGTAACTAAATTTCCAGCTGATTGTAGGCTGCATACCCGCCGAATCACTACATCAGGACCGTTCCTCAACGAAAGATCCATCTCTTCACCGCATTGCAGTTGCTGCAGCTGGGCGTGCTGTGTGGGGTCGGCTTCGCTCCGGTGCCATACCTCAAGATGTGCTTCCCAGCTCTGCATCTCGTCATGCTGCCAATCAGGTCTGTCGTCCTGTTCATCCTCCACTGCCTTCCGTTGACAAGAGCTCAGCTATCGCCGTGATAGCGCGCGTCGTCCTGCTCAATCCCGATCACGGCATAGTCAAAAACCCCATCCTAGATGCAAACAATGTGGATTTTTATGGTACTACGACGTTGTGGTGAGCTAGTCTGAACCCAGTTGTGGGACGCTGTTGTAGCCTTGTTTGAATTCAATAGTGTGACGATATGGCGCCTTAGCGAAGTTGACGTTATGATACCCTAGTCTGAACCAAGTAGTGGGACCATAAATCCAAAGTAATGTAATGTAATGTAATGTCAATGTTAAGTTTACGGTGACGCTTCACGAAAAAAGTCCGTTGCAGGGGCACGTTACAGTATTAAGTTACAGTCTGTCACACAGCTCGACACTATGGTGAAGAGTACGATGACTGAAACAGTGCTGTCTTGAGATCACGGCGGAACTGCAGCAGCGATGGCGCAGAACGCACAGAT